>Ga0213874_10000221_pt1 | contig 10630 bp, 8 predicted proteins | sample BarmaccomBMRX_R7_FD_160098 | JGI IMG/M metagenome (GOLD analysis project Ga0213874, IMG submission 160098) | Root-associated microbial communities from Barbacenia macrantha in rupestrian grasslands, the National Park of Serra do Cipo, Brazil - RX_R7 | ecosystem: Host-associated > Plants > Roots...
CGACGCCTTTTGCGCTCTTGCTCTAAATCGGTGACGATGGAGCCTTCGACGATTGGCCCCTCGGCCTCGGACCCGACAGACGAAGAGGAGCGACGATATGGACCGAAGCTCTGCTGCATACGATGTACTTCCGCTATCGTTCGCGAGACAGAGGTGGCCAACGTGCAGAGCAAGAGAGCTACGTAGAGGATGCCCCATAGCGCGAGGCCAACTAGCAGCGTAATTACAGCGGCTACAAGCCCATTAACTATACCATAACGACTGCCATTGCTAAACGCCTCATAGACAACCATAGCTCCAATGGGCAACCAGAAGTAGCGCACTAGCACTTGTAGCAGCCAGTACACAAAGTAGAACACGGCCCTCACTGGATCAGAGGGCATGTTCCAGTCGGGTAACAACTTTCGTCTATTTCTACTCACATCACCGTTCTTTGCACGAGCCTTTCTCGTGCTTAGCTTAATACTTCTCTGACTGCATCGATGTGTGGTTCAACGACAACGCTAGTGATCTGCTGTGCCATGCCAGTGGTGCTATCCTTGAGCAGATTGCCAGTGAGCACGCCGACTACACGCTCGTTACCCTTGATAATACCACGCGCAACAAGCTTATGCACACCGGCCAGTGTGGCGGCTGAAGCGGGTTCGCAGCCGATGCCAGCGCGATCAATTATTACCTTGGCCGCCAGAATCTCTTCATCGCTCACTTCTTCCACGACGCCATCACTCATTTCGATGACACGCCGTGCTCGTGTATAGCTCACGGGATTGCCGATTTTTATGGCAGAGGCGACAGTGTGTGCCTCTACCACTTCTCGGTTCGCGAAACCGCGCATAAAACTGCGGTAGAAGGGATTGGCTCCTGCCGCTTGAATCGAGGCGATACGTGGTATGCGCTTGATGAGTGAGAGCTGATACGCCTGCTGAAAAGCTTTCCCTATGGCTGAGGTATTGCCGAGATTCCCTGCTGGCAGCACTAACCAGTCGGGAGCATCCCAGCCGAACTGCTGCAACAATTCAAAAGCTATGGCCTTCTGGCCCTCAATACGGAAAGGATTGAGAGAATTGAGTAGGTAGATGCTTAACTCGTTGCATACCTGCTCGACTAGACGCATAGCGCCGTCAAAGTCGCCTCGAACCTGAATAATTGTAGCGCCATAGGCCAAAGATTGCGCCAGCTTACCAGTGGCGACGCTACCAGCGGGCAGAAAGACAACACTGCGCATTCCGGCCTGCGCTGCGTACGAGGCCAGAGAGGCAGAGGTATTGCCGGTTGAGGCACAAGCAACCGCCTGAGCTCCCAGCAGGTTGGCCATCGTCATGCCAACAGTCATGCCTCGGTCTTTGAAGCTGCCCGTAGGATTTTCTCCCTCGTGCTTTAAGAAGAAGTGCTCTAAACCAGCATAGAGGCCGATCTGCCTGTGACCAAGACGATCTAATCCACAATTAGCTACGCCGACGGGATAGAGTCCAGTGTTTCCCTCCGGCCTACTCACGATGAAGCGCTCAGGAAGCGGCAGAACAAGTTCACGATAGCGCCAGACACCACTGGCATCGAGCAGTGCATTTCTTGCACGGCTTGGCCAACTAGCAAGGCACGAAGCCCGTTCGTCAAAGAGTCGCTGCCAGCAGATATCATTGCTGGCAGCGTTGGGGGCACCATCTAGCTGCTCGCTCGATAACAACATCTCAACATCAAGTACGCCGCCACAGGTACAGCGGTAACGTGGCAGGGGTGTGACTTGCCCAGCCCCTATCATGGGATAGAGGGCTAAGCACTCAACACAGCGCAAAGAGATTGACGATAATCTACTTACTTCATCGGGCTGTAACTCGTTTCTCTCCACGCAACTCTCCCTCCCATCTGGCTGGAGACCAGCAGAATTGATCGCCATATCTCGCGCTTACTCCTTTTCTCATACGACGGCGTGCATGGATAACCCTTGCACCGTTTTGATCAGCCCGTAAAATTTTGCCAGAGCCAGAAATACCTGCCGCACGAGCAGTCTCTTGCATGGCATGCAGTACCTCGTGAAAACGAGAACTGGCCAGTGCAATCAAGGATGAGCCACCTCCAGAAAGACAGGCACCGTGGGCACCAGCAGCAATCGCAGCAGCGATGATATCAGGCATTGCAGGGAAGAGCGCTTGACGGTATGGTTGATGCAGGCGGTCCCTCATCGCTTCGCCAATTAGCTCATAACGTCCCGTTTGCAATGCGGTCAGCAGCAATGCCACACGTCCCGTATTGAAGGTCACATCGGTTTTGGAATAGCTGGCGGGCAGCAGTTTTCGTCCCGCCACTGTGTCCATCGGGAACGAAGGAGTGAAAATGACGGCTTTGAGAACGTCTGGGAACGGCGTTTTAATCGCGTGAATCTGCCCGTCTACATGGGTTGTGGCAACCAAGCCGCCAAGCAAGGCCGGAGCAACATTATCTGGATGGTTGCCAGCCTCGGCCTCGACGGCTAGAGCTAGTAACTCTTCTTTGGGCATGTACCTGCCACGTAGACGTAACAGCTCACTGGCAGCCATTAATCCCCCTACTACAGCGGTTGCACTGCTGCCCAGCCCACAGCCGGGAGGAATAGCAATCGACATGCGGATACGTACAGCAGGCAGTTTCACCTGACAGTGCTCAAAGAGCAGAGCAAAAGAGCGAAAGAACAGATTATCTGGTCCGCTCGACAAGTACTCACCCAGTGTACCATGTATTGCGATGGTAGGATGGAGCGGGTCAGAGCCGCCTTCTTCCACTTCAAAGCGATTATACAATTGTAATGCCAGTCCCAGGCTATCAAAGCCGGGACCGAGATTAGCCGAGGTGGCGGGTGTGAGAACGGTGACTGAGACAGGTAATGCCAGTGCCATCTGCGGCTACCTGCCTTCCTGATGAAGAGTGCATAACTCATCCTCTCTATAAGAAACAACTGAAAGTAAGAAAGCGCGGGAACAACCCTGCCACCATTCAACTGACAGCAGGGGATAGTAGTCCCCTATTGTCAGCTAAATGGCGGCGGGAGTCTCCCAGCCATTCTCTGCGATATAGATCAGGTCGGCATCGGTGATGTGCTTTTTGCGATCAGCGAGTTCGACAAAACGACGATAAGCGACTCTAAGCTGTTCCGCATTCAATTTGTGTCCCAACTGACGCAGACGTGCATCGAGACCATGACGGCCTGAATGTTTGCCCAGCACAAGCCGTGTATCGGCCCACCCCACCGACTGAGGCGTCATGATCTCATAGGTCAGGGGGTTCTTGAGCATACCATCTTGGTGAATACCGGCTTCGTGAGCGAAGGCATTGGCACCTACAACAGCTTTGTTGGGCTGCACTGGAATACCGGTCAAGCGGCTTACCAATTGGCTCGAGGCTAGAACCTCGTTGGAGCGGATGCGCGTATCAACGTTGTTAAAGCAATCGCGGCGTGTGCGCAGAGCCATGACAACTTCTTCCATTGCTGTGTTACCTGCACGCTCGCCAAGCCCATTGACCGTTACCTCAACCTGTCTTGCTCCACCCTTAATAGCTGCCAGAGTGTTGGCGGTTGCCATACCGAGGTCATTGTGACAGTGGGCGCTCATGGTCACATGCTCTATGCCGGGTACCCGTTCACGTAGATAGCGGAAGAGGCCCTCGTACTCATGCGGTAGGGTATAGCCGACGGTATCGGGAACATTCACGGTGGTGGCCCCAGCCTGGATGGCTGTTTCAAAGACACGACAGAGATAGCCCCAATCGCTTCTGGTAGCATCTTCTGCGGAAAACTCTATGGTAGGGCAGAGGCTGTATGCATAAGCGACCATGGCTTCGATGCGCTTCAGCGCGTCCTGCTGGCCGAGGCCTAGTTTATGCTTAAGATGGATGTCAGAGGTGGCAAGAAACACATGGATTACTGGTTGTTCGGCCCCACGTACAGCCTCCCAAGCAGCATCGATATCACTGATATTAGCGCGTGCAAGGCCAGCAACGGCAACACCATGCACACGCTGGGCAATTGCTTTGACTGCCGCAAGGTCTCCAGGCGAGGCCGCCGGGAAACCAGCTTCAATGATGTCTACGTTGAGACGCACAAGCTGCTCAGCAACGAGCAGTTTCTCTTCCGTAGTCATCGTAGCCCCTGGTGATTGTTCACCATCACGCAGTGTCGTATCAAAAATCTTTACTACCGCAGGGTCTCCCATGCTTGTATTTCCTCCTTTGGTATCCATACAACCAGACGACCACCTTGGTCGCCTCGCTTGACTACTTCATTGTATTAGCCTTCTTCTCGGCAACTTCCGTCTTCTCAGTTTTCTTCTGATCCGGATTCAACCAAGGCATCATAGAACGCAGCTCTCGACCAACATGCTCTATCTGGTGCTGTTCGTTGGCCCGTCGCATGGCGTAGAAACTAGGACGACCAGCCTGATTTTCGAGAATCCAGCGACTAGCAAAACTGCCATCTTGAATCTCGTGTAATATCTTGCGCATCTCTGCACGCACACGTTCATCAATCAAGCGCGGACCTGAGACATAGTCACCGAACTCGGCAGTATCGCTCACTGAATAGCGCATGTAGCTCATACCGCCTTGGTACATCAAATCAACGATCAACTTCACTTCGTGCATACACTCGAAGTAGGCGAGTTCTGGCTGGTAACCAGCCTCCACGAGCGTTTCAAAGCCAGCCTTGATTAGCGAGGTGAGGCCACCACAAAGTACTGACTGCTCACCGAAGAGGTCGGTCTCGGTTTCTTCAGCAATAGTAGTACGCAACACGCCCGCACGAGTGCAGCCAACAGCACGAGCATATGCGAGGGTCAAAGCTTCGGCGTTGCCCGTTGCGTCCTGGTGAATAGCGAAGAGGGCCGGTACACCTACCCCGTCTGTGAACAGGCGGCGCATCATATGGCCAGGAGCCTTCGGTGCCACCATAGCAACATCAATCCCTGCTGGTGGCACGATCTGTGCATAATGTAGGCTAAAGCCGTGGGCCGTTATCAGCATCTTGCCGGGTGCCAGTCCGGGTTTGATGTCGTGCTCAAATACTTCACGATGATGCTGGTCGGGAATAAGCATCATGATAACGTCGGCCTGTTCAGCCGCTTTGGCCGGGGTCATGACGGGTACGCCGGCAGCTTCTGCTCGCTGTCGACTCTTGCTGCTCGCTGGTAGACCCACGACGACATCACAGCCATTGTCACGCATATTGAGGGCATGAGCATGGCCCTGGCTGCCATAGCCAATGACTGCGATTTGCTTCTGTTGTATGAGTCCCAGATCTGCATCTGCATCATAGTAGATAGTGGTCATAGTGAAATTTCTTCCTCCATATTTGCAGAACTCTGACGTGCTATTGCTATACTACCAGAGCGGGCAAGCTCACAAATGCCATACTGCTCCAGTAGTGTGATCAGTTCGTCTACCTTCTCTTTATTTGCGGTCACTTCTAATAGAACTGTCTCTGGCGTGTTGTCAACAATGTGAGCGCCGAAAAGACGACCACACTCGATAATTTCGTTACATGTTGTGCTACTACTGCTAACCTTAATGAGGGCCAGTTCACGCGTTACAATTTGTTGCTGAGTTAAATTTTCTGCCCGCCGTACATCGATGACTTTGCGCAATTGTGCCAGGAGATGATCGACTGCTACATCTAAGTCGGTTACTTGGGCGGTCACACGTATCACCCCTGGCAGTTCACTGCTTACTAGGACAAGAGCCTGGGTGCTGGCACGACGACGGCGCAACAGCCCAATGACACGGTCAACGGCCCCCGGACGGTCATTAACGAGAATGACCAAGGTATAGGTGCGCTCGCTACCTCGGGGCACACTACTCTGCGCTGCACGCCCAATAGGGGCAATAGAATACGACATGTTACGATTTCTCCTCCGGAACCTCTTCGATCATGCTGGTGATGGCTGAACCGGGGGCTACCATGGGATAGACATTCGCTTCCGACTCAATCACGAAATCAATAATGACGGAGCCTTCGGTCTGCATCGCACGCTGCACAGCCGCCCCGACCTCTTCGCGCCGGTTGACTTGTATGCCAGTCAGCCCATAGGCATCGGCAAGCTTTACATAGTTCGGCCCACTGATGGGCGTCTCAGAGTAATTGCCCGCGTGGAAGAAATGCTGCCACTGGCGCACCATGCCCAAGTAGCCGTTGTTCATAATAGCCACCTTCACACTAAGTCCTTCCTGTTGCAGTGTGGCCAACTCCTGAATGTTCATCTGAATACCACCGTCACCAGCTACGACCCACACCGTGCTATCCGGCCAACCCATCTTGACGCCCATAGCAGCGGGCAGTGCGAAGCCCATCGTGCCCAGCCCTCCCGAGGTGATATGACTATTGGGACGTGTCCAGCAATAGTGGCGTGCCGTCCACATCTGGTGCTGCCCCACATCGGTGACGATGATCGCTTCCCCATTGGTAGCCGTACAGATAGCTTGCACGATACCAATAGGATCAGGAAGCTTGTCATTGCGCTGTACACCTTGCAGACGCTCATTGTCCTCTGCTTCCCATGAACGGATTTCCTTGAGCCACGCGCTTTTGTCGTCGGCGGCTACAACTTCGGTGAGAGCTGACAATGCTACTTTCGCATCGGCGACGATTGGCACGGTTGCTACCTTTACCTTATGCATCTCCGAGGGATCGATATCGATGTGAATGATACGTGCGTGAGGCGCAAATTCGCTCACCTTGCCAGTCACACGGTCATCGAAACGTAGACCCACACCGATAATCAGGTCCGCCACTCCGATGGCTTCATTGACGTGGGCGGGACCATGCATGCCAGGCATGCCGATGTGCAGCGGGTGGGTATCGGGAAAAGCACTTAAGCCGAGCAACGTTGTAATCACCGGAATGGAAGTCTTCTCGGCGAACGCATACAGTTCGGCATAGGCGTTTGAGAGAATGACCCCGTGGCCAGCCATAATGAGTGGACGCTGTGACTGCGCGATTAATTGGGCTGCCTGGGACAACAGATATGCTGCAGGACGCGGTGAGGTATGAAGGCGTAAATACTCGTCAGAAGTCACCGCTGCCCAGGGATGATAGTAGGCTTTAGTTTGCTGCACATCCTTGGGGACATCAATGAGCACAGGGCCAGGACGACCACTACGCGCAACACGAAATGCCTCATGCACGACATCAGCAATCTCTTCAGTGTTGCGCACCAAGAAGTTGTGCTTGGTGATCGGCTGAGTGACGCCGAGCATATCTGTCTCCTGGAAGGCATCGCGCCCGATAAGAGGCCGACCGACTTGGCCAGTGATGGCAACAACCGATGTTGAGTCCATGTACGCTGTAGCAAGGCCCGTCACAAGATTGGTTGCACCAGGACCGCTGGTTGCAACGCAAACGCCGACTTTGCCTGTTGCCCGCGCATAGCCATCAGCGGCATGGGCTGCGGCCTGCTCATGTCGTACCAGCACGTGATGGAGCGTCGGATAGGAGGTGAGTGCATCATAGAAGGGCATAATTGCTCCACCGGGATAGCCATAGAGCAGCTCCACCCCTTCGCGCACAAGTGCCTCACAGAGAATATGGCTACCTGCCAGTTCACGAATATCTTCTTCCTGTCGGCTTGTTTGATGTATTGCGCTCTGCTGTTGCAGAGCCTTCGCAGCTACTGCCATAATTCCTCCTGAGAATAAATGATGATAAAAAAGAGAACCTCCCACAAGGGAGGTTCTCATCAAATTACCTTCTTTGGATTGGGTTGCCTCGTTGCTTCCTTAATCTCCCCGTAGCGTGTTTGTGGCTAGTTCCCTCGTTAGCCCTACCAGACTCTCAAGCCCAACAAGTCTGGTAAGGCGCGTAAGGAGGAGGCTAATTAATACACATACAAGAAGAAGGAAGCACACAAGAAGCGGCACGACAAATAAAGAAACCGACGCAGATACGTCGGTTCTTACAAGAGTGATGCTAGCAGCGGTGGTAGCCATGGCTGATATGCACATACACATTGCAGGCAGAGAGGAGGGCATACGTTCAATACCACCTTGATAAGCGGCCATTGCTATCTCTGTTGTACTAAACGTTGCCAACATGACTGTACTCCACCAACTGCAAGGGGGTTTTTTTGAAGCAGTTTCATCTGGTTGACACAAAGACTACTATGTCGCCTTCGTCGGAGCACTTTGTATCACCCGTTTCAATGCTTCAAGCACCCTGAAGAATATATTGCTACTATAGCTTTGTTCCAGCAATTTGTCAACTACTCATCACCCCTTTTGGCTAAATTTGGAGAAAGCATACACGAGCACATAGCCGCTTATGTACAGAAGTGACATGCTTTCCAACGTGTGGCGCAAAAAACCGACGCATTCGTCGCATTCATGGGGCATACACAGTTCTTACCAAGAGCTTGATCCCCCCACCCATAAAATCCGCTTGTCGGTATATTCATCCCTAAAAATGAAATCCCTGCACGTCTTTCCGAAAGAAAGAAACTTTCTTCAATTATGCTCGTGGTAATGAGTCCAACCCTTGGAAAGAGCTATATGAAAGAAGATCAGATTAATGAAAGAAGACCAGATTAGAAATGCCTTGCGGCAGCTCTCTGTGCGTGAGTACATTGGATTCTCGCGTAGTCAGGGCCGTGCCAGCCTTGACCAAGAACTCCGACACCGGGCAGCAACTCTCTACGAACAGATTCATTGGTTCCGCCAAAAAGAACCGTTCACTTCAAAACAACTTGCCACCACACTTGACTTGGCCGAACGAGTACTGTTCTCCGAATGGTTCTTCCTGAACCACCCAGAACCACGCTATCCAGCCTATACCAATATTCACGTCTTGAACTGGGTGCTGGGTACAACCCGACGCGCTACTTGGTCCACTGTGCGTGCTCGCTGCTGGATGGCAATTCAGGTGCTGTTGCAAGATCTCCTATCATTTGAAGTGTGTTCCCTGGCGCAAGTAGAGCCTTGGCAACAGCAAAGCTGTGACTTGCACGTTGTCGATAGACGGGTTCACCTTCTCCAGAAACTACATGCGCAACTCACAAACGTACAGTTCCAACTGCTTGCACGCATTCAGATGGATGCGCCTCCCGATGACTGGTTCAGCTATACTCTCGATGAAAGTCGAACCTTGGCCCTTCTCTACCTCACTGCTCTGCCTCAGACACAGGAACACGATGAATTCCTCTTCTTGCGCACCATCCACATCTCTGAGTGCATCTTCTGGGCGGTTTTGGCAGGCGTTGTTGCTGCCATCGAGAGTGCGAAGTGCGGACAACTCGATTCAGCCGCTGCCCACCTATCGGATGCGGTCACTTTCGCAAAAGTACTCGTCCCCTTGTTTCAGATGTTCAAGACGATGCCTCCAGAGCACTTCGCCAAATTCCGTGATGCCACAGGAAATGCAAGTGCCATACAGTCTCGCACCTACCAACTCATGCAAATATTCACCGCGGGTCTAGATGAGCGTAACGCCGAGAACTTTGCGGCCACACCGGAGATTGCTGATCTCGTGTTCTATGGCCACCCTCGCTTTGTCGACCTCCGCACGGTCTTATGCACAGTGGAAGGGAATACTCCCCCCGGCGCAACGGCATTCGCTGCCCAGGCGGCGGCACTAGATCAGGCGCTGTATGCCTGGCGGTGCCTGCACTTGGGAATAGCACGGCACTATCTTCCTGCGGAAGCGACGACGGGAACGGGCGGAACGCGTGGCACACCCTACTTGGAAATGATTTATCGACGTAAGATTTTACCTACTAACTACCGCAGAACCTTCTGGCCCGACATACGACCACCTGTGCATGTACATGCACGGCCAGTGCTCTCGCCTATGAACTGACAAGGTTCTGAACTCGCCGTAAGCCGTGGAAAGGGGTATCAAAAATGGTAGATAGCCATGTCAACGACGGTAACTTCCCAGCACGCGTTGTCTCAGGCCTCCAGCCGACCGATATGCTGCACCTGGGCAATTACTTTGCAGCTATCAAGCAACACATCGAACTGCAGCATGAATACCCCGGCGAGTCTTTCTATTTCATTGCGGACTATCAGGCACTGATCTCAATCCGCGCTCCAGAGCAACTACGACGTCAGTCGCAGGCATTGGCGCTTGATTATCTGGCTCTGGGCTTGGATCCGAATAAAGCTATATTCTACCGTCAGTCCGATGTACCACAGGTCTGTGAGTTGATGTGGATCCTGACCTGCGTTACGAGGAAGGCACAAATGGACTACATGCGCCTAGCAGCGAAAAGAATAAACTCATCTATAGAATCGTTTCTCTCCTCCCAGCTCGCGGTTGCTGACATCCTAGCTTTACGTGCAACAATCGTGCCAGTGGGAGAGGATCAGGATCAGCGGTTGATCATTACGCGCAATATCGCAATGGCCTTTAACACCGCTTTTGACACTCCCATTTTCCCGATACCTACTATGAGGGTCAATGATGCGGCCACAGGTACCGATGGCCGGAAGATGAGCAAGAGCTACAACAACGCCTTTGCTATCTTTGCGGCTGTCGACGAACTAGGCAGCAGACTTGCCGAGATCAAGAGGCTCGCGAGAGCGAGCAGCCACGCACGTGCCCCCAAGATGGATACGATCTTTGCGCTGTATCGACTTATGGCGACACCAGAGCAACAAAACGACATATTCAGCCGTT
>Ga0213874_10000222_pt1 | contig 10604 bp, 9 predicted proteins | sample BarmaccomBMRX_R7_FD_160098 | JGI IMG/M metagenome (GOLD analysis project Ga0213874, IMG submission 160098) | Root-associated microbial communities from Barbacenia macrantha in rupestrian grasslands, the National Park of Serra do Cipo, Brazil - RX_R7 | ecosystem: Host-associated > Plants > Roots...
GGAGCCGCTGCCAACACCCGCGCTCCCGCAGGGAACGCCCGCCGAGCGAGGACTCATACCCGCACCACCGCAGCCTCACGACGCTTGGCTCGGCGGTATGAGGCTCGCTCGTTAACGCTCGCCGCTGCGTCGTCAGATCATGGTCGGCGTGCTGCGCCAACAGCCATGCGTCGCGTACACCGTCCTCCCCGGCCAGGCTGCGGCCTGGCCACCCGTGTTGCCTGAGGATGTCGGTGAGGCGATCAGCGTGCACGACGTCGGTGCGCAACCAGCGCATGCGCTCGGCGACCGACAGGCGCTGGCCGAAACCCCCGCTTGCCGGCTTCGCCAGAGCGTTACGCATCTCCTGGTCTTCGGCAGCCATGGCCGCCAGCTTCTTTGCCAGCCGCTCGTTCATCAGAAGCTGATCATCTCACCGGGAGCGTCCGGTACGACCTGAGCAGCGGTTCAAACGAGCCCCCGCACGTGACAGCCGGATCCTTTGACGCCCCGGACCATGCACTCGCTTGCGCGCTCCTGCTTCTGACCTTTGAGGCCTCAAAGCAATACTCGAAGCCCCACCGCTCGGTTGGCGACAATGGGGAACTCACCCTGGCCTTCATTGGGTGATCGTCCCAACCCGACTGGAGCGAAGGCGATCGCGCACCTTGGCGTCGACCGGCCTGCCTTGGCGTGATTGATACGTCGCCAAACCAGTCGCGCGGTGCGAGGAGGTCGGAGGCAGAAAGCAGGCGGACATTGAGGTGCCAGGATCCCCGACGCTGGGTCGGTTGCACGCGTCGACGCTCGTCCGTGCGCGGCGATGAATGCGACGCCTCAACCCGCGAGCCACTTGAGTCGTTGCTATCGAGGCTGCGCGCACAATGGACACTGTTTGGCGGCATGGCTGGGTGCCTTGGGGGCCGGACGTTCCGGCCGCTGGATAGGTCCTGAACGCGGGCTGATGTATCAGGATGTGTCGGTTTGCCTCGGTGTAGATAGACGACTTTGATGAGCGCAGGCGAACGGACGTGTTGTGAGGCGGCTTGATCGCGCACTGAAGTGCAGGAAGGGAGCGTGAGGCCCGTGGAGTCAGCTCGGTTGTGGTCGTTGCTGCGGGCGGGGGCGCGGGTGCTGGTAGCCGTGCTGATGGCAACGCTGGTCGGGGGGTTCGTGTCTGCGGTCAATGCCGATGCGCGGACGCTCCTGACGCGCACCGAGCTGATGGGCCCGGTGAGTCCGCCAGGACCGGTTGACGAAGGGGCGTTCGCGATGCCTGCGGATAGCGAGCCGCCCGCGCATCAGTTTCAGGGGACGCTTGAGCTCCACGACGAGGCGACCAGCGGGGGATACCGAGCGATCGTCGGCTATGGCGACTGGGCCAGTGAGCACCTCCCCGCCCTGTCTGTGCAATTTGTGCAGAGCGGAACATGGTTGATACCGACGCGCCAAGGGCTGCAGATCACGGGCGATGCGGCGTGGAACATCATCGTCGGACCGGGACGGGTGTGGCAGGAACCGGGTGACTTGGGCCTGACGCGTGCGACGTTTCCATTCACGTTGGTCGAGCGAAATCAGAACTGCACGCACGACGGGGTCATGGCCTTCCTCTTCGATGAGCACCAGGTATCGGCTGTCCGCTACCAGGTAACTCACGAGACGTGCCTGTACCGGAAATACGACATGTGGGGGCAGCTGCCAGCCACCTACCGCCCGGAGACGATCGCGGTCGCCGATGGGGTGCGAGCCCAGCTGGCGAGTTGGCTCGCGAGCCGGATCCCGACGCGCCCGATTGAATCGCTGACCCGCGACTACCCCGACGCGGGCATTGATCTCAGCGCGTTCGGGAACGGCGTCACGACCGCGTACGGCGTGTATTTCCGAGGCGTCGACTACGTGGGCGGCTGCGCGACCCGCTACGGGACCTATGCCTACTGTGACGAGATGCGCCTCCCGTCATACTCGACCGCCAAGTCGACGTTCGCGGCCCTTGCCGCGATGCGTCTCGGGCAGTTGTTCGGCCCCGCCCGGGTCCAAGGCCTCAAGATCGCTGACCTCGTTCCCGAGCACCAGCTCGGTGACCGATGGGACGACGTGACCCTCAAGGACGCGCTCGACATGGCCACCGGTCACTACAACTCGTCCCTCGACGGAGTCGACGAGACCTCCCCCCCGGAGGAGCAGTTCCTATTGGCCGAACCCTACGCCGAGAAAATCGACGCCGCGTTCACCGGGTTCGCATACCGCGAATCCCCAGGCCGCCGATGGGTCTACCAGAGCAGCGACACCTTCATCGCGACACGCGCGATGACGAACTTCGTCGGCCAAGATCTGTTCGCCTACATGAGCAGCTCGGTCTACCAGCCTGCCGACCTGAGTCAGGGATTTATGCACAGCCTGCGCACCGACAACTCCCCGAATGGGCAAGCGATGGGGTACAACGGCCTGTTCTACAACCGTGACGACATCGCGAAACTAATCCGGCTGATCACCGATGATCACGGTCGCATCGCTGGCCGCCAGCTGCTCGACCCCTCGATGCTCGAGGCAGCGCTCCAGCGGACGCCCGACCACGGCCTCCCCACGGGCACCGGCTTCTTCTACAGCGACGGGTTCTGGGCCAAGCACATCACGCCGACCGAGTTCCCGCAGTACAACTGCTCGTTCTGGGTGCCATTCATGTCCGGCTACGGCGGCATCACCGTCGCTATGCTCCCCAACGGCGTGACCTACTGGTACTTCAGCGACAACGACAACTTCAGCTGGTACGACGCCGCCTACCAGGCGGCCAAGCTGGCACCGGTCTGCTGACGCGACCGCCGCCGCCGTGCGAGGCTGGGATCACGCATCGGATCCACGCCGCACGGACCGCCGTCGCGAGAACGATGCCACAGGCCAATCAGGGCGCCGGAAGGGCACGAGTCAGGGTTTGATCGCGTGCCGAGTGCGGGCACATACGATGTCGCTGTGGCGCGCCTAGCTCCTCCGCTTCCCGACTCAGCCGCTGTGGTGGTGATCGGCGGTGGAGTGATTGGCACGAGCGCCGCGTTTCACCTGGCCGAGGCCGGGGTCGATGTCGTGCTGGTCGAGCGCGCCCAGCTTGGAAGTGGCTCGACTCGCCGTGCCGCCGGGGGCGTCCGCACGCAGTTCTCGGATGTGCTGAACATCGAGATCGCAAAGCGCAGTCTCGCCGCGTTTCGGGACTTCGGGCGTCGGCCGGGCTGGGACATTGCCCTAAAACAGGTTGGCTATTTGTTCGTCCTCACGCGGGAGTCCGACGTTGAGGCCTTCGCGAGGAGCGTCGCCCTGCAGAACGAGCGTGGGCTGGATTCCCGGATCGTGACGGGCGAGGAGGCTTTCGCGCTTTGCCCGATGCTGGAGGGGGATGACATCCTGGCCGGAGCGTTCTCGCCGGGCGACGCGCACGCAGCTCCGGAGGACGTGGTTCAGGGATACGCGGTCGGTACACGCGCTTACGGCGGCCACATCGAGGTGGGCTGCGAGGCGCTCGCGATCAACCTACGTGGGGCTGACGTCACCGGAGTTGTGACCAGCCACGGTTCGATCCGGACGACAGCCGTGATCTGCGCCGCGGGCGCGTGGTCGCGCCGCTGCGGCGCGATGGTCGGCGTCGAGCTGCCTGTTAGCCCGTTGCGCCGCCAGATCCTGTTCACTGAAGCGATCGACGGGCTGCCGGAGGAGCTGCCCATGACTATCGACTTCGAGTCGAGCTTCTACTTTCACCGCGAGGGCCCCGGCTTGCTGATGGGTATGTCCGATCCAAACGAGAGGTCCGGCTTCAGCGTTGAGACTACAGACGATTGGATCCCGGACCTGATGGAAATCGTGCGGCGGCGCGCGCCGCGGATCGTCGACGCAGGCATCCGCGGAGGCTGGGCCGGGTTGTACGAGATGACGCCGGATCACAACGCGATCATCGGCGAGGCCGCCGGCATCTCGCGGTTCCTCTACGCCACCGGTTTCTCCGGCCACGGCTTCCTGCAGGGTCCCGCCGTGGGTGAGATCCTTCGCGACATGTTCCTGCGGCGGGCCCCTTTCGTCGACGTCGCGCCGCTCGGCGTCGAGCGCTTTGATGCCGCCACGCCGCGTCCGGAGTACAACATCGTGTAGGACGGTGATGAGCTCAACCACACCACCACGAGATCTGTCCGTGTCTTCGACTGAGGAGCTCCGCGAGCGGGCGCGCCGGAGCCTCGACCGGTGCGGGGTCCCGCTGTCGCTCGGAACAGGACCACGGTCCATCGCGCGGTCGCCGATCACGGGCGAGGATCTGTTCGAGGTGCCGGCCGCGGACACCGCTGCTGTGCACGCCTCCATCGCGGCGGCCAAGTCTGCGTTCACGACGTGGCGGGCGGTTCCCGCCCCGGTCCGCGGCGCCTTGGTCAAGCGCTTCGGCGCGCTGGTGGAGGAGCACCAGGCCGACATCGCGGAACTGATCACGATCGAGGTCGGCAAGATTCCCTCCGAGGCCCTTGGCGAGGTGCAGGAGGTGATCGACATCTGCGATTTCGCGGTCGGCCTGTCGCGGCAGCTCGACGGCCGCACGATGCCGTCGGAGCGACCAAGTCACCGCCTGATGGAGACCTGGCATCCGCTCGGCGTGGTGGCTGTGATTTCCGCCTTCAACTTTCCGGCTGCCGTGTGGTCCTGGAACACCGCGGTCGCGCTGGTCTGCGGCGACCCCGTCGTCTGGAAGCCATCGCCACTGACGCCATTGACGTCGGCGGCCTGCGCCGCCCTCCTGGACCAGGCCGGCGACGAGTGCGGGGCGCCCGCGGGGCTGCATGAGCTCGTTCTCGCGGACGCCGACGGCGGGCACGTCTTGGTCGAAAGCGCTGATGTAGCGCTTGTCAGCGCCACCGGTTCGGAGCGAATGGGCGCCCAGGTCGGCCCACGTGTCGCTGCTCGTCTCGGTCGGTTCCTGCTCGAACTCGGGGGCAACAACGCCGCCGTCATCGCACCCACGGCGGATCTCGAGCTCGCCGCGCGCGGGATTGTCTTCGCTGCCGCAGGCACCGCCGGCCAGCGCTGCACGACTATGCGCCGGTTGATCGTGCACGAGGATGTCGTCGACGAGCTCGTCGGACGCCTTAGCGACGTGTTCGGTCGCCTACCGATCGGCGACCCGCTCGCCGACGGGACGCTTCTCGGCCCGCTCATCAACGGACACGCCCATCGCAGAATGCTCGAGGCGCTTTCGGAGGCACGCGACCATGGCGGCGATGTGTTGGTGGGCGGCGGCCGGCGCAATGCGGAGCGCTACCCGGATGCGTATTACGTCGAACCAACCCTCGTACGCATGCCTGCACAGACGGAGCTCGTCCGGCGCGAGACGTTCGCGCCAATCCTTTATGCGATGAGCTATCGCGAGTTCGACGAGGCGATCGCGCTGCACAACGCCGTCCCGCAAGGTTTGTCGTCGAGCATCTTCACCCGCGACCAGCGCGAAGCGGAGCGGTTCATGGCGGCGGACGGCTCCGACTGCGGCATCGTCAACGTCAACATCGGGACCTCCGGAGCGGAGATCGGTGGGGCGTTCGGCGGCGAGAAGTCCACCGGCGGTGGACGCGAGTCAGGGTCCGACGCGTGGCGCGCGTACATGCGGCGAGCGACGAACACCATCAACTACTCAGATGAGCTGCCACTTGCGCAGGGCGTCGAGTTTGGCTGAGCGGCCGCGAAGGGACATCCGACCGCCCGAATAAACCGGCCGACGCCGCTTCTCGAGCGCGCCCATTTCGTCGCGTCCCCGCGCGGGCGTAGGAGTCAACGCGCCGGTCAGCGGTTACGAACGCGATGCCCCGGATCCGCAATGGCTGAGCACGTGGAGCATCTCCTGCGCTCGTCCGGCACCGGCGTTCTGTTCGTCGCCGGCAATCTCCACGCGCCGCTGAGCCCGGATCGTCATCACACACCGGCGGCCGTTCACCTCCGCGCGCGACCGTCCGGATCTCTGTGCGCTCGATATCCACTGCGCACGTGGCCACTCTGGAATGGCGGCCCCCGCACGTTCGCACTGTCCAGCCCGCCGTCCCACTCGCATCTCCTACTCCAGGAAGCCACCGAAGCGGTCGTCCCAGCGTCTTAGACGACGTGACGTCGCTTGTCTGGACGACCACGCCTCCGGCGTGGCTGCGGCACGGTCCGCCGATATGAGAATGGTCTCGGCTCGGACGCCGGTGACACCAACCAAACGGCATCACGGGTCGTGATCTTACGATCAACGAAGTCGTAGCGACACCCGTCGCAGGAGGTCCGCCCGATCGGAACTAGCCGGTCGCACATTGATCCTTGTCTGGCGTGCGGACAAGCGTACGACGCGACCGCTGGATTTCGGCTGCCCCTCGTATCTACATATATAACGAGATGAGGAGCCCGAAAGTGACCGTGGTCCACCTGGAGCTGCATACCCATGACGTGCAAGCCGCTAGCGCGTTCTACTCCGAGCTGCTCACGTGGCAGACAGAGCTGATCGATAGCCGCTGGGGCAGCTACCACGCTCTGCATTTCGGCAAGCGCCTCGACGGCGGGATCGTCGAGTGCGGGACGCATCGCGCGGCGTGGCTGCCTTACGCCGAGGTGGAGAGGATCGAGGCGGCGACCGAGCGGGCGCGAGGTCTTGGAGCGTCGGTGATGCTGGGGCCGCGCGAGGGGCCGGCGGGCTGGCGCGCGGTGGTCTGGACGCCGGCCGGCGGCGAAATCGCGCTCTGGCAGCGGAAGCGATGAGCGCGTACGAACGGACCTTCGGCGAGCAGCTCGAGCCGCACCGCCGCGAGCTACATGCTCACTGCTACCGCATGCTCGGCTCCGTCCAGGATGCCGAGGATGCTGTACAGGAGACGCTGCTCAGGGCCTGGCGCGGACTGGATCAGTTCGAGGGCCGCAGCGCGCTGCGCTCGTGGCTCTACACGATCGCGACCAACGTTTGCCTGCGGATGATCGAGCGGCGGCCCGCCCGAGTGCTCCCGATCGACTATGGCCCGCCGTCGGACCCGCACGCTGCGCTCGCCCCGCCGTTGGTCGAGTCGACCTGGATCGAGCCTTATCCGGACGCTGAGTTGAGCCTCGCCGACGCGTTCGCGGGACCGGAGGCGCGTTACGAGGCGCGGGAAGCCGTCGAGCTTGCCTTCATCGCCGCGCTGCAACGCCTGCCGGCGCGGCAGCGGGCGGTGCTGATCCTGCGCGACGTGCTGGGGTTCTCGGGCGACGAGGTCGCGGCCGCTCTCGACACGACGCCGGCCTCGGTCTAAAGCTTGCTCCAGCGCGCGCACGCGACGGTCGACGAACGACTCCCGGATCGCAGCCAGCAGGCGACACTCCGTTTGCTCGGCGACGAGGAACTGAGCGCCGTCGTCAACCGCTTCGTCGACGCGTGGTCCCGAGGCGATGTCGGGTCGATCGCCGAGATGCTCACGGAGACGGCTAGCCTCGCGATGCCTCCGACCGCGAGTTGGCTCCGTGGCCGCGACACGATCGTCACCTTCCTGCGGCGCACGGCGCTCGACGGCACGCGGAGCTGGCGAACGCTGCCCACCACCGCCAACGGTCAGCCGGCAATGGCCACCTACCTCCGCGACGCCTCGGGTCGCTACCTGCCCTACGGTGTGACCGTACTCACGCTCGCCGCCGGCGGGATCGCCGAGATCAACACGTTCCGCGACCCTTCCGCGCCCGAGCGGTTCGGCCTGACGAACCGCCTCTGAGTCCCGAGCGATGGATGGCGGCGCGCGCGCGTATCTAAATCACTGACGAACGAGAGACGCGAGCGGTCGAAATAGCCACCGCCCAAACGCTCATATCCCACTTGGTCCCTTTCCCATCAGACCGCTGGAGGTCCCATGATGTCTACATCACCCCACGTGAATCGCTGGCGCGCGTTCGCGCTGCTGGCGGTGTCGTTCTTCATGACGATCATCGATCTGACGATCGTCAACGTCTCGCTGCCGACGATCGGTCGCGACTTGCATTTCTCCCAGACCAACTTGCAATGGGTGGCGACGGCGTATGCGCTCACCTTCGGCGGCATGCTCCTGCTGGGCGGCCGCGCTGCAGATCTGCTCGGCCGCCGCCGGATCCTGATGGTCGGCCTGGCGCTGTTCACGGCGGCGTCGCTGGCCTGCGCGCTCAGCGCCGGCGATGCGTTCCTGATCGGGAGCCGCGCGGTGCAGGGAGTGGGCGCCGCGATCATGCTACCCGCCGCCCTGTCGATCGTGATGAACATGTTCGAGGATGGCGCCGAGCGCAACAAGGCGCTCGGAATCTGGGGCGGGCTCGGCGCCGGCGGCGCCACCGTCGGGCTGATCGCCGGCGGCTTGCTGACCCGCTACGCCGGCTGGCAGTACATCTTCTATCTGAATGTCCCGATCGGCGTTGTCGCGCTAGGGCTCGCACCGCGGCTGGTCCCAGAGAGCCGGCTGGCCACTACGCGCCGGCGGTTCGACGCGCTCGGCGCGATCACCGGCACGGGGGGCCTGGTGCTGCTGGTGGACGCGATCTCGCAGGCGCCGCAGTTCGGCTGGGGCGCTATCCGGACGATCGTGCTGCTGGCCGCCTCCGTCGGGCTGCTCGCAGCGTTCGCGGCGATCGAGCGGCGCGTGAAGGATCCCCTGCTGCCACTGTCGATCTTCCGGCTGCCCACCCTGGCCGGCGCCAACGCGGTGGGGCTGCTGCTGGGTGGCAGCTTCTTCGCGTTCATCTTCGTCGGCACGCTTTACATGCAGCAGGTGCTGCACTACAGCGCGCTCCAAACGGGCGTCGCCTGGCTGGCCGCATCGCTGACCTCGATCGCGCTAGCTGGCCTCTCGCAGCTCCTGGTCACCCGCGGTGGCGCGAAGATCGTGATGGCCATCGGCATGACGTTGATCGCCGCGGGCGTCCTGTGGGCGACCCAGGTTCCGGTCCACGGGCACTTCGTCGCCAACCTCGCGGGACCGTTCGTCGTCGCCGGCGCGGGGACCGCATTTGCATTCATCCCGGTGTCGATCGCCGCGCTCGCTGGCGTGGCCGAGCACCAGGCAGGGCTCGCATCCGGGCTGCTGAACACCTCTCAGCAGCTCGGCGGGGCGATCGGCATCGCGATCGCGTCGAGCGTCGCCGCCGGCCACACCACGGCCCTGCTCCACCGCGGCACCACCGCGCCCGCCGCGCTCACCGGCGGTTTTCAGTCGGCCTTCTGGGTGCTCGGGGCGATCGCGCTGCTCGCCCTCCCGGCGATCTTCGCGTTTGTCCGTCGCGACGAGCTCTCAGACGCCGTGGCCAAGACCGCGCCCCGCGCGGCGCAGCCAGCCCTCGCCCCCGCCAGCTGACCCGCGTAACCCCAGTCCAACCCAAGCCGCCAAGGAGACACAGCCATGACTGCCCCCAGTGATCTGTCTGATCGGACCACGATCGTCGTCGGGGCCAGCCGCGGCTTGGGCCGCGGAATCGCCACCGCGTTCGCTCAGGCCGGTTCCAAGGTCATCGCGGTGGGCCGCACCGCCCCGACCACGGTCCCGACCTCGTCGGCAGCCGGTGCCGGTGTCATCCACACTGAGGTGGCCGACGCAGGCGACCCCACAGTGCCCGGTGGCCTGCTCGATCGCCACGAACCGGAGACCGTCATCCTGGTCGCAGGCGCAGCCCCCCTGATGCGTCCGCTCCAGCACCAGACATGGGAAACGTTCTCGGTCAACTGGCAGAGCGATGTCCGGATCGCCTTCCACTGGGTACGTGAGGCGCTGCTCCAGCGGCTGCGTCCCGGGAGCCGCGTGGTGGTGATCAGCAGCGGCGCTGCGCTGATGGGGTCTCCCCTCAGCGGGGGGTACGCTGGCGCCAAGGCCACCCAGCGCTTCATCGCGGCGTACGCGCAGGAGGAGGCCCAGCGGGCCGGCCTGGGCATTACCTTCACCGCGGTGCTGCCCCGGATCACGCCGTTCACCGATCTGGGCCGGCCAGCCGTTCGCGCCTACGTAGCCCGCAGCGGCCAAACCGAGGAACAGTACGCGGAGCAGTTCGGACCGCCGCTCACCCCGGAGGTGGCCGGTGCCGCCCTCGTCGAGCTTGCCAGGGCAGATACCGGCACCATCGCGCACGGTTACCTGCTGACTGGCACCGGGCTGCAGCAGCTCGCGTGAGCGTGTCGACATGACAAGCACCGAGGTCACGCGGTCATGACCCCGGTGTGACCTCCGTCGTGTCGCTGGTCCCCCCACGCCTCCGCCGCGATGCCTGATCGTCACATCCACACCGTAGCCGCTCTCGTCGCTAGAGCACGGGAACCACACGATGTGCAGGAGGATCGATGGCACGAATCCCAGGCGCACCGCAGCCACCACACCTCCGGTCGTAAGCTCTTCGACCGATTCATGCGCCGGGACATGCAGAAGATGAGCCGGGGCTTTGCAGCGCTTTCAGCGGCCGCTGGCCAGGTGCGCCAGGCGTAGCCATCCCGGGCGCACCCAACTGCGGGTCAGCAAGTTGACGTGATGGGGTGGTTTGACCGGATCACGTCGTCGGGGTCGACTGCGGTCTTGATGCGACGGAGCCGGTGGTAGGTCTGGTCGGTCCAGGGCGTTGCGGGGTCGCGTGGCGTCTCGGCGAAGTTCAGGTACATATGGCGTGCGACC
>Ga0213874_10000223_pt1:7500-10602 | contig 10602 bp, 7 predicted proteins | sample BarmaccomBMRX_R7_FD_160098 | JGI IMG/M metagenome (GOLD analysis project Ga0213874, IMG submission 160098) | Root-associated microbial communities from Barbacenia macrantha in rupestrian grasslands, the National Park of Serra do Cipo, Brazil - RX_R7 | ecosystem: Host-associated >...
AAGAAATAGCTAATAAATACCAGGATTCTCTGATTTTGATAAACTCGAAAGTGCTTTCTCGAAGGAATAGCAGTTTTAAGCTCAATCACTATTGGCTATTTATTACAACCAATCAAATACTGTCATAATATATTGAAAGCGAACGGAAAAGCCGGCCAGAATCATAGAATTATTTCGTGTAATATCAAAATGGCTCGTACTAAACAGACCGCTCGTAAGTCAACCGGAGGCAAAGCTCCCAGAAAACAGCTGGCTACCAAGGCTGCAAGAAAATCAGCGCCTGCCACTGGTGGAGTCAAGAAACCACATCGTTATCGTCCTGGTACTGTAGCTCTTCGAGAAATTCGGAGATACCAGAAAAGCACTGAGCTTCTGATCAGGAAATTACCATTCCAGCGCTTGGTCAGGGAAATTGCACAGGACTTCAAGACCGATTTGCGTTTCCAGTCAAGCGCTGTCATGGCTCTGCAAGAAGCTAGCGAAGCCTATCTGGTTGGCCTCTTTGAAGATACAAATCTCTGCGCTATTCACGCTAAGCGTGTCACCATCATGCCCAAAGATATCCAACTGGCTCGTCGAATTCGTGGCGAGCGTGCTTAAGCTGAAGCTTAAATTAAACCCAACGGCCCTTTTCAGGGCCACACTCAAAAGGCAATGAGAATAAAATGCTTTGAAATTTAAACTAATGTTAGTAAGGCTTTCTAGTAGTAAGTCAACTCCAGATTATTTAGTCTATTACAGCCGCATAAATGTGGCCCTGAAAAGGGCCGTTGGGTTTAGTAAGCGTCAAGCGCTTAGTGTTTTGTTTGGGAAGAAGATGGCTTCTTCTCGCCAGTTTTCTTGGGAAGAAGAACAGCTTGGATGTTTGGCAGAACACCTCCCTGAGCAATGGTGACGCCTTGCAGGAGCTTGTTCAGCTCTTCATCATTTCTGATGGCCAACTGCAAGTGGCGGGGGTTAATTCTTGTCTTCTTGTTGTCACGAGCAGCATTACCAGCCAACTCCAACACTTCGGCAGCCAGGTATTCCATTACAGCAGCCAAGTAGACAGGTGCACCGGCTCCAACGCGTTCGGCATAGTTGCCTTTGCGAAGCAGACGATGGATTCTACCGACGGGGAACTGAAGTCCTGCTCGGGAACTTCGAGACTTTGCCTTTCCTTTGGCTTTTCCACCTTTACCGCGACCAGACATATTGCTTTTTAAATTTAAAATTAAACAGTTAACACAAAATAATCGATGACGTACATTTTTGATGGTACTTGGGTTTCATTTATAATAGATGCTGGTCACTAGAGATTGTTATGGAAACTTTTGATTCGCTGTTACTTAGTACGGAATATTTTAATTTGATAAAACAGTGACACGGAAACATTTGATTGGGTAAAACTTTTGTCGGAAGCACTCTAGTATTGTTTGAAAAAAATTCAGTAAGACTTTGTTTTGCTGTCCAAGGAAGCTAGTGGCCCATAGCACACCTTCCAGCTCCTTCCAAGAGTAAAAATTGTCTGACATTCTCAGTAATCCTAAAATATCACTGGTGACAAATTTAAGCTTTGCAACCCTACTTCTCTCGAAACTCAAAACCTAGAACATTTTTAGAACATGATACATAATTGAATTTGAACATGTCTAGCACAATTTAAGCAAACTTACTATTACATAATACAGATAATCTATGATATCTTATCGATTTTTTAAAGGTTTTTTAAAAAATTTCTTATAATAGTAGTCAAAAGCGTTAATTAAGCTTTATTTGCAAATGTATATATAAATTTAGAACATTAAGTGCAACATTTTGTAATGACCTCAGTCTTGTGAAACCATATTCTAAGCAAGACTATTTTACCACCAACCATATACAAATCACTAGAAGCAACATGCATATTTTCAAAATGTTTTATACAGAAACATCAGACACTTGGAACTACTTTAGAACGTAGTGCAGAAAAATAAGTACACAGGTATAAAACCTTAAAAAGGTAGTTTCTTTATAGAAATGCTTGTATAGTATATATGAAGGTACAGCTTAGATCAAGTAAATGGCAAATTATGAATTATTGCAGACAATTTTAATGAACATATTCTTCCGTAAGCTTAAAGTAGTTGCGTAGATGACCTGAAATGGATAAGCAGGAATTTTGGACTTATAAAATTATAGCTCTTTTAACTGTGCAACTTTTGGACACTTAACTCTTGTCTTTATTAAAATAGTTTAAACTGTATTATAGCTCCAATACCCGGTTTACGAGTTAGTGCGTACATAAGTACGTAAAATGAAACACTGCAAGCTGTGAGCTGCTGAATTAATTTCGGTGTATGCTCTGATACAGCACAGTTAAAGACTGCAATGATTGGTCAGAATGACCAATTAAGCAGTTGCTCAAAGGTCTTCCTTTGAGAAACTCGGTGTCCCCACTGAGTAGTCATTGAATGAACTTCTAAGCCCTTCGGGGTAATGGAAAAGTTATTGAAAGAATTGCAATGCGAATCTCTGCTCTCACCGGACTTTTTTAAGTCTGCTTGCGGTGATGCAGTTTGATCTATCGCTACGCCGATTAATTGGCGAGCTGAGTGAATCCTCTCAGCAGATACCTGGTTGATCCTGCCAGTAGTCATATGCTTGTCTCAAAGATTAAGCCATGCATGTCTAAGCACAAGCCCTTGAATGGTAAAGCCGCGAATGGCTCATTACAACAGCCATAGTTTATTAGATCTTTACATCCTACTTGGATAACTGTGGTAATTCTAGAGCTAATACACGCAACAAAGCTCGGACTTCACAGAACGAGCGCATTTATTAGAACAAAACCAATCGGACTTCGGTTCGTCTTTTGGTGAATCTGAATAACTCTGCTGATCGCACGGTCTCGTACCGGCGACGCATCTTTCAAATGTCTGCCTTATCAACTTTCGATGGTAGTTTATACGCCTACCATGGTTGTAACGGGTAACGGAGAATAAGGGTTCGACTCCGGAGAGGGAGCCTGAGAAACGGCTACCACATCCAAGGAAGGCAGCAGGCACGCAAATTACCCACTCCCGGCACGGGGAGGTAGTGACGAAAAATAACGAGGCGGTTCTCTACGAGGCCCGCCATCGG
>Ga0213874_10000224_pt1 | contig 10546 bp, 9 predicted proteins | sample BarmaccomBMRX_R7_FD_160098 | JGI IMG/M metagenome (GOLD analysis project Ga0213874, IMG submission 160098) | Root-associated microbial communities from Barbacenia macrantha in rupestrian grasslands, the National Park of Serra do Cipo, Brazil - RX_R7 | ecosystem: Host-associated > Plants > Roots...
TCGAGGTCCGGGAAGCCTCCCATCAGGTAGGGCATGAGCGCAGCCCGGCGGCCGTCCGCTCGGGCCGAGGCAAACGCCTCCGCGATCCGCTCGCCGCCGTTCACCGCGGGTCCAGCCGGCTGAGCGCCTCGGCGAGGTCCTTGTCGCCGCGACCCGACAGGCAGATCAGATCGAGCTCGCCGTGACCCGTCGACAGAGCCCACGCGAGCGCGTGCGCGCTCTCCAGCGCCGGAATGATTCCCTCGAGCCGCGCAGTCACGGCGAACGCCCGCAGCGCCTCGTCGTCGCCGACCGCGACATACCGCGCTCGCCCGCTGTCCCGCAGCCACGCGTGTTCGGGCCCACTGCCGGGATAGTCGAGGCCGGCCGAGATCGAGTGTGCCTCGAGGATCTGGCCGTCCTCGTCCTGCATGATGGCCGAGAACGCTCCGTGGAGCACGCCGGGGACGCCCGCGGCGGTGAGCGGCGCGCCGTGGCGGCCCGTCTCGAGGCCCTCGCCGGCGGCCTCGACACCGACGAGCTCGACGCCGGGATCATCGACGAACGGGATGAACATCCCGATCGAGTTGGAGCCTCCGCCCACGCAGGCGATCACGCGCGCGGGCAGCCGGCCGGCCTCCGCGAGCATCTGCTCCCGCGCCTCGTCGCCGATCACTCGCTGGAGGTCTCTGACCATCGCCGGGTAGGGCGCCGGCCCGACGCACGAGCCGATGATGTAGTGGGTGCTCTCCACGTTCGTCACCCAGTCGCGGATGGCCGCCGACACGGCCTCCTTCAGCGTCCGCGCGCCGGCCTCGACCGGCTCCACGCGCGCGCCCAGCAGTCCCATCCGCTCCACGTTCGGCTTCTGACGGCGCATGTCCTCGGTGCCCATGTAGACGATGCACTCGAGGTCGAGCAGCGCGCACGCGGTCGCCGTGGCGACGCCGTGCTGCCCCGCGCCGGTCTCGGCGATGATCCGCGGCTTTCCCATCCGCCGGGCCAGCAGCGCCTGACCGAGAGCGTTGTTGATCTTGTGGGCGCCGGTGTGGTTGAGGTCCTCGCGCTTGAGGTAGATCGTATGGCCCGCCGCCTCGCTCAGCCGCCGTGCACGGTACAGCGGCGAGGGTCGACCCACGTAGTCGCGCAGCAGCTTGTCGAGCTCGCCGCTGAAGGCCGCGTCCGCGCGCGCCTGCACCCACGCGGCCTCGAGCTCGGACAGCGCCGGCATCAGCGTCTCGGGGACGTACTGGCCGCCGTAGGGGCCGAAACGGTGCTCGACCGCGCTCATGCGGCGGCTCCGGTCATCGCGGCGCGGCGCACCGCCGCCGCGAACGCCTCGAGCTTGTTCGCGTCCTTGCGCCCCGGCGAGCGCTCCACTCCGCTGGCGACGTCTACGGCGAACGGGCGCACGGTTGCGATCGCCTCCGCCACGTTGTCCGCGCTCAGGCCGCCCGAGAGGATCACCGGGGCAGGGCCGGCGTGCGCCCGCGCGAGCTCCCACGCAAACGCCTCGCCAGAGCCGCCGGGCACGCCGCTGACGTAGCTGTCGAGGAGGTGGTAGTCGGTGTGGAAAGCCGAGAGCGCCTGGATGTCGGCCCCGCTGCGCACGCGCGCCGCCTTGATCACCTTGCACCCGGTCCGCCGAGCCACCTCGGCGCAGAACACGGGACCCTCGTCGCCGTGCAGCTGCACCATGCTGAGGCCGACGGCATCGGCGAGGCCCGCCACGAAGTCGAGCGTCGGGTTCACGAACACCCCGACGACCTCCAGCCGCCGCCTGAGCGCGGCGGCGATCTCGGCCGCGGCGTCGAGCGAGCACCGCCGCGGGGAGTCCGGCCAGAAGATCAGTCCGATCGCCCACGCGCCCGCGGCCGCGCTCCGCTGCGCGTCCTCGAGCGAGGTGATGCCACAGAACTTGATCCTCGGGGCGTCGCGCGCCACGCCCCACATCGTAGGGCGCTTCACGGGGCGTCGGTTTGGATCACGTTGTCGATGGCGCGGAGGTGAGCGCCCGGCAGGCCGCCTCCACCTCGGCGGAGCGCATCAGCGCCTCCCCGATCAGCACGGCGTCGACGCCGGCCGCGGTCAGCTGCGCGAGCTCGCCGGAGTCACTGAACCCCGATTCCGCCACCGTCAGCGCGTCCGTGGGCACGCGCGGAGCCAGCTCGAACGTGCGAGAAATGTCGACCCGCAGCGTGGTCAGGTCACGGTTGTTGATTCCGATCACCTTCGCCCCGATGGCGACCGCCAGCTCGAGTTCGCGATCGTCGTGGACCTCGACCAGCGCGGGCAGGCCGAGCGCCTCGGCCTCCTCGCGCAGCCCCCGCAGCTCGCGCTCACCGAGCGCGGCGACGATCAGGAGGATCGCGTCGGCGCCGGCGGCGAACGCCTCGTGGACCTGGTAGGGATCGACGATGAAGTCCTTGCGGAGGATCGGTAGCCCGGTGACGGCACGCGCCGCGCGCAGATCGTCGAGCGAGCCGCCGAAGTACCGCTCCTCGGTGAGCACGGAGAGCGCGCTGGCGCCGCCGCGCTCGTAGGCGCCGACCACGTCCTCGAGCGTGAGATCCTCGCGAATCGGGCCGGCTGAAGGAGACCGCCGCTTGTGCTCGGCGATGACCGCGAGCCCGGGCCGGGCGAGCGCGTCGGCGAAGGACCGCCGGTCGCCCGCCTCCCGGCGGGCGTGCTCGGCCCGGGCCAGCTCCGCCGCCGGGACGGCGTGCCGCCGGCGTGCGACTTCGGCGCGCGTGGCGGCCAGGATCGGCTCGAGCGCGTTCACCGGGCGAGCTCGGTGGTTTGCTTGACGAAGCGCTCGAGCGCGTCCGCGGCCGCCCCTTCGTCGATCGCCTCCTCGGCCGCGCGCACGCCGCTCGCGAGGGTGTCGGCGCGGCCGCCCGCGTAGATCGCGGCGCCCGCGTTGAACACCGCGAGGTCCCGCGCCGGCCCGCGCTCGCCGGCGAGGATCCGCCGCGTCGTCTCGGCGTTCTCCTGAGGCGTCCCGCCGGGCACGGCGCCGCCGGGGGCGCGCCCGAGGCCGACTTCCTCCGGGGCCACGTGGTAGCTCCGGAGCTGCTCTCCGGTGACCTCGACCACCCGGGTCGGCGCCGAGATCGACAGCTCGTCGAGCCCGTCGTCGCTCGAGACGACCAGCGCGTGCTTGGTTCCGAGCAGCGCGAGCGCGCCGGCCATCGTCTCCAGGTAGCGCCGGTCGGAGACCCCGATCAGCTGCCGGCCCGCACCGGCCGGATTGGTCAACGGCCCGAGGAAGTTGAAGATCGTCCGCACGCCGAGCTGCCGGCGCACCGGCACCACGTAGCGCGTGGCCTGATGGTGGGCCGGCGCGAACATGAAGCCGAACCCCGCCTCCTCGATGCACCGCGCCACCGCCGCCGGCCCGAGATCGATCCGCGCTCCGAGCGCCTCCAGCACGTCGGCCGAGCCCGACAGGCCGGTGGCTGAGCGGTTGCCGTGCTTGGCCACGGTGCAGCGCGCCCCGGCGGCGATCAGCGCCGCCGTCGTCGAGACGTTGAACGTCGGCCGGCCGCCGCCCGTCCCGGCGGTGTCGAGCAGGTCGTCGCCGGAGACCTCGACCGGCGTGGCCAGCGAGCGCATCGCCCGAGCGAGGCCGGCCAGCTCCGGGACCGTCTCGCCCTTGGTCCGCAGCGCGATCAGGAACGCGGTGATCTGGACCTCCGAGGCGTTCCCGGCCATGATCTCGCCCAGCACCGCGGCGGTGTCGTCGATCCCGAGGTCGACCCCGCTGGCCAGCGCGTCGATCGAGCGCGTGAGCAGGTCGGTCATCGCGCCTGCGCGAGGAAGTTCCCGAGCAGCTCCCGGCCCTGCTCGGTGAGGACCGACTCGGGATGGAACTGGACGCCCTCGGCGGGGAGCTCGCGGTGGCGGACCGCCATCACCACCTCGCCCCCGAACGCGCTCCGCTCGAGGCACTCGGGAAGCGCGGGATCGGCGACCAGCGAGTGGTAGCGCCCCACCTCGAGCGGCTCGCGCAGGCCCCGGAAGATCGTCCTGCCGTCGTGCTCGATCCGGCTCGTCTTGCCGTGGACGGGTGCGTGCTGGACGACCCGGCCGCCCCAGGCCTGAACCAGCGCCTGGTGGCCGAGGCACACGCCGAGCGTCGGGACTCCGTCCTCGGGGAAGCGGCGCACCACCTCGAGCGAGATCCCGGCCTCGTTCGGTGTGCACGGACCCGGGGAGACGATCGCCCGGTCGTAGCGGCGCAGCAGCAGTTCGTCGGCCGTGGCGTGGTCGTTACGGACCACCTCCATCTCGGCGCCGAGCTCGCCCAGGTACTGGACGAGGTTGTAGGTGAAGCTGTCGTAGTTGTCGAGGACGAGGACTCTCACGGCCGAAACGGTAACGCGAGCGACCGAACGCTACGGCCACTCGGGCTGCCGGGCGGCCAGCTCGATCGCCTGTAGCACCGCCCTCGACTTGGCCACCGACTCCTCGTACTCGTAATCCGGCCGGGCGTCGGCCACCGTGCCTCCGCCCGCCTGCACGTGGGCGACGCCGTCCTTGATCACCACGGTGCGGATGTGTATGCAGGTATCGAGGTCGCCGCGGTAGCTCGCGTAGCCGATCGCCCCGCCATAACCGCCTCGCTTGACCGGCTCGAGTTCATCGATGATCTGCATGGCCCTGACCTTCGGCGCGCCCGACAGCGTGCCGGCCGGCAGCACCGAGCGAAGCGCATCGAGCGCGCCGACGCCGTCGCGCAGGCGGCCGATGACGCTCGAGACGATGTGCATCACGTGGCTGTAGTTCTCTACCGCCATGAAGTCCTCGACGCTCACCGTGCCGTACTGACACACACGGCCGAGGTCGTTGCGTCCGAGGTCAACCAGCATCACGTGTTCCGCGCGCTCCTTGGGATCGGCCAGCAGCTCCTCGGCCATCTGCCGGTCTTCCTCTGCGCTCCCGCCGCGGGGCCGGGTGCCGGCGATCGGCCGGGTGGAGACCGTGCGGCCGCTCACCGTGATCAGGGGCTCGGGGCTGGCTCCAGCGATCTCGAAATCGCCGAAGTCCAGGAAATACATGTACGGACTCGGGTTGACCGCGCGCAGGCCGCGATAGACCGAGAACGCCTCCACCGGCACGGGGGCCGACCAGCGCTGGGACGGCACGACCTGGTAGGCGTCGCCGGCCCGGATGTACTCGATGATCCTGGCCACGCTCGCCTCGAACTGCTCCCGCGAGAGATTTGAGGTGAAGGGCGGGACCTGACGGTCCCGCCTCGGGGGTCGGCCCGGAAGGGGCACCGGCCCCGACAAGCGCCATCTCACCTCGGCGATCGTCTCGAGCGCGCGCTCGTAGGAGCCCTCGAGGTCGTTCTCGGCGTAGGCGTTGGCGATCACCGTGACCGTGTGCCGGAGATGGTCGAAGACCACCAGGGTGTCGGTCAGCATCAGCGCGAGGTCGGGGATGCCAATCGGGTCCGGGTTGGGCGCTCCGAGCGGCTCGACGGTGCGGACCAGGTCATAGGCGAACATCCCCACCGCGCCGCCCTCGAACGGCGGCGAGTCCTCCGCGGGTGCTGCGGGGTTGAAGCGGGCGAGCTCGGCGGCGGCAAGGGCATACGGATCGCCGGCGTCCCCGAGCGACCACCGGAGCACCTTGCGCGGGCGAAAGCCGATGAACGAATAGCGCCCGACGCGCCCCTGTTCGGCGGACTCGAGCAGGAACGCCGGCCCTTGCTCCCGGAGCTTCAGGAACGCCGAGACCGGAGTCTGGACGTCGTCGATGAAGGCCTGCCGAACCGGGATCAAGTTGTGCTCACGCGCCAGAGCGCGCGCCTGCGCCAGCGAGGGCTCAGGCGCGCCGGCCGCCGTCTCAGCGGCGACGGCCATCGAGCACCCGTTCGGCGTCGGCCAGCGTCAGCCCGCGCCCGCGCAGCAGGACGGCGAGATGGTAGATCACGTCGGCGGCTTCCTCGGCCACGCGCGCGTCGCTCTCCTCGCGGGCGGCCCGGTCGACCTCCTCGGCCTCCTCTTTCACCTTGGCGCCGGCGCTGCCCGGCTGGTCGAGCAACCGGGCGGTGTAGGACCCTTCCGGCCGCTGCGCGGCGCGCCGGGCGATGGTCTGCTCGAGCGCCGGGAGCACCTCATGGGGCGCCTGCGTCGCGAGCTCGCCGCGATGAAAGCAGGTCCGCTCGCCGGTATGGCAGGCCGGGCCCGCCGGCTCGACCAGGGCCAGCAGCGCATCGCCGTCGCAGTCGTAGCGGATCGCCTTGAGCGCCTGGACGTTGCCCGACGTGGCGCCTTTGTGCCACAGCTCCCGCCGCGAGCGGCTGAAGAAGTGCATCTCTTTGGTCGCGCGCGTGCGCGCGAGGGCCTCGGCGTTCATGTAGGCCAGGGTCAGCACCTCGCCGGTGCGCCAATCCTGGACCACGCACGGGACCAGCCCGCGCTCGTCGTAGGCGATCTCAGAGTCATCCACCGGCCACGATTCTAGGGCGGCTCGTGCCGGGGCGGCGACCGGCGGCGAGGCGACCGCGACGGGGTGGCAATCGCCTTCCGTGTATCACCGAGCCCGGTCGCGCGCTCTCAACTGACACCTTCCGCGGAGTTACCGTGACCAGACAGCACGAAGTTACACGTCCGCGCGAGCTCCGAGAGCCGCTCGAGGTCTCGGGCCGCCGCCTCCTCGCGATCGAGTGCGGCACGGTAGGCCGAGTATGCGCCCGAGCGGCTCCCCGACAAGTCCGCCGACCATGCCCGGAGTGCCAGTTCGGAGTCTGTCTCGGCCGCCAGCCACGCCAGATACGCGTCGTCAATCAGGCGAACGCCGATCTCGGCAACTGCCTGGATGTCGTTGTCGATGATCATCTCATGCTCCTTCGTCGGTTGACACGAGCGCGAGCGCGCCGTCGTCTTCCAGCTCTTGCCGGAGTCGCCCCAGCGCTCGTGCGCGTGTGGGTCCGATGCTCCCGATCGGGATCACGAGGGCAGCTGAGATCTCGTCGTAGGGCATTCGCGGCTCCGCCATCAGCAGGCTCAGCAACGCGCGGTCGCTCGCGCGCAGACGGGAGAAGCTCCGCCACAGCGCCCGGTCGCGCTCTTCCAGCACCAGCAGCTGGTGCGCCGGGGCTTCGCTGCAATCGTCGTAGAGCTCCTCGTCGCCGAGCAGAACCTGTCGCTGCGCGTGGCGCAACGTGCGCAGTGACTCGCGGCGTGCCGTCGTCACCAACCACGCGCCGATGTGCGCCGGCTCCTTGACGCGATGAATGTGCTCGAGCAGTCGCAGCCAGGTCGCCTGAGCCACATCTCCGACGTCGGCGTCGCTCAGGCGGTGCGCGCGAGCCACCCCCCACACCAGCCCGCTGAATTCGCGCACGAGCTCATCCCATCCCCGCCGGTCGCCCGCCGCCGCCGACCGCACGAGCTCGACGACCGTCTCGGTTGCGAGGCGTTGGCGGCCCGAGCGCGAGCGGACGAGCGGTCTCACCGCCGCCTGACTGCCGCGGCGGGCGTGCGGCCGCGCGAGCGCAGAGCGTCGTTTGGGCGGGCGTCGCGTTCGATGGCTGGGAACGCGCTCGCTCGCGTCCGGTTTGAGGTGCTGAGGCTGAACCGTCATGCCGCCGAACCCCCTTTTGCGTTGACGATCGAGGCGGTGATCGGGCACGCCAAACGTAGGCGGCGCCCGGCGGCTCCACATCGGGAAGGCTCGTTATTGCCGCGGCCGAGAGCTCGTTATCTTTGCCCGTACGGTCGTTACGAGGCGACCGCTCTTCACCGCCGACCGGCAGCGGTCGTGAGCCACTTCGTGGTCGGTATCGCTCTGATAAGTTGGCCGAATCGGGGTGCATCACTCAGGTGCAAGGGGAGTCGCCTGATGTCGAGTCGGGGCGGATCTGCTCGACCCCGTGCGTGCCGTCCTTCCAACGCAGCGCGTGTCCCGGGCCGGCGTCTCTAGTCCAAAGCTCGCGGGGCGAGACCGCGAGCTCGAGAGCCTGCGCGCCGCGCTGGCCGCGGCCGAAGAGCGACGTCCGTCGCTGCTGCTCCTGACCGGCGACGGAGGCGTCGGCAAGACCCGCCTCGTGCACGAGCTTCAGGCGATCGCCGAAGACCGTGGCGCATGCGTTCTCCGCGGCGAGTGTCTGGAGTTGTCCTTCGGCGAGCTGCCCTACGCGCCGATTGCCGAAGCCTTGCGAGATGTCGACGAGGCCGTCCTCGAGAGCGCCCTGTCGAAGCTGCCGCCCGCGGCGCGACAGGAGCTCGGCCATGTCTTTCCCGACACGGTGCGCGGCGACGCCGGCGTAAGCGCCCTGGATGACCGCTTCGGCCAGTCGCGTCTGTTCGGCTGGATCCTCGCCCTGCTGCGCAACCTGTGCGGAAGCTCAGCGGTTGTCCTGGTCATCGAGGACATCCACTTCGCCGACGCCTCCTCGCGCGACTTCCTGCGCTTCCTCGTCCACAACCTCCGCGCTGAGCGCCTGCTGGCGATCGCCACCGCGCGCGCCGGCGAGCTGCACCGCGAGCATCCGGCGCGGGCGCTGGTCGGCGATCTCGTCCGCCACGAGCGGGTGACGCGCGTCGAGCTACGGTCGTTGTCCGAGGAGGCCGTCTACGCGCAGGTCGAGGGCATCCTCGGAACCAGCCCGACGGCCGACCTCGTGCGCGCGCTGTTCGCGCGCACCCAGGGCAATCCCTTCTACACCGAAGAGCTCCTGGCCGCGGGGCCCCGCGACGTCACGGTGCTCCCTGAGACGCTGCGCGACGCGCTCCTGCTGCGCGCCGACAAGCTGAGCGCCCCGGCGCGCGAGGTCCTGCGGCTGCTCGCCACCGCCGGGCGCACGGTCGACGAGGATGTCCTCGAGCGCGCCGCGGGCATGCCTCGATCCGAAGTCGAGTCGGCCCTGCGGGAGTGCATCGATCACCACGTGCTGGTCTGCGATCACAGCACGGGCGAGTACACCGTTCGCCATGCGCTCGCCGCCGAAGCCGTCTACGGCGATCTGCTTCCGGTCGAGCGAGCCTCGCTGCACCGCCGGCTTGCCGACGCGCTGGAGCAGGTCGCCCGGGCGGACAACGCCGCCGACCGAGCCCACCATTGGCAGCTCGCGCACGAGCCGGCGCTCGCGCTGCGGGCGTCGATCGAGGCCGGTCTTGGCGCTGAGCGCGTGTTCGGCTACAGCGAGGCCCTCGCCCACTTCGAGCGTGCGGTCGAGCTCTGGGGGCAGGTGACACCCGGCGCGGAAGCTTCGCCGCTCGATCTGGTCGGGCTGCTCGCGCGTGCCGCGCAGGCGGCGCGATGGACGGGCGACTCCGAGCGGGCGCGCCGGCTCTGTCAGCAGGCGCTTGACTGCTTCGATCACGCGGCGGACCCACTGCGGGCCGCGCAACTGCTCGAGCGCCTCGGGCGCTACGAACCATGGGACGTCGACGCCTCGCTGGCGGCGTTTCGCCGGGCGCTCAGCCTGACGCCTGACTCGCGGCCCGAGCAGCGCATGCGTCTGTACGTGGACGAGGCGCTGGCACTGTCGTTCCGCGGCCGCTGGGAGCAGACGCGTGAGAAGGCAACGCAGGCGATCGCGCTGGCTCAGGGCGAAGAGACCCTCGCTTGCGAGAGCTCGGCGCGCGCGCTCCTCGGCTTGGCCACGGCGTTCCTGGGCGACTTCTCGTCCGGCGAGCGGCATCTCCGCCACGCGCTGAAACTGGCCGAGCGCGCTTCGGTCACCGAGGACCTGGTGCAGACTCACCTCGACCTCGGCGAGGTCCTGCGCCTGCAGGGGCGGATCGAGGCGGCGCTGGAGGTGATGTCGGACGGCGAGCCGGTCGCCCTCGCCCGTGGAGCGATTCCGTACGGCAACTTCATGGCCGCCAACGCCGCTGACGATCTGTTCCAGCTCGGAAGGTGGGACGAGGTGCAGGCGCGCCTCGACGACCTCGCCGGCAGAGACCTCCACCGGCCGGCCGAGCTGCTGACCGCGAGCCTGGCGGCGCGTCTCGACGCCGCGCGCGGCCACCTCGACGAGGCGGCGGCCCGCTTCGCGGCCGCCGCCGAGCTGTGTCAGGCGCTCGACCTCGTCGAGTTCGTCCCCGCCGTCTACAGCGGCTACGCCGAGCTCGAGCTGTGGCGCGGGCGCCCGGAAGCGGCTCGCGAGCGAATCGCCACGGGTCTCTCGCTGTTGGGCACGGAGGAAAACCTCCTTCACGTGCCGGTGTTGCATTCGACGGGCGCGCGCGCCGAAGCCGACATCGCCGAAACGACCCGCGCGCGGCACGATCCTGAAGCGGCGGCCGAAGCGGCCGCGGCCGTGAAACGCCACCATGACCGTCTGACCACGTTGATCGCGGCTCACGTCATGGCGAGCCCGCCGCCGGAGGCCCGCGCGCACCTGGCGCTCTGCGCCGCCGAGCTCACGCGCGCCCGCCGGCGTCCGACTCCCGCCGCGTGGGCCGAGGCGGCCTCGCTCTGGCAGCGCCACGGCAATCCGTACCGCGTCGCCTACGCGGCCTTCCGCCACGCCGAGGCGTGCGTCCACGCGCGCGCCCCGCGACCGGACGCGCAGGCGGCGCTCGAGACGGCGACCGCGATCGGCGGG
>Ga0213874_10000225_pt1 | contig 10542 bp, 8 predicted proteins | sample BarmaccomBMRX_R7_FD_160098 | JGI IMG/M metagenome (GOLD analysis project Ga0213874, IMG submission 160098) | Root-associated microbial communities from Barbacenia macrantha in rupestrian grasslands, the National Park of Serra do Cipo, Brazil - RX_R7 | ecosystem: Host-associated > Plants > Roots...
GGCCACAGTTCGAGCGCGCGCTCGGCGAGGTCGGCCGCGTCGCCGTAGGCGTGCGCGTCGCGGGCGGCCAGCGCGGCCTGGACGGTGGCGCGCAGCGCCGCCGGCTGATCGCCCGCGGCCGCGTAGTGGCTCGCGATGGTCGCCGTCCATTCGCCGTCGCGGTCGTCGCGACGCTCGTAGGCGGCCGCCAGCGCGAGGTGCAGGTCCACGCGCTCGCCCGGCAGAAGGTCGTCGTAGACCGCCTCGCGCAGGAGCGCGTGGCGGAAGCCGAGACGGCCGTCGTCCGCCGCCACGAGCACGTGCTCGGCGACCGCCTCGCGCAGCGCCTCGTGGAGCGTCTCCCGCGTGACCCCGCTCACCTCGGCGATCGTCGCCTCGTCCAGGGCGCGCCCGACGGCGATCACCCGGGCCGCCCGCCGCGCGTCGGGCGAGAGCCGCTCGATCCGCAGCAGGAAGGCGTCACGGAGGCTCTGGGGGGCCGCGCCGCGGCCGTCGAGGCCGGCGGCGAGCAGCTCCTCCAGGTACAGCGGATTGCCCTCGCTGCGGGCAAACAGGCGGTCGACCAGCGAATCGCTCGGCACCTCGTCGAGGATGTCGGTAAGCGCCTCCACGAGCTGACCGCGATCGAACGGCGCGAGCTCGATCCGCTGCGCTCGCTCGAGTCGTTCGAGCTCGGCGAGCAGGGGACGCAGAGCATGGCGCCGGTGAAGCTCATCGGTGCGGTAGGTGAGCACCAGCACGATCCGCTCCCGGCGGAGGCTACGGGCCAGGAACTGCGCGAACGCCCGCGTCGAGCGATCGGCCCAGTGCATGTCCTCCAGCACCAGCACCACCGGTTCGGTGTCGCCGAGGCGGTCGAGCAGCTCGAGCAGGGCCTCAAACAGGCGCAGCTGAGCCGACGGATCGTGCGACTCGGCCGGCGATCCGTCGTCGTCGAAGCCCGGGAGCAGCGCCGCCAGCTGAGAGCGGGTGCGGCGTGGGAGCGCGTCGAGCGCCGGGTGGCTGCCCCGGACGAGTGGCCGCAGGGCACTCAGAAGCGGCCCGTAGGGCAGCTCCCCCTCGCCCTGCTCGACCGCCTCGCCGCGGAGCACGAGGGCCGCCTGATCGCCCGCTCTCGGCTCGAGCACCCGCTCGAGCTCGGCGACCAGCCGGGTCTTGCCCACCCCCGAGTCGCCGCCGAGCAGGACCAGCGACGGGCGGCCGAGCGCCGCGTCATGCCGCGCTCGCTCGAGCTCGGCGAGCTCGCCGGCTCGGCCGACCAGACGACTGCTCATGAGCCTCGGTCCCATGGGCGAAGTATCTCCGCCAGGACCACCGGCCGGGGTGACGCCGAAGCTCGGCGGCGTCCCGGTGCCGCCGGGCGAGGCGCTCGACCTCGCGCTGCCGTGCGCGTACGACCGCGAGGCTGAGATCTGGATGCATGACGCACTCCCTTCGATCGAGTTCATCTGCGAACAGAATCGACTGAGAGCGATCGCGGCACATCGGGAGGATGCCGGCGATTCCCTCCGCCCCGGCCTTACCCCGCGCGGCGAGGGGCCTTACTCGCGCCGAGGCTTCTCCTGTCCGGCGCTGAGCGGCGAAGCGGCCGAGCGGGAGGCTGCGGCGAGCTCGTGAGCGGTGACGTTCTGGGGATGGTGGCATGCCGCGAGGTGGCCACCGGCGTAGGCCGTCAGCTGGGGCTCGACCGTGCGGCAGACTTCGGTCGCCCGCGGGCAGCGCGTGTGGAAGCGACAGCCCGGTGGGGGCCGCACGGGATTGGGGGGCTCGCCGGCGACCAGCGGCCGTGACCTTGCCCGGTTCTCGTTCGGGTCGGGGATCGGGATCGCGGCGAGAAGCGCCGAGGTGTAGGGATGGATCGGCTTGCTGAATAGCTCCGCCGCGGGCGAGACCTCCATGACCTTGCCCAGGTACATGACGATGATTCGGTCGGAGACGTGGCGGACGACACTGAGGTCGTGGGCGACGAACACGTAGGAGAGCCGGAACTCGTCCTGGAGCTCGTCGAGCAGGTTGATGACCTGCGCTTGGATCGAGACGTCGAGCGCCGACACGGGCTCGTCGAGCAGAATCAGCCGAGGGTCAACCGCCAACGCGCGCGCAATCCCGATGCGCTGACGCTGTCCGCCGGAGAACTCATGCGGGAAGCGATTCAGATGCTCCGGATTGAGTCCCACACGTCCGAGGAGCTGACGGCTTTCGGCTTCGATCCTCGAGCGCTGAACGCCCCGGAGGCGCAGCGGCGTGCCCAGGATCTGCCCCACCCGCTTGCGCGGGTTGAGCGAGGCCTGCGGATCCTGGAATACCATCTGCATCTCCCGCCGGACCGGTGCGAGCGCGCGGCGACTCGCGTTGGTGATGTCCCGCCCGCGGAAGCGGATCGCTCCGGAGGTCGGATCGATCAGGCGCATCAGCGCCCGAATCAAGGTCGTCTTGCCACAACCCGATTCGCCGACTATCCCGAGCGTCTCCCCCTCGGCGAGCGCGAGCGACACGTCGTCGACGGCGTGAACCTGCCCGATCTGGCGATCGATGACCAGGCCGGCCTTGATCGGGAACAGGATCTGCAAGTGCTCGACGTCGAGCAGCGCCGAGCCGTCGTACCGGGTCTCGGGAACCGCCGTGGCCTGAGCCTCCGCGCTCACCGACTCACCGCCCGCCTCGGGTCCGAGCCGCCCCGACGGGCTCATGGAGCCACCGCCTCCCCGCTCACCAAGCCGATCTGGTCGCCCACCACTCTGAGTCCCCGCTTGTGCTCGAGAGACAGCCAGCACCGATCCAGGTGGCCGGGCGCCTCGCGCACGCGAGCGATCAGCGCGGGAACCTCAACGCAGCGCTTGAAGGCGTGCGGGCAGCGGGGCCGGAAGTGGCAGCCGTGAGGCGGCGCCAGCAGAGAGGGCGGCTGGCCCGCGATCGCCGGCAGCCGCTGCGAGCGATCGCGGTCGACTCGGGTGATCGAGCCGAGCAGTCCCCACGTGTAGGGATGCTGCGGGTCGTAGAAGATCTCGTCCAGCGTGCCCTGCTCGACGACGCGACCCGCGTACATGACGACGATCCGGTCGGCGATGTCGGCCACGACCCCGAGGTCGTGGGTGACCAGGATGATGCCGGCGCCCGTATCGTCCCGGAGCTGACGCAGCTCGTCGAGGATCTGTGCCTGGACGGTCACGTCGAGAGCGGTCGTCGGCTCGTCGGCGATCAGGAGCTTGGGCGAACACGACAGCGCCATCGCGATCATCACCCGCTGGCGCATGCCACCGGAGAACTCGTGCGGGTAGGAGCGCAGGCGGTCGCCAGCGTGCGGAATCCCCACTCGCTCCATCAGCTCGACGGCGCGATCGAGCGCCTGGGCCTTCGTCGTGCCGGGCTCGTGCACGCGAATCTGCTCGACGATCTGGTCCCCCACCCGGTAGACCGGATCGAGTGAGCTCATCGGGTCCTGGAAGACCATCGCGATCTCCGCGCCCCGCACCTTGTGCAGTTCCGCGTCGGCCGCGCTGATCAGGTCGCGACCCTCGAACCATGCCGTGCCCTCAAAGCGCGCGTTGGGCCCGCGGGTCAGACCCATCAGCGTCATCACGGAGACCGACTTGCCAGACCCCGACTCGCCCACGATCGCCACCACCTCCCCCCGGTGAACTGTGAACGACACCCCGTCCACCGCCCGTACCACGCCATCCTCGGTGGCGAACGAAACGCCCAGGTCCTCGACTCGGAGCAGCGAATCCTCGACCATCAGGCGGAGAGGCGGATGCGCGGGTCGAGCAAGGCGTAGATGATGTCCACCACCGCGCCGAGTAGCACCACAAAGAAGGCAGTGAGCATCGTCACCACCATCACCGGAGGGACGTCGAGGCGTTGGATGGAGTCGGCGGCGAACTGACCCACGCCATGGAGGCTGAACACCGACTCGGTGAGGATCGCCCCGCCGCCGATCACCTGCGCGAAGTCGAGGCCCCACAGCGACACGATCGGGATCAGCGAGTTGCGCAGCGTGTGCCGGACCAGCACCTGCCGGTCGGAGAGGCCCTTGGCCCTCGCCGTGCGCACGTAGTCCTCGTGGACCGTGTCGAGGATCGTCGAGCGCAGCACGCGGGAATAGATCCCAATGAACAGCACCGACAGGACCAGCCACGGTGCGATCAGGTGGGTGAACCACTGTGCCGGGTTCTGAGTCAGCGGGACGTAGCCGGCCAGCGGGATGATGCCCGCCTTGTAGCCCGCGTAGTAGATCGCCAGCGCGCCAAGGAAGAACGGCGGGCTCGAGACGCCGATGAACGCCAGCACGGTGAGCGCACGGTCGGTGAACCGCCCCGCCTTGACCGCGGTGATGACCCCGAACAGGATTCCCAGCCCGAGCCAGATGATCCCCGCCCCGATCGCCAGCGAGAGCGTCGCGGGCAGGCCCTGGCGGATCGAGTCGAGGACGTTGACGCCCTGCGAGTAGGAGACCACCGTGCCGGTGAAGATCTTGCCCATCGTCTTGACGTACTGCACGTAGACCGGCCGGTCGAAGCCCCACTCGTGGCGGACCTGGGCGATCTCGGCCTGGTTGGCCGTGCGCCCGGCGATCCGGATCGCGGGGTCGCCATTGGGGATGATCTGGAAGATCATGAAGGTCAGGATCGAGATCACGACCAGGACGCCGGCGGCGGCGATCAGGCGTCGGATCGTGAAGCGCAGCATCAGCGGCCGATTCTGACCTTGGCGCGGGGATCGAGCGCGTCCCGGACGCCGTCGCCGAACACATTGACGCTGAGCACCGCGATCACCAGCATCAGCCCGGGCACGAGCACGAGATGGATCGCCGCGGGGATGTTGCGAACCCCGTCGGAGATCATCGTGCCCCACGACGGGTTCGGCGGCTGCACCCCTGCCCCGAGGTAGGACAGGCCGGCCTCGAGCAGGATCGCGTTGGCCAGCATCAGCGGGATGAAGACGATGATCGTCGAGGCCACGTTGGGCAGGATCTCGCTGGCCATGACCCGGAGATGGCTGAGTCCCTGGGCCCGCGCCGCGTCCACGAACTCCCGCTCGCGCAGCCCGAGCACCTGGCCGCGGATCGGCTTGGCCACATACGGGATGTAAACGAGGCCGATGATCGCGGCGGGCACGAACAGCGAATTGCCCTTCACGTTGATGGCCCCGAGGTTGATCCCGCCGACGGCCAGCGAGACACCGAGCGCCACGCCCAGGATGTACACGGGGTAGGCCCAGATCACGTCCAGCGCCCGAGACAGCACGCCGTCGACCGCGCCGCGGTGGTAGCCCGCCAGGATTCCGATGATCGCCGCCAGGATCATCGTGATCAGGGTCGCCACGGCCCCGACCTCGAGCGAGTTGCGCCCGCCGTAGAGCAGCCGCACGGCTACGTCGCGGCCGCCGGGATCGGCGCCGAGGAAGAACCGCGAATGCCACGTCGGCCCGATCGGGATGCCGATCGTGTTGATGACGTATTCGCTCTTGCCGCCGATCTTGATCTGCTCGGTGATGTGCTCGTCGTTTGGTCCGGTGTGAGCGATGTCGTGCGAATAGACGGGAGCAAGCAGGCACGCGACCACGATGAGCAGGAAGATCGCGCCGAACAGCAGGGCCCCGCGGTTGCGCCGCAGGCGCCGCCAGGCAAGCCGGTAGGGACCGGTGCCCGGTGGAAGCTCACGCTCCTGTTCCTCTCGCAGCAGCTCGGCGGACAGCCCAGATGAGAACTCGGTGCCGGTCGCCTCGGTGGCGCGTTGGGTGGCCATCTCTTCCCGTAACCCTAACCGCCGGGGCCGGAGAGGCGACCCGCCCCTCCGGCCCCGCGTGATCCGTTATTTCTGCTTCAGCGTGAGCCAGTCCCAGCCATAGACCTGGTGCAGCACAGCCGAGCCGTAGTCGATCCGGTTGGAGGTGAACTTGGGGAACGACGCGTACCCGAAGACCGCGAAGTAGGCCTTCTGCGCCGTGTAGTAGTCGAGCGCCTCCCATTGGCCGGCGTAAGCGCTCAGCTGATCGGAGGGAGCCTTGTACAGACTCCCCAGTGAGTTGGTCTTCGAATTGATGAAGGGGTCGTTGATCTGGCCGAAGTTCTGGTTGTTGGTCGGCAGGATCGCGTCCCCGGCGGCCAGGATCCCGTAGAAGTCGATCGGGTTCGGGAAGTCCTGGTTCCAGTCGGCAAAGCCGGTCTGGGCGTTCAGCTTCAGGTTCCCGATCGTCGCGAAGTACGTCGCGTCGGCGATGATCTTCTCGCTCGCCTTAAAGCCGATCTGGTTGAGGAAGCTCGTGTAGTAATCCACGAACTGCCGGCGCGGTGAGCGCTCCTCGCCCCAGACCGTGATCGGCGTGCCCGCCATCCCCGACTGCTGGACCAGCTGCTTGGCCTTGGCCAGGTTCGGCGTCGCGGGATCACCATAGGGGCACGGCTTCGTCGCATGCCCGATCATCGGCGGCGGGAGCAGGTAGCACCCGGGCACGAAGAATCCCGAGCCCAGTCGCGCGAGCGCGTTCCGGTCGAGCCCCACGACCACCGCTTCGCGCGCGAGCTGGCTCGAGAACGGCTTGGTCTTGCTGTTGAGGAAGAAGTAGTAGGTGGACGGGAACACCACCTTGCTGTAGCGGTCCGAGGCCTGGCTGGTGACCTGCGGCAGGACGCTCGGCGGGACGGTGTCCGCGAAGTCGAATACGTCGGCCGAGTTGTTCAGCACTGAGAGTGCATTGGAAGTCGTGTTCGACGCGATCTTGGCGTTGATCTGGTTGACGTTACCCGAGGGAATCCCCGGGACCGGCGTCCAGTACTGGTTCTTGACCACGGAGTACGAGACGTTGGGCACGACGTTGACGATCTTGTATGGGCCCACGCCGGGTGGCGGGCTGGCCGGCATGTTCTTCATCGGCGTGCCCGCGGGAACCGGCGCGAACGCCGGGAAGGCAAGCACGTTGCTGAATGCCCCGTAGGGGGCGGTGAGCTTGATCGTGATCTGACCGGTCGCGTCGTTCGCGGTGATCCCGGAGATCGTCTTGGCCTTGCCGGCGGCGTAGGCCGAGGCGCCCTCCACGTTGGCGGTGATGAACGACGAACCTCCCCACGGAATCTTCAGCGAGCGCTCGACGGCGTAGGTGAAATCGCTCGCCTTGACCGGCTGACCGTTCGAGAACTTCAGCCCGCTGCGCAAGGTCATCGCGTACGTCTTGCCGTCCGCCGAGATCTTCGGCAGCGCGGTGGCCAGGCCCGGAATCAGCGTGCCGCCGGCCGCGCCGGTGGCGTGCTGGTAGGCCACCAGTGGAACGTAGGCCACCTGGTCGGGCTCGAGCGCCTGGGTGGTGTAACCGTCGCCCGGGTCGAGGGAGTCCGGCGCGGTGCCGAACACCTGGGTGATCGTCCCGCCGGATTTCCCGCTCGAGGCCGAGCTCGACGACGCGCCCGAGCTCGCGCTGGAGCTCGAGCTTGACGAACCTCCGCACGCCGCCAGCGCGACCACCGAGGCGACGGCGAGCACAGCCGGGATCACCGGTCTTTGACGTCTCCTCACAATGCCTCCTCCTCGAAGCTTGGATGGAATTCGGCTCCAATGTATTGGCCCCGGCCGAGACCTGGAAAGCCTCACGAACTTTCCTAATCAACCGTCAACACGCGGCCAGGCAGCGACTTCGACGGCATGTCGAATGCCGCGGGCGGCGGCACGCCGAATCGGCCAAGCGGGGAAGCCATCGGCATCGGGGCTACGGCGCCAGCACCGCTTTGCCGACCTCCCCGGCACGGGCGGCGTCGATCGCGGCCTGGGCGCGCTCGAGCGGGAAGCGCGTCACCAGGCGCTCGAGCGGGAAGCGCGCTCGCAGCTGCGGCAGCGTGCGCAGGTACTCGACGAAATGCCCGGCCGAGAACGCCCACGAGCCGAGCAGGGTCAGCTGCTTGCGGGTGATGAGATGTGGGTTGAGCGGGGTGGGGCCGTGGTCGGTGTACTGGCCGAGTACGAGCACCCGGCCGCCGGGGCGAGCCAGGTCAAGCGCCTCGGACACCGCGGCGGGCGCGCCGGTGCACTCGACGACCAGATCGCCGCCGCGCTCCCGGGTCAGCTCCCGTACGCGGGCCAGGCGCTCGTCCACGTCCAGCTCGTCGATGTCGAGCTGCTCGTCCCCCACTGCCAGCTCCTCGGCGAGGCGGAGCCGCGCGGCCGGGGCGCCGATCACGATCACCGGGCGGGCGCCGGCCAGCTGCGCGTACATCGCCGCCGCGAGCCCGACCGGGCCGGCGCCCTGCACCACCACCGACTCTCCGGGGCGCACGGGAGCGATGTGGAGCAGCCCGTGGACGGCCGTCGGCCCGGCGCACCCGAGCGCGATCACCGCCGCCGGCGGCTGGTCCTCGGCCAGGCGCACGACGGTCGTGCCGGCCTCGAGGCGGATTCGCTCCGCCCACGAGCCGGTGAGGTGCGGCGGCTGCCCCAGGGGCCGGTTGATCCCGTAGATCCGGCGGCGCTCGCACAGCGTCGGCTCCTGCTCGTCACGGCAGTACGGGCAGACGCCGCAGGCGATGTTCGAGGCCCAGGCGATCCGGTCGCCGGCCGCGAGCGTCGCCCCGAGCGCGTCGCGGTCGACGCCCGGTCCCAGTGCGCTCGCCCGCCCGACCCCCTCGTGCCCGAGCACCAGCGGCAGCGGAATCGGCAGCCGGCCCGCCTGGAGATGCACGTCCGTCCCGCACACGCCGCCGTACTCGACCGCGGCCACGATCTCGCCCGGCTCGGGACCGGCGCCGTCCGCTTCCACCTCGCGGAGGACCACCGGCGCGCCGAACGCCTCCAGCACCACACAGCGGGTCGCGGGCATGGGCCGCGACATTACACTGCGCGCTGGTGAGCCAGAGGGGCGAGTTCCAGGGGCGCACGGCGCTGATCACCGGCGGCGCCGGCGACATCGGCGCGGCCGCGGCGCGGCGGCTGATGGCGAGCGGCGCGCGCGTGGCCACGCTGGACGTGCGCGCTGCCGCGCTCGACGGCGCTCTGGCGCTGACCGGCGACGTAACCCGTTCGGCGGACGTGGACGCTGCCGTCGCCGGGGCCGAGGCAGAGCTCGGTCGGCTCGACGTCCTCGTGTGCGCCGCCGGGGTGAGTGGCGAGTCGCTGCACACCGCCGACGTCTCCGACGAGGAATGGCGGCGAGTGTTCGCGATCAACTCCGACGGCGTGTTCTTCGCCAACCGGGCGGCGGCCCGGGTGATGGTCCCACGGGGCTACGGCCGGATCGTCAACGTCGCCTCGATCGCCGGCAAGGAGGGCAACCCGATGGCGGCCGCCTACTCGGCCTCGAAGGCCGCGGTGATCGCGATGACCAAGGCGATCGGAAAGGACCTCGCCGAGACCGGCGTGCTGGTCAACGCAATCGCACCGGCCGTGATCAAGACGCGGATGCTCGGCGACATGAGCGAGGCGCACGTCGCCTACATGGTCGAGCGGATCCCGATGAAGCGCATGGGCCTGCCCGAGGAGGTGGCCGAACTGGTCGCGTTCCTCGCCTCGGAGGCGTGCAGCTTCTCCACCGGGGCGACGTTCGACCTCTCCGGCGGCCGCGCGACCTACTGAGCCGGACGCCGCCGGGTGCGCGCGGGCGTACGCCTACCACCCGGCGACCCCCCAGGACTCGCTGCGTGGATCGCTCGCGCCGGCGAAGCCGTCCCGGGTCCGGACGATGAGCTGGGCGTGGCCGAACTCCTGCGCGAACGGAGCCTCGACCGAGACCGGGTGGCCGCGCGCGGCCAGGGCCTTCGCCCACGGCGCGGGCGCGTGGCCCTCGACGAGCACCTCGTCGCCGAGGACGGCGAAGCGGCCCGCCGCCATCGCCTCGGCGGGTGGCTGCCCGGCAGCGTACAACCGGCTCAGGAGCTGAAGCAGGATCTGCGGCTGGATCTCGCCGCCGCGGGTGGCCAGCGCCGCTCGCAGCGAGCCGTCGGAGCCGGTGAGGAGCGCCGGGGCGAGCGTGTGCGGTGGGCGCCGCCCGGGGCCGTAGAGCGCCGGATGGCCGGGACGGAGCGAGAACGACGCGCCGCGGTCGTGAAGCGGCACCCCGATCCCGGGCAGGAACAGCATCGAGCCCCAGCTCTGGAAGTTCGACTGGAGCAGCGAGACGGCCATGCCCGCCCCGTCGACCACGCACAGCGAGACGGTTCCGCCGGCCACCGGCGCAGCCGCGACGGACGCCGCCCGCCGCGCGCTGACGCGGGAGCGCAACTCCTCCAGGCGCGCCGGCGAGATCAGCGCCTCGCCGTCCGAGCCTTCGTGCCAGACGGCGTCGCGGTCGGCGGCGGCCGCACGCGAGGTCTCGATCAGCAGATGCGCCCACAGCGGTTCGCCGGGAGCGGGCAGCTCGAGCTCGGAGGCGACCGCGGCCGAGGCGAGCGTCAGGTAACCCTGCGAGTTCGGCGGCAGCGACCACAGCCGCCCGCCGAAGGCCTCGATCCCGAGCGCGGCGACCCACTCGGCCTGCGAGCGAGCCAGGTCGGACTCCACGTACTCGCCGGCGCCGACCGCGAGCACGGCCCGGCCGAACTCACCGCCATACACCGCATCGCGC
>Ga0213874_10000226_pt1 | contig 10527 bp, 4 predicted proteins | sample BarmaccomBMRX_R7_FD_160098 | JGI IMG/M metagenome (GOLD analysis project Ga0213874, IMG submission 160098) | Root-associated microbial communities from Barbacenia macrantha in rupestrian grasslands, the National Park of Serra do Cipo, Brazil - RX_R7 | ecosystem: Host-associated > Plants > Roots...
CCCGCGGCCGGGGTGCCGTACGACTGCGGGAACGGGCTCGGGGCGAACATCTGCGCCAGCGACGCGGCGGTGAAGAGGCCGGGGGCGCGCACCGCGCGGTCCCACAGCTCGATGTCGCCGACCGTCGACGTCAGGCCGCCGGCGCCGGCGACCCATGGGAGATTCCATTGCGGAGCGCGGTCGATCGCGCCGCCGAACGTTTCGTAGCCGAGTGCGAAGTCGTTGCTCGCCGCGGGATAGCCTTGTTGCGTGTGCGTCATCCCGAGCGGCGTGAAGATGCGCTGCTGCAGGAATGTCCCCAGCGGCTGCCCGCTGACTTTCGCGACGATCGTCCCGAGTACCAGATAGTTCGAGTTGCTGTACTCGAACGTGCTGCCCGGCGCGAAGTCAAGCGGGAAGCTCGCCAGTCGGTCGACGATCGGCTGATAATCCGTGTTTCCCCTCGCCGTGAACGCGTGGTACGCATCGGTGAAGTCGGGATAGTTGCCGAAGTTGTTGTAGTCTACGAGACCGCTGCGGTGCTGCATCATCTCCAGCAGCGTGATCGATCCCGCGCTGGGAAACGACGGATAATATTTCGCGAGGGTGTCGTCGACGGACAGCTTTCCGTCTTGCTGCAAGAGCAGGATCGCGCCGGCCGTGAACTCTTTGCTCACCGACGCCAGCTCGTAGATCGTGTTCGCGTCGGGTGCGAGCTGACCGCGGGAAAGGTTCAGCACCTGCTCGGGTGGCGGGACGCCCCAAAAGCCGGGGTGACCATAGACGTCGGGCAGCCCGCGGTCGCGCAATCCGTAGCCGTGCGTGTAGAGCGCCGTGCCGTTCTTGAAGACGCCGAGCTCGACGCCCCACCCGCCGGAGTAGTTCTGCGCGATCACCGCATCGAACGGCGATGCGTTCGCGGGCGGTGTCGCCGAAGGCGCCGGAGTCGGGCTGGGCGGCAGCATGCTGCTCGACGACGAGCCGCCGCCTCCGCACGCGGCGAGACCGGCGCACGCGACGAGCAGCGAAATTGCGGCGAGCGGCCTGCGGATGCTCATGCGGCACCTCTCACGACGGACGGTCGGGATGACAGCATACGGTGGACGGCCGTGACCCCCTCGCTTGTTCAGAGAGTTTTTTCCAACCGGTGCGCGAAGCGCGTGAGCACCGATAATGAACGAGTCCGACGCAACCGCACCGACCACCGCACCGGCCGCCGAGTCAACGGCTCCCGCCGTTGAGGCCACGCAAGCCCACACCGTCTCGGCTGAGGCGGCGCCGGCCTCCGGCGATGGCGCTGCGGCAGCCGCGGCCGCGGAGACGGCGCAGGCCGAGCAAGCTCCCGAGGTTGCCGCCGCGGTCGCTGAAGCCCAGGCCGAGAGTCCGGCCGAGCAGCCGGCGCGTGCGCCCGAACCAGCGGCTGCGGAGCCAGCGCAGGCCGAGCATGCTCCCGAGGCCAGCGACGTCGCTGAAGCCCAAGCGGAAAACCCGGTAGCGGAGCCAAAGCCGGGGCCTCCGGGAGAGGCTCCGCACGCCGATCCCGCTTATGCTGAGATCCACGAAGCGCAGGCGGAAACCCCGGCGGCCGATCCTCTTCCGGTTGCGGAAGCGCCTGTAGCGGCCGAATCGACCGTAGTAGCCGAAGCGCCTGCGACTGCGGAAGCGCCGGTAGCTGCCGAAACCATCGCAGTAGCTGAAACACCGGCGGCCGGTGAGCTCGCGCAGGGAGCTCCGGCTCCGAGCCAACCCGTGCAGCGGCCGCCGGATCCGCGCGCCGAGGAGCGGCGCCAGCGCGCGCAGCACGCGTGGGAGCGTGTCATCGGCGCGCGTGAGAGCGGCGAGGTTCTGAATGGGACGGTGACGGCCGCGGTCAAGGGCGGCTTGTTGGTGGACGTCGGCGGGATTCGCGGGTTCTTGCCCGCCTCGCAGGTACGTGTGCCGATCGGCACCGCGATCGACACGCTGGTCAGGACGAAGGTACCGCTCAAGGTGATCGACGTCGACCAGACGCGCCGGCGCATCGTCGTCTCGCACCGCCGCGCGGCGGAAGAAGAGCGCCGCAACAAACGCTCCGAGCTGCTGCGCTCGCTGGCGGTGGGTCAAGTGCGCGAGGGCGTCGTCGTGCGGCTCGCGGACTTCGGCGCGTTCGTGGATCTCGGCGGCGTCGACGGGCTGATCCCGATGCGTGAGCTTGCGTTCGAGCGCATCGACAAAGCGGGCGACGTCGTGACGATCGGCGAGAAGCTGCAGGTCGAAGTGCTGCGCATCGACGAGAACGGAAAGAAGATCTCGCTCTCGCGCAAGAACGCGCTGCCGGATCCGTGGCGCGACCATGCGAACGTGCTGCGCCAAGGCTCAACCGTCGAGGGCAAAGTGGTCGGCAAAGAGCCGCGCCTGCAGGTCGAGATCGCACCGGGCGTGGTTGGGAGCGTCCGCGAAAGCGACGCCGACCCCGCGGACTACGAGATCGGCGAAGCGATCGAGGTGCTGATCCGCCGCGTCGACCGCGCCACGCGCCGCATCACGCTGACGACGATGCACGGTGCAGCCGCCGTACCGCCGCCGCAGACGTCGTCAACGAGCAGCGGCTTTGCGCCGCTGGGTGTCGAGCTGGGACGGCGGCAGTAGGCGCAAGCAAAACGAATCTGCTACGGACACGGCACATGGTCATCACGCTTGCGTGAGACCGGTTCGCAGCTGACCTGAGCCCTATAAGCGCTGATCTCGGCCATATCCGTCGCGATCTCTACCATCCCGGGAAAATCACCGACGTGGATCAATACCGCCACATCACCGGTGCGGTCCGCGTTGATGATGATCGCGCACGGGATCGTAAGGGAGGACACGCCACGAGGGGCGGATCCGACGGGGCCCGCGTGAACCATGACCGGCTCGGACCCTACCGTCGCATATTCCAGATGATCCTTTTGTTGCCATTCATCGCGTTCACAGACGGTTATCGTTTCGACGTCGAACGGCGGTAAATCGCAAAGGACGAAGGGGCCGTCTACAACTTCCTCTGGTGGCAGTTCTGAAATATCCAAGCGATATGTCTCGTAAGCGCCGTGCGCAACTTCGACGGCACGAATTGCCCAGCATCGACCATGGGTAGTCTCTAATTCGATGCGATCGGAACCGTTCGTGCCGAATGGGTACGACCTCACAGCCGCGATTCGAGTTGATAGAAGCTGCTCGAGCTTCTCCAAGTTCATGCTGGTCACTTCGGGTTCGCTTGGGGTGGTTGGGGGTCGGGCCAATGGACGGTTTCCGGCGGTCGCGTACCGGCCTTAGGAATGTCCACGCTGTTCTGTCTGTGCCGATTGTGTAGCCGAAGTCGTGTTCCTATGCTTTGGAAGCCGCGGAATTGCGCCGCACGTGCCGGCCGAAGTCGGTATCTAACCAGCCGGCTCGTCCGCAAGCGATCGCAGCCAAGACCGGATCGGTTCGGCCTGCGGGACTGATGCGTCGCGAGCCGACCTGAGGTCGGCTGCGATACGCTTTCCAGCCTCGATTTTCCACGAGCCGACGAGTTCTTCGTCCACGAACTCGGCCAGTTTTTCGAGTGCGTCCTGAACGTTCACGACATCGGATGTGTTGAACAGGCGTTGGTAGGTCTGCTCGAAGGCGGGGTCGTGAGGGCGTCCATCGGGGTCCGGATCCATGCCCGCCACGAAGGCGAGCACCTCTGAGTCCTCCCAGAGGTCCGAATATTTAGCGATGAGTTCCGTAAAAGCTCGCCACAGCTGGTCTCGTGTCATCGGAGCTCCTAACGTGGCACCGCGGGAAGGAGCATCGGCGGTCCGCCGATCGGGCTGGCCATTGCTCCATTGAGCTCGGCCGGGAATATATCGGGAAGATTCTGGTTTCCGTACCGCGGTGTGAGGTTGATTCCACCGTTCGTTATCTCACGGGCCGATACATTGACGTCTGCCCAAATTTCAGCTCCCGAGGGAAGCTTTGCAGCGTATTTTTCGATCGTTCCGGCCGCACCTCCCCGAGCGCTCTGCAGCGCGACTCTACTCCCGCGCGTTACCACCGCTTGTAAGAGTACGCGATTGAGCGACGTATCAACCCAGTTATGTGCGGCAAGAAATATGTGTGACGCATCAGCGCGGATCGGAAGAGCGTTTTCAGGGACGCTGAGCGCTTTTCGTATCGCCGACAGTTCGTTGTTTACATAGCCCGGTCGTCTCAACAGCTTCGCGATAACAATAGCTATTCCGTTTGGGAGCGCGTTCGCGGTGTCGAATGGAGCGAGGCCGCTCGGGTCGCTGTACTTGTACGGATCGTTTCGATTCCAGACGTACGGTTTCTGGGACATCGGATCGTGGACGTTTCCAAGAAGGATGTCCGGCGTTGTCCAGGTCCCGGCTTGGGGATCGTACGTGCGGACCCCCTGGAAGGTGTTTTGCCCGTCGCTGATACCGTCGTGCTTCGGCATTGTCAACATCCCGCCGCGCCCGATTGCGTGGGTGTTGACGCCGAACGTAGCACCTTGGAAGGAACCGCTGGTGCCACACGTGATTGCGGCGTTCTGGAACGCAGAAGATGATACAGTCGACGCACTGCCGCCGGTGTGGCAGCCGTAGATTTGGCCGTTCATGTCCCGGTCCCACACCGTAAGCGGGGTTGCCGCCCCGGGAACGTAGTCAGCGAAGTCGGCGATCTTGATGTCGTTGATTTGACCGCTCGCGTTCATCGTGAATAGCAAGTCGTCGTCGTCCCAGTACAGTGAGTCGTACTGAAAATCCGTTGGCTGAGGATTCGCATTCGCGAGAACGGCGCTCGTCGAGCCGATTTGGAATGGATGTCCGATCGCTCCCCAGCGGTAGCCAAGTGATTGTGCGTAGCCTGTCTTGCCGGTCTGAAGCCACGGCATGACTACACCGAGAATATGGTCCTCAGCGTCGTAACTTTTTGTGTTCGTGTAGGTCGTTCCGGAGTCCGAGTTGGAACCGAATGTTGCCGTTTGCTGGCGCCCGACTGGATCGTAGCCGAAACTCCAGCCGGAGTCATTCTGCGAACACTTCTGCGCGCCGCCGCAGGTATTTCCCGACTCGTAACCGTTTGGAAATCCTTGCAGCGCGTTAAAAGAGTACATGGCGGTCTTCGGCGTGCTCGAGGATCCTGAAACCGCGGTCTGGATTCGGGTACCGTTTGCGTACAAAGATGCTCGCCCGCTGGAAGTGTCGGCTACGAGCTCACCGCGCGAGGTATAGCTTGTCTGCACCGAACGGCTCCCAAAGAACGCCGTTCCGTTCCAGGCATAGAAGCCTCCGCCGAGCTGCCCGCCCTCGGGGTTGTACGTGATCCCGGTCTCGTAAAAGCCTGGGCTGTTCGTCTGCTGCACGAGGCCGTACGAGGTGGGCGTACCGGGACCGGTATAGGTAAAGGTGTCGGCAGTTTGTCCCGTCGTGTCACTGCGGCTCGTGAGACGGCGTCCGCCCGTGTAGTTGAAGGTGAAGGTGGAGCCGCCGGCAACCGCGAGCGACCGCAGAAGGCCGTCGGGTTGGTACGTGTATGCGAGCGCGCTCGTGAGGTTCTGCGACGGTGTCGAGATGTCGAGCGACGAGCGCTTACCGTCAGCAGCATAGTGATAGGTGATTGTCGCGTTCTGCGCAGAGGCTACCGTCTCGTAGCGCGTGGTCTTGCGGCCGTCGGCGTCGTATGCGTCGGTGATGGTCCCGACACCGTTCGAAGCCCACGTCACTCGCCCGTCCTCGTCATATGAGAACTGCTGTGTTGTCGACGAAAGTACGTTGAAAGTCGTCTGAATCGTTGAACCACGCGGATCGTAAGTGAGCGTCTGGCATTCCGTTTTCGCGTTGCACTTCTGTGAAAGGAACCCGTTTTGGCCGCCGCCATCGTAGGTATTGGTCACCGGCATGAGAGCCGTGCCGGTGTTGCGATAGGCCGTTTTGGTACGGTCCAGGGCGTCGAACTCGGTGCCCGCCGTATCCGTCCAGACGGGATTGCCGGTGCCGGTGGAAGGACCGGCTACGGAGCCCGCCTCGTTCCACTGCGGATTCGTAACGCCGGCGGGTAGCAGCTCTTGCGTTTTGAACAGCCCTCCGTAGGCCGCGTACGAAGCGCTGCTTCCGATGGTCAGCGGTGTCCCTTGCGCGCCTTGCTGCGTGAGGTCGTACAGATACCGCGTCGTCCAGGGGAACGTGTAGAAGTCACTCGGATCGGTCGGCTGTTGAACTTGAACCAGCCGGTCTGCGCCGTCATACCATTTTTGCGTGACGCCGGGACCGTTATAGTGGTGCGTTTCGCTGATCTGGTTTCCGTCGAGGTCGTACTGGAACTGAGTCGAAACACTGGCCGCCGCTTCGGACGGAGACTGCGTCGACATCGGCGAGCCGTCCGGAAAGTACGTCTTCCAGTTGACGATCGCCGACCCCGAGATACCGGCGGTCTTCGAGCACGCCGAGTTGGTCAACGACGCGTCGTCCGGATCACCGATGGCAACGGTTCGATTCAGCGCATCATATTGCAGCACGGTCGTCGTCGCAGCGTTGTTTGCGTCTCCCCTTGCGCAGATCAGGTTACCGGACGCGTCGTAGGTCAATGACTGCTGAGGCGTGCGCCGACCATCAGATTGATCGATGCCTTCGCCTTTGACGAGCGTGGGGAGGCCATAATCGACCCCGCCTTGCGGACCGAGCTCGTAGCTGATCGACGTATTGTAACCGAGCGGGGATCGGATGTTGGTGAGCTCGCCAAACAGCTCGTACGATGGGGCAGGGCTGGGATACGTAAACACGGCATGCGCGCTCGAGCCGTTGCTGGAACACAGGGCGTCGGGCGCTCCGGAAGTGGGGGGTCCCGAAGCGGTCCAGTCGCCTGAGCCTGCGTGCGTGGCCTTCTGGTCGCAATACGCGATCAGATTATTGTTAGAATCATAATCGAAGAGTTGTGTGGGCCGGAACGTCGCCATGCCGCTCGCGGTCTGGACGGTCGTCGCCGGCTGCGCCACCGCAGTCGTGTTTCCGTTCGGATCGTATGCGTAGTCGGTCTCGTAACCTCGTGCGTCCGTCTCTGACGTAAGGTTGAAGTTCGTGTCCCACGTTTCGTTGAGTAGGAGCCACGTGCCGGTGCATTGCTGTCCCTGACTCGCGCTGGCCGTACATTCTTGGGTCTGCGTCGGCCTGGCGAGTGAGTCGACGACCCAATTCGTCATGTGGCCCGCGGTATCGCGGTACGTTGGGGTCGGAACGCCGGTGGTGTAATATTCCGTGTTGAACGCGTAGATCGAATTCGAATACCCGCTTTGCAACATCGACGTGCCGGTGGGCGGTGAAACCGATGGATCCGGCAGAATGGGATTGGCGTTCGCATAGTCGGCGATCTGACTGAGCGTTGCTGAGGGCACGGTGGAACCGGAATAGCCGAATAGGAGACCTCCGCCGTCGCTCATGCAACCGCTGGACGTCGAGCAGGCGGCGTTGTAACGCGGACTGGACGCAAAATGCATCACTTGTCCGCTGCCCATCGCTATGTACCCAAATCCTTGTACCGGTCTGATTCCTGCCGAATTGTTGGGAGGACGCGAGACGCTGGTCAGATTACCCAGCGCGTCGTAGCCGTAGGAGACGTATGTCGACGAGTCCGGAAACGTCAGCGTCTGCAGCAACTGGTGGCCGCTGAAGTCGGCGAATGTCAGTGTCGCCGTCATTGCCGACTCGGTACGCACGTCGATGCGGGCAATCTTGTCGCTTGCGTCTGCCCTGCCGTTCACCCAATAGTACGTCAGCGTCAGGTTCGTGTTGGAGTTGCGGCCGACGATTTGATATAGGCGCCCTGCCAATCCGGCGGCGTACCCGCCGGTGAGCGTGTTGTACGGGCAAGTCGCGTTCGGGTTCGGGCGGTAAAAGTAGTATGTCGTCCCGCTTTTCTTCGTCCACAGTACGCCGCACTTGCCGTCGTACGATAAGGTCGTGTGGTTTCCCGCGACGGGGACGTATACGGCTGGCGTGGGCATGGTGAAGTCGAAGCGGGTGCCGTCGATGTCGAACACGCTCCAGACCGAGCTGTCCGGCGTTTTCGCGAGGTGTGCGTCGAACGTATTCGTCCAGCCGTTGCCGTACATGCCGGCCGGCTTCCAGTAGAAGCTCGAGGCGTCGCTGGCGTTCACGTCGTGGGTGCTCTGCGAGTTGTACGTGCGCCGGAACGCGAGGGCGATGCCCTTGTGCGGTATCGACATGTCGTCGTCTTGCAAGAGCAAGTTTCCGGTGCCGACGTTGACCATCAGGTGTCCGCCGCCCGGGACGTTTTCTTCCTGGTAGCGCCACCAGTGATTGATTCCCGTGCCGCTCGGCCCGAGCGTACCGGTGGGGCCCGGTGTCCACGCCGGCGTCGGGGTTGGATTCGGCGTCGGGGTTGGCGTGGAGGGGTCCGATGTTGCAATTCCCGACGGCTCGGGCGCCGGCGTAACGGGTCCTATTCCTGGGCCGCCCCCAGGGGTGGTGTTCATCACGACGCGACGCGCCGCTCCGCCGTTCGGCGGCGTAATAGGTTGCGCCGGCGGGCGTGGGGTGCGCGCCGGTCCCGGTTGCACGGGGACCGGTTTGGGCCGCGGACTACCGGCGTTCTGCGCTTTACGGAGGTCCGCCATCACCTGTCGCGTGTGCCTCTGCGCTTCGCTTATGACGCGGCCGATCTCGCTCGGGCGAAGCATCGGCGGCCCCTGCACCTTCGTGCCGTACAAACGTCGCCCGGGCACGGTCTTCGGCGGCAGCATCGGCGACGATGCGCGCGACTTTTCCCGCACGGGTTCCTTGACGGGTATACGCTCGGGCGGTCGCAAGGGACTGCCGTAAGCAGCTACGGCTGCGCCTGAGCCGGCCGTTCGCAGCGCGGACGCGGCGAACGCGGGCGACTCGGAGACGAGCGAAACACAAAGCAGCGCCGCGAGAACGGCGCGCGCACGCACGAACATGGAAAACAACTCCACACCGGAAGCGGTAAAAAAACTTGAATCGCGTCCCCGGCCATGTACCGCGTCCCGAAAGGAGTTCGGAGCCGCGGATCGTACGGACGACGTTGCCGTACATTACTACGAGCAAGAGTCGTCGGTCAAGTGGGTGCAGCGTGCGTTTTCCAGAATCGTTTCGGCGGCGAGTGGCGCGGCTCGTGTGTGTGGCGGTTATCGCGGCGCTCGCAAGGCCGGCGGCCCTCGCCAACCCTGCGCCGCGAAATGGCACAACAGCGCGCGTGACCCTGCGCGCGCAAAACGAGCCCGTTCGCGCCGTCTTGATGCGCATCGCACGCGACACCGGCGCAAATATTTCCGTCGCCGAGGGTGTCTCCGGCTACGTCACGCTCAATCTCCACGCAGCAACGCTCGCACAAGCGCTCGCAGCCGTTCTCGAACCGCTCGGTGATACGTATCGCTTACGCCAAGGTATCTACGAAATCGAGCCGCGAGGCGGTCACGCGGGCGCCTCGGTGCCGGCGGCAACCGCGGGGACGGCGCCTTCGGTCTTGCCGTTGGCCGTCGTGCCCGCAAAGCGCGCGGCAGCGATCTTGCGGCCACTCTTCCCGCAAGCGTCCGTGCACGAGGACGAACATGCGAACGCGCTCGTCATCGTTGCGTCGGCCACCGACCTTCAAGCAATGCGGGCCGTGCTCCTAGGAGTCGACGTGCGGAATCCGACACTGCCGACCACCGAAGCGTTCACGCTGCACGTCGCGCGCGCCAGTGCCCTCGTGCGGCAACTGCACGGCGCCTTTCACGGCGCGAAATTCACCCTCGCCGGCGACAAGCAGCTGATCGTGACTGCGACGCCGGCGGACATGGCGCAGATCCATTCTACCGTCGCTGCGCTCGACGCGCCGAGCGCGACCCCGCCACCGGCGCTCGCATCGTCAGAGGCGGTTCGCGTGTCGCAGCGCTCGCCGCGTGATCTGGCTCGCGCCATTGTATCGCAGGTGTCCGGATTGCGCGCCTCGGTGGCCGGCGGGACGGTCGTGCTTTCGGGGCCGCCCGACGCGGTTTCGCGCGGTAAGGCACTCATTGCGCAACTCGATCTCCCGAGCTTCGGCGAGCGCTACACGCAGGTTTATCGCATCCGAACGCTCGACGCCGCGTCGGTCGGAGATCTTTTGCGCCGCAGCTTTCGGGATCTCGACGTCGCGATCGACGCGAAGCTCAACGCAATAGCCGTGACGGCGTCGTCCGCCTTGCAACAGCGAATCGCCGATGCGATCTTCCAGCTCGATCCGCCGCCCGGGGCGCAGCCGGCGTCCGGCGCCGGCGCGGCGGCTGGATCGACCGAGGTCGTCACCCTCAAGTCGTACGTGCCGGGCCCGCCGTCGCAGGGCGCACCTGACGCCGTTGCTGCGATCACTCAGGCACTGCAGGTCATCGCAGCAGACGTCCGCGTCGTGCCGTTGCCGACGGCCGGCCAGATCGCGCTCGTAGGGCCGCCGCAGAGCGTCCGCACTGCGCGGGAGTTCATCGACAAGGTCGACGTCGTGCCGCCCCTCGTCGTTCTCGACACCGAAGTGCTCGAAATCGACGAGAGCGTCGCGAAGAACTTGGGC
>Ga0213874_10000227_pt1 | contig 10525 bp, 10 predicted proteins | sample BarmaccomBMRX_R7_FD_160098 | JGI IMG/M metagenome (GOLD analysis project Ga0213874, IMG submission 160098) | Root-associated microbial communities from Barbacenia macrantha in rupestrian grasslands, the National Park of Serra do Cipo, Brazil - RX_R7 | ecosystem: Host-associated > Plants > Roots...
ACTTTCAGGGCCACCATCGTACGCGAGATCAAGGCCACCGTTGCACCACTGACAGGGCCAGCGACTACACCCCAACTTGAGGCCAGGGTCACTCGTCAAGGGCCAGTCATCGAGGGCCAGCCAAAGGCCAGGGCCACCACGTGGACTACAGGGCCACTACTGAAGGCCAGCACCGAGGGCCAAGAGGAGGTTACCGAGGCCAGAAGCACCAAGGAAAGGCTAGAGGGGGCCTACCAACAACTCCTCACAGAAGGAATGCACACTTCGCGCATCTCAGGGCGAGCACTTGCCCCACTGGCCCGCGTGAACAAAGGCACAGCTGCAAAATGGCTCAGGGCCACCCATCCAGAGGCCCTCAGTGAGAGCCAGGGCCAGCAGGACAGCGAGCCAAGCGAAGAAGAGGAGGCCACTACAGAAGGCCACGAGTAGAGGGCCACAAGGCACAAGCCGCATTCGTCAAAGCGAGGGCCAGGGTGCAACCCCCAGCGCGGCAGTTGGGACGACAACCGTAGCGCGTCCATATAGCTTCTTGACTACAAGAAAAGAGGAACAAAGGGAGAAGAGTACACCCATGAGATATATGATGCTTGCACCTCGCCAATGCGAGGGATGCAACGAGTTGTTCCAGCCACAACGACGCGACCAGAAGTATCACAGCCCAGCTTGTAAGCAAACAGCGTACTACCAGCGCACAAAGCGTAATAAAAACGTTTTACGGAATGCGCTTGTTTTGCCCGTTCTTTCTCTTTTTCCTGGAATTGGCTTGCTAGATCGAGGCTTCGAGGAACACGGGTTTACCGTAGTACGAGGGCCTGATTTGCTCTGGGGCGATGATATCCGAGATTTTCACCCGCAACCGGGACACTTTGGCGGCATTATCGGAGGCCCCCCCTGCCAAGCGTTCAGCCGCCTCCGTTACGTAGTAGCACACAACGGGTACGAGTTAGCCCCCAACCTCATTCCAGAGTTTGAACGATGTGTGAGCGAGGCACAACCCGCATGGTTCCTCATGGAGAATGTTCCCGACGCTCCCCTACCAGTGATACCGGAGTACCAAGTCCATGCCCAACTCCTCAACAACCGTTGGTACGGCGGAGTCCAGCATCGAGTCCGGCGCGTTTCCTTTGGCACCAAGAACGGACGGCGCTTAGATATACCCGGAGAAGTGTTCGAGCCACTTGAGTGGGCCCCAGCAGTGTGTGCCAGTGGAGGCACGAAGCCAAACATTCCGACAGACAGATCAGCCAGACTCAAGTACATGGGATGGAAGACGAAAGAGGCATTTGAACAAGTCAAGCGTCTTCAAGGCTTACCCGATGACTTCGAGTTGCCCAACTTCACGATAACAGGGGCGATTAAAGCAGTAGGTAACGGGGTTCCGCTACCCCTGGGTCGAGCGATTGCAGGGGCAGTCAAATTGGCAATATCAACATCAACAGAGGCACAGAGATGAAGGACGACCAACACACACTACAACAGCACGAAAACGGCAACTACACCTGCAGCCGTTGCGGCCTCACCTGGAAGCAGCCACCTCACGGCACGTGCCCAGGTACAAAGGTATACACCTATACCGCTATCCCCTGGGACACACTCGCAACTTACACCATGCTCAAGGGCCAAAAGCTCAAGCCTGCCAACGAGGCACAACCAGACGGTTGTTACTTCAGGCTGAAGGGCAAGGAACACATCTATCTCTACCGAATTGACCAAGCCCAGCCTAGACGCACACCAACAACGGCCCAACGCGAGGCCATAGCCAAGATGCGGGCGGCGCTCAAGGAAAAATACACATGCCAAAAGTGCGGCTGGTACGACGACACCCACGGCCAACTACGTGGGCGGCGCTACCACTACAATCAGATAGGCACGCTCACCGTCAACGGCGAGGAAAAGCGCTACTGTGAAGATTGTCGGGAGTACCTTATTTGGGTTTACGACCGCCATGTGATCGAACACAACATGCACATACGGCTTGAAAGTGAGCAATTTCTTGTGCTAGACACCGAGACGACTGGACTGCCCGACCATGAGGACTTCCAAGTAGTAGAAGTAGCAGCCGTCGATAAAACGGGCGCGGTCGTGTTTCATTCCCTCATCAAGCCTGATATCCCTATGCCAGCCGGAGCATCCGAGGTAAACGGCTTGACCAATGAAGACCTCAAGGACGCGCCCAGCTTCGCCGAAATATGGCCCGCCCTGTCTGAACTACTGGCACACTACGAGCTCTGGACATACAACGCCGACTTTGACCGAGATGCCATCCTGGCCAGCGCCGAGCGGTTTAAGGTGGATATCCCGAAGCCGATAAAGTCCCCTAAGCGCTGGCACTGCTTAATGCTTGAGTTCGCCAGATACCACGGAGAGTACAGCGAGTATTGGGGCAACGACAAATGGCAAACGCTATACGCAGCTTGCCATGAGCTAGAGGTAGAGGACAGCGGCTACCACCGAGCTAGGGGGGACGCCCTGAATGCACTAGGAGTGATGAAGGCACTGGCAACCAACGACGGCACCTCGCCAGCCCCCGAGGCACGGCCCATTCCTCACAGCAACGACTACTACGAAGACGACCACTGACAACAGACAAGCCGTCACAGCATCGGCAGCGATCAGGGCCAGAGGGAAGTACAAACTGTACACCCCTTGCCAACAGAGCTTGCAGAACAGATTGAAAAGGGGTCTGCAAAATACAGACCCCTTTCTAGAAGAGGAGCTAGCAACATGGAGGAAGACACGAAAGGCAGCCAGCAGGCACCAGAGCCAGTGTTACAAGAGGAAGTACCATTTAAGGACCATACGCAACATGGTTAAGCGCCTCTCAGAACTGAGCGGCACACCTTACCAGACAATCTATTGGGAACTTGCCCAAGCCTTCCAGGCTCCCCGCTATGACGAGTTGCTCGCAAGCCAGTACGCCGACGTATGCGAATGGTTCAAGCGACGCATCGAGCACGCCAAGAAAGCACGCGGCACCCCATGACCACATAGCCCTATGGCTACAGGAAAACGAAGAAGGGAGGAAACACAACACGAACCAACACCCACACCAACACAAGGATTTTGAGTAGAAATAGGCCCGGACTCTCAACCACCACGAAGAGAGACCGGACCGTTCGCCTGTGTGTGTTCTGCTTTCCACGCCGGACCGCCAGGCTAGACAAAGGTATTGTCATGAGTAGTATAACTGATTATCTACAACGAGTGCAACCACCCAACTTTGACCAGATCGCCCCCAAGCTACGCGCCGGACGCCACCACGTCGTATGGAAAGCCGAACAACGCGGGCAAAAAATCGGCAAAATACCCTTTATCGCCCGCGCCTATCTTGACCGAGGAACCTACTACCAAGCCAGCAGCATCAAACCCCGCTCATGGTCTACCTTCCCTCAAGCACAAAAAGCGTATGAGCACGGCAACTTTGCCGGAGTCGGGCGCGTCCTCTGCAATGACATCACCCTCGTTGACATCGACCACTGCATAGACCCAAACACCGGAGCCATCCACCCCGTAGCACTCGAAATCATGACCGAACTGGACACCTACACCGAGCGCAGCCCAGGGCAAGACGGCCTCCATATTTTCCCAGCCGGAGCTCTACCCGAGAACGCCAAGAACCGCTACCAGTACAAGGGGCTAGAAATCGAGCTATACAGCACAGGCAGATACAGCACCTTAACCGGACACCACATAGCAGACACCCCTGCAGATGTCCAAGAACGCCAAAGCCACATTCTCACGTTGATTGAAAGGCTAGAACGTTGGGAGAGAGAAAACACGTTGTGTGTGTGTGTGTGTGGCGAGTCATCCGGCGAGCACCCGAACCAGGCTCGCGACGTTGCCCAACAGCCCCTAGCTGAGACGTTGCCCAACATCGCATCTGCAGATGGGGCGCATTTTGCGGAAACGACCGTTTCCGCAAAACAGCGACCTGTGATCCACGAGCGCGATCTGGCGCAAGAGGACCAGCTTGTCCTTGCCAAGGCCCGCGCCGCACGCAATGGGGCAACGTTTCAAGCACTGTGGGAAGGCGGCGACCCGCAACGCCGCAATGACCACAGCCGAGCAGATTTTGACCTCATCCTGATGCTGCTCTACTGGACGAATGACCACGCAGAGCAGGCCGAGCGCCTCTTCCGAGCATCGGGCCGCTACCGACCAGAGAAGACCGACAGGAAGGCCACCAGGAGTGGCCAGAGTTATCTGCAGCACACAATTGAGAACGCCCTACAGAAGCGCCACACAGCCAGGCGAGCGCCAAGCCGCACGCACGCTCGCCCTATCCAAACGGCACACGTACCAGAAAAGCCGGATCCAAAGCCGCCAACGCCCAGCGCAGCAAGGTGTACCCCAGCACGACAAGACAGACGCATCACCCACGCGCACTCCTGGACGCGCTTACAGGAGACAGCAGAGCAACGCCAAGCGAAGCTACAAGACGCAGCTCGCCACGTCACCGAGCAGGTAGAGCAACACATCAGGAATGGGCAGCGTGGGTTGCTGGTGGCAAATGTTGCACCAGGCGTAGGCAAGAGTAGCAGTGTTGCACCGCTCGGACTGCCAGGCGTGGGCCTCAGTCTTGGTTGGATAGCCGAGCGCCGCAACATGGTGAACCAGGTCCAAGCGCTGAGCTCCTACCGACAGATAGAGCCATGCACGCGCCACAATTGCGCAGACGGCCACAGCCTGCACAACGCGCTAGGCGAGCGTGGCTACAATGCCTGGTCAGTCCATAAGCGTCATGGCTTACACTGCCAGTACGCCCAGCAGTTCACATACAGTGGCAGCGCCGTCTACCAACTCGCCCACGTCGCCACGCGCTACCCAGCACAGCATGATGGTATCATCATTGACGAGCTTGATATCACGAAATGGCTGCCAGAGCGTGAGATCACCATTGCCAGGTTAGCGGCTGCCGCCAGAGTCTACGCCACCGATAGCACCGCCGATCTGCTCTTACGTTGTGTCGCGGCCACTCTCACGGATGCGAGCCAAGCCAAGCGCCAGCTACACGGCCTGGAGCTTTTTGTCGCCCTAGACCAACGATCAGGGGGACGGCTCGCCGACTGGATAGCGGAGCTCGCCCAGGACGCCCGTTACACGAATACCCATCCGTGGCACGAACTGGACGAAGACGACCCCGCAGCACTTGAACACGAGGCCGCCAGCCTTGCACCCGTTGTGTTGCCTCATATCCTCGTCGCGCTCTTATCCGAACTCGTGAAGTGGCAGCATGGCCAGCCGTGGAATAGTTGCCTGAGAATTGGACCAGGCGCACACGGCTACGCACTCTCCATCACCGAGCGCCGCAGCTTCAGCCCAAGCGAGCAGGGACTTCCAGCCCGCGCTATCCTGGACGCGACGGCAGATGCCGAGCTACTAAGCCGCCTCTTTGGCGAGCAGATCGCGCTAGAGCAGGCCGACATCGAGCCCCCACCAGGCACGCGCCACATCGCCGTACGCACCGGCAAGCGCTATGGAAAAGTGAGCTTGACGGCCAAACGAAAGGACAGTAGCCCCAATCGCGATCTGCAGCGAGCCATCGCCGAAGCTCGCTATCTCTTGCGTGAGCTTGACCCCAACGGCAACGCTACCATCGGGCTTATTTCCTTCAAGGGATGCATAGACGAGCTAGGGGAAGCGCTAGGAATACCAGAGGAACGCCGCTTACACTTTTGGGCAGCTAGGGGCAGCAACGCGCTGCAAGAATGCGCGATCCTCTTGGTGATTGGCACTCCATGCGTTCATCCGGCCACGATTGCCAGGCTTGCCCGCGCATTGTGGGCAGACGACCCTGAGCCGATTAGCGAAGAAAGTAAGCCGGACGACCAAGGAATACGTCGTTATGTTGACCCACGGATGCAGCGCTTGAGCGACTATCTCACCCATGCCGAGTTGACCCAATGCGCCCACCGGAGCCGCGCCCTTCGCCAGCCGCGAACGGTCGTCACGTTCTGCCTAGGAGAGATTGGCTACCTCCCAGCGACCGAGACGATCACGGAGTTACCCCAACTGCTGCCAGACGGACGCGAGCGCTGGGCAGCGAGCCGAGAGGCTGAGCACGACAAGCTCAATCAGGCTCGCCAGGCGCTAGAGGAAGCAGGCCACACGCTCGCCATGCTCACGGTACGGGAACTGAAAGCCGCCGCTGCTGTCTCAACCGATGCAGCAGCCGACTACTTGCGCCAAGCGCGGCACGTTGCCCAACAGTCCCTAGCCTCGACATTGCCCACCACACACACAACCCCAACGTGTTCTCATTTTGTACCTGATAGCCCAAGTAGCGTTAGAACTGACAACCTAGGTACAAATCCAACACGGCACGCGCCACCTGTGCTAGAACCACCTCAGCAGCAGATCACGGAAGTGTTTACGCCACGGCGAGGCACCGCGACAACGCCGCCAGAGTACCGCCGAGCGTGTGGGCGTTGTGGGGGTGTAGACGATTGGGTACGTGATCCCAATGGCCGGTGCTGGGTGTGTGCCTGCTACTATTGGTGGTATGAGCATCCAGAGCGGAGAAGGCCGAGGCAAGTGTTTCATCCGACTGGATGACCTTCTAGGGGCGTGGTGTTGTCCACTCGTCCTAGGTGGCTCGACATCTGATTATGAGGTATGGTACACTCTAGCCCTAATGCTAGTGCAGGGTATGTGTTGCTTCAGTGATCTGTCGTAGCCCTAGCAGGTACATTAACGTCGAGGGGTGCCCCACCCCTCCCCATCTTGGGAACTCTCGTGCGGGGGGTCGCGGACACGCGCCCCGCCAATGCTCCTTGGAGAAAAGCCGCTTCACGCCCGCCCCGAAGCTCCCTACCACCTGCGCGGCGGCTTTTCTCCAAGACGCCCCCACGCACCCTCCACCTAGCCCCCAACCCACCGTCGCGTGTCCGCGACCCCCCGCACTCAAGTGAGTTATGCCCGAAGGTGTCCCCCACTCCCCCTCCTCCACAGCCCCGCCGTAGGTGCCCGAAGGTGTGGCAGGAGAACCCGCAAAGACACAGGGCCGTGATCCACGCACGCACCCCGCCACCAGGACCCCGACCACCCCAACCGCAGACCCAACCCCAGCCCATGCGGCGTGGCTCCACTGCCCTTGTGTCTCTGCTACCTGTGCTGTCCACACACGGATGCCCCGCCCCATCGGTGTAGTGTTGCGGACAGACCAAGAACCCGAGAAGAGAGGTGAAACAGATGACCAACCAGAACCAAGCAGACCAGAAAGAAGAGAAACAGCGGAAGCCAAGAAGCGATGTGGGGCCGCGTATCACGGAGCGAGACCAGGCGGCGTTACGCTGGATAGCACAGCAGTACGCGGTTCGGCTCGATCATCTGCAGGTCGTGCTTGCTCGACTCTTAAATGAGCAGCAGCGGGCGAAGCTGAAGGAAGAGGGCAAGCTTACAGAACGGCGAGCGCAAGATGTGGTTGACCGCTGGGTGACGTTGGGCCTTGTCAAGACGCGCTACTTTCTTGCGGGTGAGCCGCCCTGGATATGGGTGAGTGCCGAAGGGTTGACGTTTCTACATCTGCAACCGCAAATGCGGTATTATGAACCCAAGCCCGCGACGCTAGCTCATTTGCACGCATGTAACCAGGCACGATTAGCCTATCCTCGACTAGAGCGCGAGCGACGGCAACGGCAAGGCATGCCAGCGCCAGAAGGAATGACCTGGAAGGGAGAGCGAGAGATACGAGCAGAGCAAGAGCCGTTATCCAAAGGGCAGAAGCCGCCCCATCTACCAGACGCGATAGTGGTGACGACAGGGCAAGCCGTGACCGCTATAGAAGTAGAGCTTACCATGAAGACCTATGCGCGACTGGACCGTATTTTGCGCGATCTGGCGGCGAACCAGAGGTACACGGCGATCTGGTACTTTACGCCGAGCAAGGTAAAGATAGCCCTGGACAGAGTGGTATCGAAGTTGCCGGAGAGTTTTCACGAGAAGTTTGTCACATGTGATCTAGAGCAGTTGGAGTGAACAGGCCATGACATCGAAGGGGACGTACCAGAGAGACCCGATGCTAGAGGATGTGGTGAAGTATGGTATGGTGGTGTTCGCGATCTATGCGCTGCCAGCGATGCTACTCGCCGCACTGCTCTTCCAGGGTATCCGCAGGACGCGCCACCAGGTTCTTGCTTGGGGTAGTGCTCTGGTAGTGGGAGTAGTGGGCATTTTCTGTGTGTACGCATTCGGACATCCCCAGGTCGTGGCGCTCGCCTACACGTACGCAATCATTCACCAAATCAGGAGCTTGACAGGCCAGTGGGATTGGTTAGTGCTTTGGAATGTGGCTCGCCCAATGTGGCTAGAGAGCTTGCCGCTTGCGCCATTCGTCGGGTTTGTCCTCTCGATGAGTAGCACCAAGTCAGTCGAGCAGCAGCTACGTGGCCAGGTGAAGGCAAAAGCCAGACAGGTAGAGCAAGCAGCGGAGCGGGCCCGTAAGCGTACCAGTGGCCGGACGCGGATACCGGAAGTCCTCCATGAGAAGATTGTCCTGGGTATCCCGATCTACGATCCGGAGGAGAGGTGATGCAATGACAGTGTTGAGAACCTGGATAGAGCGCAACCAGCGCGGCGACTGGTTGACCTTGCCGCCAGAGCACCTGAACAAGCACGGCTTGGTTATTGGAGCGCCCGGCAGTGGCAAGACGGAAACGCTGCTCAGAATTGCGGCCTTAGTACGAAAGTACTACGGCTGGCAAGTGATCTATGTGGACTTGAAGGGTGATCCCGCGACACAAACCCGCTTTGTGGCAGCCATGCGCCAGGTACCAAAGACGCGTGTGAGGACATTTCCAGCATCGCACTACGATGGATGGCGCGGAGATGGCAACGCGATCTTTAACAGACTCTTGGGTATCCAGGACTACAGCGAAGCCTACTACAAGAGCATCGCGGTGAAGATGCTCAGGCTTGCGATCAGCAGCCCGCTAGGGGTTCCGCGCAATAGTCGGGAGTTGCTCGCCCGCCTGGACTTGGACACGTTGCGCACGATCTACCAAAACCAGCCGGAAATCGTGCAGCTCGCCAGTATGGACAGGCGGCTCGCGTCGGGAGTAAGTGATAGGTATTGGGGCTTCTTTGCCTCACTAGATGGTAAGCTGGACGGCGATCTTGCCTATGAGGACGCCGACGCGATCTACTTACTGGTAGAGGGGCTGGCACTCAGGGAAGAGGCCAAGAGTCTAGGGCGCTTCTTAGTGGAGGACTTTATCCACTATGTTCCAGCGAGGAAGAAGCCCAGCACAATGGTCCTGTTTCTCGTAGATGAGATCAGTACACTTGATCTCAACGCCGAGGGGTTTAGTGCATTCGAGAAGGCCAGGAGCTATGGCGCGTCGATCATCGCCAGCGCGCAGACCTACGAGGGTTTAGGCCGCTACCGTGACCGCATCAGTGGCGCGTCTCATCTGATCCTCTTGCACCGCTGCAATGACCCTGATGAGTTAGTCGAGCGTGCAGGTCGCCAGCAGCAAGTACAGGCGAATTGGGGCGTCGAGCTAGGGGGCGCGACCGGACGCGGTTCAATGAGCTTGCGGCCACAACTGAGAGTAGACCCCGATGAGGTACGGGCGTTGAGGGCAGGCGAGGTGTTTGTGATCTGCCAGGGCAGCGCACAAAAGGCCAGAGTAGCGCAGCAGAGCACGACAGCAGAGCAGGAGCAGGACGCGCAGCGCGATATCGCCGCCGAGATGCAGCAGCGGCAGGCCCACACTATTACCCAACAACAGACGTTGCCCAACAGCCAAGCACAGTCCGCAAGTGGAGTACCTGCAGATGGTAAGAAAGTTGCGGAAACGCCCGTTTCCGCAAAACCAACAGTCTCGCAGGGACCAGAATTGATCTAGATGAGGTGAGCGTGTGATAGCAGCAGATGGAGGGGCCGCCTACGCAGTTGGGCAAGCGATTGGCGACTGTCTGTGTGGGCTTATCCCGCTGGGCTTGCTTGCTCTGCTGACCTTTGCAGCCGTCCAAGTGGGGCGCTTCCTGAGCAGCCAGGGCCGCAAGCTGACCGCGCAGCAGGTCTACCAGGGGTATACTGAGGTCCACCAGGAGGCAGTAGCGGCAGCAAGCCAGGCAGCAGCGCACTATATGAGCACTGGACCCGTACCGGAGACGCTCAACGGGCGTGTGGTGCTAGGGGCACCGATCTACACCGAACTGTACGAGATGCAGCGACCAGAGGCACACCAAGCTGTGATACGCCGTGAGCGCACACTGGCTATCATCCAGGCCGTGGTAGATGCGCTGCCGAAGAGGTAGGGCAGACAGATGCGCAGCTTTTGCTATGGGGTATACTATCTAAGCATTCACACGTCTAACAGGTTAGAGCGTTAGGCGTCTAGACGCTTAGAGGAGGGAGTTGTGAGAGTCCTTAGCATTCTGAACTTCAAAGGCGGAACAGGTAAAAGCAGTTTAACGGAGAACATGGCCGACGCCTTAGCACAGTTGGGGCGTACAGTGCTCGTGATTGACGCCGACCGCCAGGGCAACGCGAGCACTACCCTGCTAGGAGGCCGAATGA
>Ga0213874_10000228_pt1 | contig 10511 bp, 12 predicted proteins | sample BarmaccomBMRX_R7_FD_160098 | JGI IMG/M metagenome (GOLD analysis project Ga0213874, IMG submission 160098) | Root-associated microbial communities from Barbacenia macrantha in rupestrian grasslands, the National Park of Serra do Cipo, Brazil - RX_R7 | ecosystem: Host-associated > Plants > Roots...
AGGTGGTCGCGTTCATGAGCGCCCACCCTACACTCAAGCGTGCGGAGGTTGCCCAAAGGCTTGGGATTAGTGAGCGCAAGGTCTACGATGCGGTCGCCTGGCAGAAAGGGCAAGAGCATGCAGCAGTACTGCACTAGCATGAGAGCGCAGGACTGCAAGATGCACCTGCAAAACTGCACTCGGCAGAGAGTGCGACTGCAAAACTGCAAGCATGGACCTGCAACCTGCAGGCCAGACTGCACATCTGCAACCTGCAAGCTTCTACCTGAAGGGAGGGAAACAACTATGCAGCTAGTGGAACAGACGATCATCAGCAAGGGGGACCCGCGCTATGAGGTGATTGACCAAGCGGCGTTCAAGTCGAAGAATTTGTACAATGCGGCCAACTATCTGGTACGGCAATCGTTTATTCACGAGCAGGTCTACCTGGATAACGTCAAAGTCTACCATCTCATCAAGAGTCATGAAGCCTACAAGGCACTTCCAGCTAAAGTAAGCAACCAAGTCTTAATCCAGTTGCACAAAGCGTGGGTGGCGTTCTTTGAGGCGATGGAGGCATGGCGTGTGTGTCCTGAGAAGTTCACCGGTCGACCACAGCTTCCCAACATACAAACACAAAAGCGACGGGCGTAACCTGCTGGTCTATGAACAAGGGACCATCTCGAAAAGGGCCTTGAAGCGTGGGATGATAGCGCCGTCTGGTTTAGGGGTTGAGATACCCACAAAGCAGACAGCGGTGAGACAGGCGCGTATTGCGCCACGCAAAGGCTTTTATGTTTTTGAGGTCGTCTACGAAAAAGAGGTCAAGCAGGCAGAAGTGAACTCTGAGTACTACGCTGGCATGGATATTGGGGGGAATAATCTGGTAGCGCTAACATCAAATAAGCCGAAGTTCCCATCGGTGAGTATTAACGGGCGTCCAGTCAAAAGCATCAACCAATTTTATAATAAGCGGCGTGCGGAGTTACAGAAGCAGCTAGGGCATACAGGCACGACCAAGCGCATGGAGCGTATGACGAACACGCGGAACCGTCGTATTGAGCACTATATGCATACGGCCAGTAAGCGGGTTGTTGACCTGTTGGTGAAAGAGGGGATAGGTACCCTCGTGATTGGCAAGAATGACGGGTGGAAGCAGGAAGCCAACATGGGCAAGCGCAACAATCAGCAGTTTGTGCAAATTCCGCATGCGCGCTTGGTAGCCATGCTGACGTACAAAGCGGAACTGGTAGGGATCAGGGTGAAGGTCACCGAGGAGAGCTACACGAGTAAGGCGTCCTTACTGGACCTAGACCCCTTACCCGTACGCCAAAGCGGTGATGAGACGAAGCACACGTTCAGTGGGAAACGGGTCAAGCGTGGGTTGTATCGTGCATCCGATGGACGAGAGATCAACGCCGATATTAACGGTGCGGGCAACACGATCAGAAAAGTAGCCCCTGATGCCTTCGGGACGGAGGGGGTAGAGGATTTGGCAGTGCATCCAGTACGGCTTGTCGTTCCCCGTACAAAAGAAACAAAAACCAAGCGTGTGCAATAATACGCTATGCTTTTTGGCACTGTGGATGATGCAACTGGCTGACTGCCTCGGCTTCAAGCAAAAAACGCTTGTAGAAGTTGCGCCGCATCTGTGCGTCTAGGTCAGCGTGAGGGAGGAAGACTTTAACGGCTACCTTGCGCTTGGGATGGCTTTGTTGTACGAGGAAAACGGCACTGGAGCTACCAGAGCCTATTAGTTGTTCCAGCACACAGCCTCCCAATTCCCTGCCAATGAGAAATTGTCCTCTGATCGCAGTCATACCGAAGTCCCCTTCAGCTTCCCATGAGAGTAAGTAGGACAATTCAACAGGGATACTTCGCCCCCTGCTAGCATTCAAGATACTTTTGCAGATGAGCACAAGCGTTCATCTGTAAAGCGTCGCAGAAAAATGATTGTAGCTAAATGATAAACTTGCCATCGCGCATAATAAGCCTGCCATCAACCTCAATAGTGCAGCAGCTTGGAATGACATCGACGTGAATTTTGGCCTGCCAGTCTGCGCCAGTGAACTGTGGATAGGGATTGCCAAAAGCGATGTGCAAACCAGGCATCTTCTCGTCCTGCAAGAGGTTCCCAACTAATTTTTTCAGGCTGGTAAGTGTACCGATGGCAAATTCGCCAACACGGTTCCCATTGGGCACAGAGAAGAGATACTCGCGCACCTCTTGCGCAAGCTGTGTATTTTCGCTCGTCACGTTGGTAATAGAACCATTCTTCATACTTATGACAAGTGGTTGTGCGAGCACACCATATTTTTCTGAGAAGTAATCTCCCAACACATCACAGACAATTACGCCATCGACAGAAGCCGGCGCAGTAAAGACTTCGCCTTCGGGGAGGTTGCCCCACGTACCCTGCTCGTGGTAGCGCCCATGACATGGCACCCATTTCCAGTCTTCATGGAATGTTGCCGTCACATCGCTGCCTTTCGTTGAAGTGACATGAATAGTTCGTGCATTGCGCACAACGTTGTAGACTTGATTTGTCAAATTGAAAACTTCGTCGTAGTCGGCGCACATGCTCTCGGCCATCAGTGACTCTTCAATACCGATCATATGGCCATGACGTACTTTGAGTTCAGTTACCAGGAAGGGCAGCAACGGGATGCGGAACGCGATCTCTCCAGGTTGAGCAGTAGCGATGTAGTAAGTCACCGTTGGGCGCATTTGAAGCAGGTCTTGGCGCAGTGTCTCGGGAAAAGAGGTAATAGGACGTGTACCGTAGTGCTCAAGGAAGCGCACTGTCACATCAGCATACTGATCTAGAGCGGCTGCAGCTACCAGGCGTGCAATGCTCTGGCGAGAATAATCGGTAATAATGAAAACACGATCATTCTCGCCTACACCCATACAGCGGATAGCATTCTCCGCTCCAAGTTGCAGCCGTTCTTCAAATGTGAGGTTCTGAATCATTCTCCCAAAACCATTTCTTCAGTAGTGTTTGTCTCTTCTGGAGGTGGTTCAGAGGAGTCGAGGTCTTTGGGCGTTGCCGGATTAATAACGCCGATCAGGACTCTAAGAATACCTATCAGTACCATAATTGCTCCCAATCCAACCAACAGACCTTCTGTCGAATTGGCCCCGGTTGCCAGCGCAAGTCCGAGGTTGATAACTGCAATACCTACCAAAATGAGAATGAGGCCACTCCAGGTGAATCTTTTCCATTTGATACGTGTAGCTCTGTACAACAGCTTGAAACGCCTCTGCTCTCTAGCTGGCTCATTAATCATTGTCGTGCTCCTTTCCTATTGCTCTTTCTTATGCTGCTTCTGCTTATGCTGTTTCATCACGGTACGAGCAGCAACTTCCTCAGCGCGGTCACCATAACGACCACTCTTCTCCGCCGATTCTTTCACGTGTTCATACATCCGTTGCTCTTTGTCGCTAACGCCTTTTAGATGTTTCTTCTGCGGCATATCCACAACTCCTGTAAATGAGCATCGACCTATTACCATAGCTATAATACGGATTGCTCCCATCACGGGTTTCAAGTAGTGGTGATGGTTCCATCGGCATTAATATGCACAGTGACCTGGACTAAGGGCCTTTGAGCTGGACCTTGCACCACTTTGGCTCCATCAGCAGGATTGAAGATGGCCCCGTGGGCTGGGCAAACGAGCATATGGGTGGCTGGGTCGTAATTGACAGTGACACCCTCGTGAGTGCAAGCTCTCTCGTAAGCAACAAAGTTGTGGTCTGGAAGATGGATAAGGAGGCTGGCTTTGCCGTCAACTGGATTGTGAAAAGCTGCTGAAGAGTTGACAGCCACTGTGGTGGAACCGATAATGGTTCCTGCACGGGTTGCCGAGGAATTTGACGTTGTCTTGTTGGTTGGAGCTGGCATAGCTCTCTTCTTCGCTGACGTGTTGGCCTGTGTCTTACCAGCATTCATTATATGGAAAAAATTTGTCTTCGTCACCAGAAAGGCGCTCGCCGCTACAAAGCCTCCCGAGGCGAGCAGCAGGGCAATGACATGTCTGCGTCTAGCGTTAGATGGTTGTGTGAAGGCTGATAAAGCAGGGTTTTCATGGGTACTCACTTCCTCGGTAGGGGCATCGGCAGCCTTCTGCGAAGCTTCAACCCGGTTCGTTGCCTGGGCAGAGGCAACAGAGCTTTCTGGAAGCATTGCGCTGGGCTGTGCCGCTATAGGGTGCATCACCTCCGTGGGAGCCTTTTGTGCTGCGATGTATGGTTCAGGTGAACGAGTCTCACGGGCAGTATTGGTAACCTCGGAAAGCTGAACGGTAGGTAAACTTCCAGTGACAATGGGTGGCACAATCTGCCATGGGCCTGTCGTGGGACTGGCATGGCGCTTTGCCAGCAACGAAGATGTGCCAGTGAACCTAAGTTTACCACTCGCCTGTGCAGAGGTACTACCGTCTTGCAGGGTGTCTTGCATTTCCCCTGTGTGGGTTAAGGCCGACGGTTTCGCGCTCTCGGGCACAATAGGTTCCATAGCTGATTGTGCAACGCCGCTGCATACCTGCGCGAATGCTTCTACCAAGTCGTCCGCGCTTTGAAAGCGCTGTGCTGGTACGCGTGCGAGGGCATGGTTCACCACTGATTCTAGAGCTATAGGAATGTGTGGAGCGAGGCTATGCAACGAAGGAAGTGGTTGCTGTGTGTGTTGCATCGCAATATCTAGCGCTGAGTCACCGCTAAACAGCGTCCTGCCGCTTAACATCTCGAAGAGGATACTGCCCAGGCTGTAGATGTCCGAGCATGCGTTCACCGCTTGACCCTGCACGACTTCAGGCGCGATGTACTCTGGCGCTGCTAGGAATGTGCCTGCGACATTCAACAGGTGTGCATAGGGCTGTTCATTGCGCTCAACACCACGCAGTTGTAGTATACGCATTAGCCCAAAACCGGCCACGAGTGCCTTGTTCTCACTGTCGAAGATAATATTTGAGGGCTTGAGCATGCCATGAACAACACCTTGGCTGTGAGTATACTCTAATCCTGCTGCCACTTCCTCCAACAGTTCTAAGGTGTATGAGATAGAACAACGCTCCCGCTGCTTCAAAACGTCAGCTAGCGAGCCGTGCATCATGTAGGGCGTCACTAAGTAGGGATAACCGAACTGCTCCCCGTAGTCATAGACAGGCATGATGTGAGGGTGATCCAGGGAAGTCAGCACGGCGGCTTCTGCTGAAAAACGCTGCAAGAAGCGGGTGTGGGCTTCAGGCGAAAGCTGTGTAGGGATGAGAAACGTCGTTAAGGCGACCGAACTATTGTAGTCGGGATGGTGCGCGAGATACACGGCATTCAGACGCCCTTGACCCAGTAAACGCTCTACATGATAGTATCCTAGTCTATTGCCGACGAGTTGATCTACTGCTAGTGTCTGCATACGATGACTTCCCTTGTTGTGTTTTTACTTTCTAAGAGTCTACACCGTGAAACAATATGTGTCAAATTGGTATACAAGAAGTAGGACTTGTGGATATGGAAAGGGTTTCAAATTCCCGCGAAGATGATACAATTAAGAAAAAACTGGAAAGAGGAGTTATTAGTCATGGCAGAGGTTCGCCCCTTACGAGGAATACGCTATGTGCAGGATACCGTCGGTGATCTAGCACAGGTGCTTACCCCACCCTATGATGTCATCGACAAGGAAGCACAGGAACGCTACTATGCCCGCAGCCCTTATAATAGTATTCGACTTGAGCTGGGCAAAGAACAGGCGACAGACAACGTCTTGAACAATGTCTATACACGTGCGGCAGCAACGTTCTCTGAGTGGCGTATGCAAAATGTCTTGCGACAGGAGTCGGCTCCTTGTTATTACCTGTACCAGCAGGTATTCACTCACGGCGATCAAACGTACACGCGCACTAGTCTGCTGGCACGCGTGCGCTTGGAGCCGTGGAGTACACGTGTTGTCCTGCCTCATGAGCACACGCTGGCAAAGGCGAAAAATGATCGTTTGCACTTGCTGCAAGCCTGTGCAGCCAATTTTAGTCCGATTATGAGTCTGTACGATGATCCCCAGGGGCGTATGCGACGCCTGCTGAACCAATATAGTACGCAAGCTGAAGTGTGTGTTGTTGACGAGGTAGGCGAGCAACATCTCCTTCATCCCGTTACCGATGCACAGCAGATAGCGTTGATTGAGGATTTTTTCGCGCAGCGCCAACTCTATATTGCTGATGGACATCACCGCTATGAGACGGCGCTGGCCTACCGCGATTCCGTGCATGAGCAACGTCACGAACTCTCGCCAGCAGACGCCGTTAACTTCGTGTTGATGGCACTCACCGATGTGGATGATCCTGGTTTGCTCGTACTGCCTACACATCGTATGCTCTTCGGCTTGAGTGAGCAAGCGCTGAGTGAGCTGTCAGAGCAGCGCCTGGGGCAATATTTCACGCTCAAACTGCTGGATAGTGAGGCAACGGACGAGCAGGTACTCGCACAATTAGCACAGGCTGGACGGGAGCAGTTGACGCTTTTGCTTGCCACAAATGAGCACAGGTGGCTTTTGCTGCTGAATGAGCAGGGGCGGCGCAGGATGGAACTGAGTGAGCATTCAGCAGCGTGGAATCGTCTCGATGTTGCTGTGGCTCATACGCTTGTGCTGGAGGAGCTGCTGGGATTGCAGAAGCAGGATCTGACGGCGGGGACGCACGTGTACTACACACGCGATGCTCGTGAGGCACTGCAGGGCGTGCAAGCGGGCACGGTGCAGTTGGCCCTGCTTTTGAATGCAACACGCGTACAGCAAATTTGTGACGTAGCGCGAGCCGACGACCGCATGCCCCAAAAGTCTACCTACTTCTATCCCAAACTGATCACGGGGTTGGTTATCAATCCCCTGTGGTGATTCGATGTGCTAGTGCATGCCCACGCACTTTCTCGGAAAAGAGTCGTGGGTTGCGTAGCAATCTCATCTGTTGTATGCTGGCACCAGCCTATGCGTTTTCGCGCCGGCTTTGCGACAGTTCCCTACGAGTTGCCCAGGATTGAGACAAATATGCTTATGGGCATGGCGTCGAAGCTGCTACGCTAAACGATTCAGCCAGCATACGCAGTGGCCCTTGCTCGATAGAAGTGCTCAACAGGGTGCGAACAAAGCTCTGCCCTTCTATGGCAATGTGTGATGCGGGGTGCAGCACGGTGGCAACGGCATTCACGATGCGTGCGGTCTCTTCGCGCCCAGCAATTTTGAAGAGGGTGGCTTGGCGACGCAGACGGAGCGTGTAGAGCGAACGCCACTTGTCATCGATCAGCTCATGCACAGCCTCATTCACTAGTTTGTCAAGTATAGCTCTTCGTTCCTTCTCGCTTGACTTGCGCTTATAGTTGCGCCCTCTTGCTATCCTTATCAAAGCAGATGTCTCTTCCATATAGCGGTTGATATAGGCTTCGAGCTTGAAGAGAGGATCGTAGAGCCATGATGCGAATTCCACCATTTGGTAAAGTTCATGCCCACGCTGCGCAAGGGCGAGCATCTCTGTGTCAGGAGTAGGCTGTTCTGCCAGTGTAGCTACTTTGGTCTTTGCTGGCATCTGACCCTCTATGAAAGGACGCCAGATAGAGTACGCGACAGGCAGTTTGTGGCGCGTACGCTTGTTGAGGCCACGTGCCTCCATTATCAGTGTACGCACGAACTCAAATGGAGCCTGAAAACTGCCGAAGCCCTGCTCGTTCAGTTCAGAGATCAGCGCTTTCCAGTGTTGTCTATCCATTTCGTCGATGCCGTAGCAGTCTTTGACACCCCACTGATCCTGGAAAAGTACGTTGACACCCTTGAGCAGACCATCAGAGCGCTGCCACGAGAGCATAATCAATTGAGAGCCGGAGCCATCGATGAAGCTGACGCGTGCCTCGTAGCATGGAAGTTGTTGTTGGCGTGCCTCTGCCATAGCGACATCTTCAACGCCCGGCATCGACTGCATCGTGAGCCGCCCCAGAGCAGCACGAGCGTACTGTTTAAGAGCACGGTTTGAACTGGTAGAAGTAATGTAGTTCAGAGCTGGAATAGCCTGGTGGGCAGCAATAGGCCCCAATTGTTCAAGAGCATCAATAGCAGCCGTAACGGCCTTGCCCGACTGATTTTCTAACATAGGTATAAGAAGACGCGTAGCACGAGGGTCATTGCTCTGACCTAACCAGTAAATGAAGCCCAAGCGTCTTTCTACAGGCATAGAGGCAACATCTTCTAGAATCGACTCTGCACCCGTTTCGCTTCTTGCAACCATTTCGAGCAGGCGGAGTTGCATTTGTTGCATAGCAGCAGTAGGGTCGTGAAGATACTCGATAATCCCTTCATCGGTCATCTCTGACCCTAGATCCTTCAAAATAGAAGAGAGAACGAGTTTTGCCTGATCGCTCGCGGTAGGGTCTGTGATAAAGTCTTCCAACATGTCAAGGTCGGCGCTGGTTGCCAGTTCAGAGAGAATAAGCACAGCAGCAGTTTGGGCCATTGTATCCTTCGTATGCAAGAGCTGCATCACCTTTTCTCGTGCTCCGTTGGTCCACTCTTCGTCTAGGCGTGCAAAATAATGAGCTAGTGTATTAGGGTCAATGTCTTCCCGACGGCTGATAGCTAATAGAATGCTATCGATGCTCTGCTGTGGTGAATCTTTGCGTCTGCGTGGCATGCATATCCTCCTTCATAGCCTCATGCACGACATTGTACCATTCCAGACAACAGAAAGAAAGACTAGCAAGTATTACGGTGTGCATGAGCACTCTTGTACTACTCATGCACAACGTAGTACTTGTTACCCCCTCAGTGCATAAAAGTTGAAGATCGCAAGATTTACCAATAGTTTCAATCCTCGACAGCTTCGTAGGGAACTGTCGCACAGCAACATGTGAATCAGCAGACATTTTAGGGTGACTCACAAGCAGCGTCTTATTAAAGAGGGATCTATTTTAGTGACCTTTTCCATAATGGGACGCGGTGTAGCAAAGCGAGGAAAGACTATGGACTTGGAACAGATCAAGTATCAAACATGCTCATGGGATGACGGAGAAGGAATTCTCCTCACGGACATTGATGAGGCCATCCCTGAAACCGACGAAGACGGAAATTTGCAGTACTATTGCCTGGAGGGCAATCATACTTTTAGTGCTTATGAGGACGACGAAAGCTAGACAACCGTATGGCGACCCCAAAGGAGCACCACTACTATGCCACGCCAGGCTCTGGCTGATGCATGGGGGGTGAAAACGTCTAATAATAGGAGTAGGGACGACCCTTGCGGTCGTCCCTGTCTCCAGGTACGGCTTTGCCTGCTTATGCAGTAGTCGCTACAAAGGAGGTAAATGTTGCAGTGGTCCCGCTCTGTAGAAGCATGCGTAGACCACAATAGCCTGATTGCCAAGTAGAGTCCGTCGTAGTAATCATCCAACTTGTCGGCTCTGTGCTACTACTCCTCCAGACCTTTGCAGACAAGGTTGAGCCAACAATGTGGAAGCGCAAACTGTAGCTAGTACCTGCCTTAGCTGCGAAGGGAGTGGTCGCCAGGATAGTACCAGTACCCTTCACCTTCTTTTGTACGACAAGGTTTGTACCATCAATGTAAGCTTTGTACCAGTTGTTGCCATCGGTCCAGCGTAGCACAGAGCCGATGTTACTATTCTGAAATTTGCTCGTTGAAGCACTAAATAGGACATCGGCGTTGCTTGTTGATGGACCGAGGACAGCACTGTAATTGTTTCCATTTCCACTTACTTGTCCTGCACTTGAGGAAATTGAGAACACTTTCGCTGTGTTTGCATCCCCACCCCAGCTCGTGCCGTTAGAAGCTTTGCCCCACAGGCTTTGATTGGGGCGAGCAAAGGTATCTTGAGCCAGGGCACTGCCGGAGGAGGGCACAGTAGTAGCTGTACCTGTTGGCGTGGGGGAGGGAGCGCTCGTTGCTGTTGGCGTAGGGGAGGGAGAAGAGGTTGACTGTATTGCCAGAGCGAGCTTGTTGGCGAACTCTTCATCGAACCAGATGCGATGCTGTGCATCGATATTCAAGCCATCGTGAGGATGGCTGTTCTGAGTGGGTGTGTTGTAGAGAGAGAATGAACCATTGCCACTGATGGGGAAGGAGCCATAAGCACTCTGCAGCGAATCGTCGAACCAGACTTGCCCGCTGCCGTCAGCACTGATACCCGAAGTATGACTCCCACATGTACTACAAGGTGGCTTGTAGGCATATTCCGTGACACCAGTGTTTGTGCCAGCTACAGCGGCGCTCACATTCAATTCACCGATCATCCCAACCCATCCTTCAGACCACCAGATATTGCCATTGCCATCGACGGTTATCAAGTGAGGTGTGAGACCAGACGTAGAGCCATTGCGTATCTTATACTCCACCAAGTTGCCCTGCGCGGTGTACTCACCAATAAGAGCTACTGATGAATTATTTTCCGTGAACCACACATTATTAGAGCTGTCAATGGTAATACCATATGGCTGACTAGCACTGGAAGGAGTGGCAATCTCATAGAAGTTGTGACTGCTCGGG
>Ga0213874_10000229_pt1 | contig 10506 bp, 9 predicted proteins | sample BarmaccomBMRX_R7_FD_160098 | JGI IMG/M metagenome (GOLD analysis project Ga0213874, IMG submission 160098) | Root-associated microbial communities from Barbacenia macrantha in rupestrian grasslands, the National Park of Serra do Cipo, Brazil - RX_R7 | ecosystem: Host-associated > Plants > Roots...
TTGTTCCCTGGCGCGACTAGCGAAAGTGGTGCGCTGAGGGACTCCCTGTTTTGCAGGGCATTTCTTAGTACCCCCAACCGGATTCGAACCGGTGATCTCCTGCGTGAAAGGCAGGCGTCCTGACCGCTAGACCATGGGGGCGGTGTGGGTCCATTGTATGGGCGGCTTACGAAGCAGCGAGGGCGCGCCGACGACCGAGGCCGGATCGACCCGGTCGATGCTGTGTATGGTGCAGCGTGAGCACAGGTCCGTCTGAGGAGGCGACGCGGCATGAACGAGCGCGGCGGAGCGGAGACCCATGCCGGAAGCTCCGCGGGCGAGGCCGCCGACTGGAAGCGGCGGGTCCGCGCAGCGGCCGTCAAGCACGTCGGGAACACGCAGGTGCCCGGCTTGGTGGCGCTGGTGGCGCGCGACGGCGAGGTCCACGTGGAGGCGCTGGGGAACCTGGATCTCGGTGGCCGGCCGGTGGCGCGGGACTCGGTCTTCCGAATCGCCTCGACGAGCAAGCCGCTCACCGCGGCGGTTACGCTGGCGCTCGTCGACGAAGGGCTGATCGACCTGGACGAGCCGGTCGACCGGCTGCTGCCTGAGCTGTCCAGCCGGCGGGTGCTCAGGCGGATGGACGGGCCGCTCGATGACACCGTTCCGGCCGAGCGCGCAATCACCGCCCGTGACCTGCTGACGTTCACCTTCGGATTCGGGATGGCCACGGAGATGTTCACGTCGGCGAACGCCTGGCCTGTCGTCGTGGCCGCCGACAACCTTCGCCTCGCGACGCTCGGCCCGCCTGATCCGGCCGTCCAGCCTGACCCGGACACCTGGCTGGCGAACTTCGCTCGCCTGCCGCTCGTCGCCCAGCCCGGGGAGCGGTGGCTCTACAACACCGGCGCCTCGGTGCTCGGGGTCCTCGCCGCTCGCGCCGCCAGCGAGCCGTTCCCCGACGTGCTTCGCTCGCGCTTGTTCGAACCGCTCGGAATGAGCGACACCGGTTTCTTCACGAGCCGGACCGACCGCCTGGCCACCGCCTACCGACCGACGCCCGAAGGGCTGTCGGTGTGGGACGAGCCCGAGGGCAAGTGGAGCCGCCCGCCGGCGTTCGGCGACGGCGCCGCCGGGCTTGTATCGACCGTCGACGACCTTCACGCGTTCGCACGAATGCTGCTGAACCGCGGGGAGCCGGTCCTCTCGGCCCCGTCGGCTCGCGCGATGACGAGCGCTCAGCTGAGCGACGCCCAGAAGGCGCACGGCGGCCTCGGCCCGAACTTCTTCAGGGGACGCTCGTGGGGATTCGGGCTCCAGGTCCTTGACAGCGGCGCCTTCGGCTGGGACGGCGGCTTGGGGACGTCGTGGCTGGTTGACCCCCGCCACGAGCTCACGATCATCGTGTTGACCCAGCGCCTGTTCGAGACGTCGGAGCCGCCGCGGGTGCATCGGGACGTCCGGTCGGCCGCGTACGCAGGTCTGGGGTGAGCCCGCGTCCGGGCGGCCGCGCGCATCATTCGGCCCGACGCCTACCGGTCGGCTTCGATCAGCGCCCGCGCGGCATTGTGACCGGGGATACCGCTCACGCCGCCACCGCGCCGCGCGCCGGCGCCGCACAGCCAGACGTTGGGATGCGCTGTGTCAACACCCCAGCGCCCCACTTCGGCCCCGGACTCGGCGAACGGCCACGCCAGGTCGCGGTGGAAGATGTGGCCTCCGGGCATCCCGAGCTCCGTGCTCAACTCAATCGGCGTGTGGGCCTCGAGGCACGGCTCGCCGTCCGCCGTTTCGAGCAGACAGTCCTCGATCGGCTCGGCCAGGACGGAGTTGAGTGAACGAAGCGTCGCGGCGATCGCCGCATGCTTCGCCGCATCCGGATCGGCGTGGAACAGACGCGCCGGCATGTGCAGCACGAACACGGTCAGCGTCTGAGCCCCGCTCGCACGCAGCTCGCCCCCGAGAATGCTCGGATCGGTGAGTGAATGGCAGTAGCACTCGCATGGAGGAAGGTGCGGGATGCGCCCGCGGGCGGCCTCGTCATAGGCTTGCTGGAGCTGTGTGTAGCCCTCGTTGACGTGAAAGGTGCCGGTGAAGGCCTCTCCCGCAGTGACGGCCGGGTCGCGCAGCCGCGGAAGCCGCGCCAGCAGGAGGTTCAATTTGAGCTGCGAGCCTTCGGGCCGCGGCTCCGGCACCGGCTCGCCGAGCAGCTCCGCGAGTACCGCGGGGGCGACGCCGGCGAGCAGCCGGCGGCCGCCGAACTGCTTGCCGTCCGCGGTCCGTACCTGCACACGCCGGCCGTCGCTGTCGATGGCGGTGACCGTCGTGCCCAGGCGAAGCTCGGCGCCGGCCCGTCGGGCGGCGTCCGCCAGCGCCTCGGTGAGGGCGCCCATGCCGCCGACCGGCACGTCCCAGCGGCCGGTCCCGTTGCCGATCACGTGATACAAGAAGCACCGGTTCTGCGTGAGTCGCGAGTCGTCGGCGCCGGCGAAGGTGCCGATCTGCGCGTCGGTGGCGACGATCCCGCGAACCAGGTCGCTCTCGAAGGTTGTCTCGAGCAGCCTCGACAGCGGCTGCTCGAACAGCGCTCTCCAGGTCGCTTGATCGCCCACGAGCTTCGCGAACGCCGACCGCGAGCGCAGAGGCTCGGTGAGCGAGGCGAACACCGGCACCGCAACCCGGGCGAGGAGCGCGCCGAAGCTCCGCAGCACCTCGAAGCTGCCGTCGTCGCCGACCGTGCGCCGAATCGACGCGCGCGTTCGCGGCTCATCCTCGCCGATGAGGACGCCAGCATCGCCGGAAGGGGTGTAGGAGGAGATCCGGCGTGGGCGCAGCTCGACGCCGAGCCCGAGCTCGGCCAGCAGCCTCCGAGGGAACAGGCTGACCAGATACGAGTAGCGCGAGATGCGGGCATCACGCCCGGCGAACGGCGAGGCCGACACCGCGGCGCCGCCGACATGGCGCGCGCGCTCGAGCACCAGCACGCGCCGGCCCGTCCTCGCCAGCATCGCCGCGCTGACGAGACCGTTGTGGCCGGCCCCGACGACGATCACGTCGGGCGATCGGTGTGGGCTCACGCCAGCCTCTCCGCAGTCAACGACTTACCGGAAGCGTAGGCGGCTCACGGGGCCCGGCCGCCGGGACGCCCGCGGCGACACGGGTCTGGCGGCGCCCTGCCGCCGCGGAGCCCAGCGGCTCACTCCGCTCTGGCGGCACCCGGACGGCGTGCGGGCTCTGCCACCTCCCGCGCGGCGGTCCCGGCTGCGATCGCGGCATCTTCCGCGAGCCGCGGGCGAGACACGAAGCGGCCGGATGCGAACGCGCCCAGAGTGGCGATGATCACCCCGATCCCGAAGAAGAACCCGAGCCACTCGAGGACCTGGGGGAAGCGGGCTCCCATCGGGTGCCCGATCGGATAGCCGGCCGGGTGCCACAGGAGGCTGACCACAGGTCCAACGGCGAACCAGATACCGGCGGCGACCGCCAGCCAGCCGCCGAAAACTCCGCTCGAGCGGCGCGCGCTGGTGAGCAGCAGCCAACCGCCGATCACCGCGACCACGCCGGGGATGACGGAGAGCACCAGCCGGTTGGTCGAGAACTGCCACGCCGAGTAGCTACCGAACGCGTAGTGGAAGTACGCGCCGATGAATGGGACCAGCGCTCCCCAGGCTCCGAGCACGATCACGATCAGGCCGCTGAGCGCGCCGGTTGTCCTCGGTAGCCGGTGGGCAGGCCGGTTCGCGGACGCAGCGGTGGCCGTGTTCCCCTCGGTTGCCACGAGCACGGGATACCCAGCTCAGCCGTCGCTAACCGTCGCACGTCTGCGCCCAGACGTGACCTCGGCAAAAGACCGCGTCAGCTCGGTGAGATCGCGAATCACGGCGTCGAGACCGGCGATGCCGTAGCTGTCGTGCTGGCGTCCCGCGCCGCCGCCCACGCGGATGATCTCCGGCACCCGGCTCAGCTCCCGACGGCAGCGGAGCTCGCCAGCCAGTCCGCCAATTCGGTCGAGCGCTGCTTCGAGCAGGTCCGACACAGGCTGCAGCCGGCCGTCGGCGTCCGGAAGGTGGGCGTGTACGCCGAAGCGAGCGGCTCTGAACATGCCCTCCTCCAGCACCTCGGCGGGCGGCTCTCGCCCCGGCCCGTTCTCCGCCTCGTGGCGAGCCAGGCAATGTACGAGTGCGACCAGCGTGGCAGTGTCGGCCAGCGAGGCCTGCACATCGAGCGCCCGGATCTCGACCGTGCCCAGCCGCGGATGGGGTCGCAATTTCCACCAGAACCACGTGTAGTCGGGAACGTCGGCCGCTCGCGTGAGCACTGCCGTCATGTCGCAGAAGTCGGAGTAGTTTGCCATGGCCCGCGGTACGCCTGATCGCGGCCAACCCCGGAGGGTCACCTCTCGTGCGGACGCGAGCCCAGTGTCCCGGCCGTGGCGAAACGGAGAGTTGGCGGCAAGCGCTTGGAGCAACGGAAGATGCCGGCGGAGACCGTTGAACGCGCGGATCGCCGTCTCGGCGTCAGGCATCCCGATGTGGATGTGCAGCCCGCCGACCGGCGTCGCGACCGCGTCGCCGAGCAGGTACCGGATCCGCTCGTAGCGCTCCTTGTCGGTGATCTCCGCGTCGCCCTCGGCGGCCGCGGGATGAGTTCCCGACCCGAGCAGCCCGGCCCCCGTGCCGAGCACCGCCCGCCTCATCGCGCCGAGGCCGGCGACCGCTTCCGCGGCGCTGGCATGAATCTCCGTCACGAGCTCGATCTGGCAAGCGTGCAGCTCCCGCTCGACCGTTCCCGGCACGTCGCCGAGCCGCTCGAGCACCGCCGCCGAGGTATTGGCCTGCCGACCGGTGACCGGGTCGACCAAGAACAGCTCCTCCTCGACGCCCAGCGAAAACGGGTCGCTGGACCCGAAGGCACCGGCGCTATCGCCCCCCTCGCTCGGCGTGCCTTCGGCCGGACGGTTCATCGGCACTGCTTCCGCGGGGCAATCACGGCGTACGAGTATGCCCGACGCGGCAGCGCAGGACCCCGTGCGGAAGGGAAGCTGCGCTCGGGTAAGGTCCCACCCGTGCACCCGACGGCGGCGAGATTGCAGGCGCGCCTCGTGGCCCGCGGCCTTCACGTCGATATTCGGATGCTGGGCGACTCGGCCCGAACCGCCCGAGAGGCCGCCGCCGCCCTGGGCTGCCAGGTGGGCCAGATCGTCAAGTCGCTCGTGTTCCTCCGCGACGCGCAGCCCGTGATGGTGTTGTGCGCCGGCGATCGGCGCGTCGATGCCGGCCGGCTCGGGCTGGCCGCGGCGAGCGCCGAGCAGACGCGCCGCGCGACCGGCTTCTCGATCGGCGGGATACCGCCGCTCGGCCATGACATCGACCTTGAGACGCTGATCGATGCGTCGCTGCGGCGGTTCCCTACCGTGTGGTGTGCAGCCGGCACCCCGCACGCGGTGTTCGAGGTGCCGACCGAGACGCTGATCGGCGCGCTCGGCCGCGCGACGACAGTCACGGTCGATTGACCACCAGCCGCAGGGGCCCGCCTCCTACCGCCATCTCCTAACATCCGCGCCGTGGATCGTGAGCACCTCCGCGCGCTCCAGGAGCCGCTCAAGGAGCGCTACCAATCCGACCCGGGCGCCGCGCTCGTCACGCTCTCCGCGCAGGGGTCGCTCGGTGACGGCATCTCCTGCTCGGTCCAGACCGGACGTGCGCTCGTCGAGGCGGGACTGCATTCAGCCACCGGTGGCGACGGCTCGCTGCTGTGCTCCGGCGACATGTTGCTCGAGGCGCTCGTCGCATGTGCGGGCGTCACGCTGCAAGCCGTGGCCACCTCACTCGGCCTTGCCGTCCGGTCCGGTCGGGTCCGCGCGGAGGGAGACCTCGACTTCCGTGGGACGCTCGGGGTCGACCGAGAGGCGCCGGTCGGGTTCCGCGCCATTCGCTTGACTTTCGAACTGGAGACCGATGCCGACGAGGCGGAGCTGGAGACGCTGCAGCGACTCACCGAGCGTTACTGTGTCGTCTATCAGACCCTCAGCCGCGGGCCCTCGTTGTCGGTGAGTTGCGGACCGCGCCGGTAGGCCGGCCCGCGGTCCGGCCTGGCCTGGACGCGCGGTCAGCGGCGGCTTCCCGGCCGCTCAGGCCGCCCTGCTCAGGCCGCCGCTGCTCAGGCCGCGAGCCTACTGCTCTGCACCAGGTTCGTCGTGTTGCTGCTCCTCGACGTCCTGGCCCCCTTGCGACCACTCCTCCTCGCGCCGGCGCTCCTCGTCGCTCTTGGACTCGGCGAGCTCTTCGGCTCCCGCATCGGGACCCTGCTGACGTTCGTCGCTCATATGCGTCCTTCCGCTAGCTTGAGATGCGGATACCCAGGTTTGCCTGCGACATGCCAGGCCGACGTTTCGTCGCAGTGCGACGTTCGGCTCTAGGCACCGGTCAACCTGGCTATCGCGCCTACCCTCCTGAACTCGGCTGACACGCGTTGAATGGCCGCTCGGGGGTCCTCGCTGCGCGGCTGATCGGGCCGCATGTCCAGCCCCGGTTGCGAATCTCCGCTGCGAGCAGATGCACGAGCTCCGCGGTGTGCGCGCCCACCGAGTCGTGCATCAGGATGATCGAGTCGGGCTCGAGGCGCGTCGCTGGACGCCGCTCGGCGAGCAGTTCTGAGAAGATCGCCGCCGCGGAGTCTCGCGCCCAATCACAGCTCTCGACCGTCCACGTCACCAGCCGCAAGCCGTGTCCGGCGGCGACCTCCTGGCTACGCGGCGCGGCTATATCGCCATAGGGCGGCCGCCAAAAGCTCGGCCGTGGCAACCCCGCTGTGCGCATCGCGTGCAGCAATCGGTCGAGATCGGCCGTGATCTCGGCCTTCGACAGTTGGTGATGCGAGCGGTGCCGATCGCAGTGCGCCTGCACGGAGTGGCCCTCCGCCACCGTGGCGCGAGCCAGGCCGGGTCTCGCGAGCAGCCGATCGCCCTGGATGAAGAACGTCGCCGTTACCGACGCCTCAGCGAGCGCGTCCAGTACCGCGGGCGTCCACTGCGGGTGGGGACCATCATCGAACGTGAGCGCGACGGGAGACACGGGGCACGTCGGCCGCGGCGGCAGGAGGACCGCCCGAGGCCGGTTCCCGGATTATCGAGGGGGATCGCGACCTCGACACAAACGGCGCCTCCGGCGCCTCTAAGAACCGCGACGACGTTGTTCGAGTGACTCGACCCCCAGGCGGCCGAAGATCCCGCCCGCCGTCACGCGGCAATCTTCGCGCGGTGCGACGATGCGGAAATCATCGGTAGGCGAGGTTCACACACCGCGGATCCCCGCGGTGGGGATCCTGATTTCCGGCGTAAAGCGCTTCCGTCCTCAGTCCGAATAAGCTTCCGCCGGTGCGGGAGAGGAGGGCGGAGGACGTCAGCCGTGTGTCGAGCACCGGATCCCTGAGCCCGGAGGACCTGGCTTGGCAGCGACGGCTCGCGCACCGACGCCGCCGGCTGCTCCATCTGCTCGGAGCGATCGCCTCGCTGGCCGTGATCGCGGCGGCCGCTGTGCTGGTACTCGGAAGTGGCGGCTCCCGAGGCGCCGCTGACCGCCACGCGCAGCGGGCGCGCCCGCTGATCGCGGCCCGGCCGCGACCGAAGCCGCCTCCACCGATCCTGCTGCCGCGCGGCGGTCGCGTCCTACTGCCGGGTCACCTGGTGGTGGCGTACTACGGCATCGTCGGGACCTCGAACATCCTGGGCCAGACGGGCGATCCCGAGGCAGACGCCGCCGGAGTAGAGCGAACCGCACACGACTATGTCCTCTTCGGCCGCCCGGTGCAGCCGGCATTCGAACTGGTCGCGACGGTGGCTTCGCCGTATCCCGGCCCGGACGGTTCCTACAGCTCCGCCGTCGAGCTGAACATCGTGAAGCGCTACCTCGAAGCCGCCCACCGACACAAGCTCCTTCTGATTCTCGACTTCCAGCCAGGGCGGGGTGAGTTCCTGCCAGAGGTCCGCCGCTATGCCCGTTTCCTGCTCGATCCGGCGGTCGGGGTGGCACTTGACCCGGAGTGGAAGCTGACCTCGGAGGAAGTCCCCGACGAGGTCATCGGGTCTTCGTCGGCGGGCGCCATCAACGCCGTGTCCGCGTATCTCTCCGCGTTGACGGTGAGGCACCGGCTGCCGCAGAAGCTGTTCATCGTCCATGAGTTCCGGACGACTGAGCTTCCCGACCGCGGCAAGATTGCCATCCGGCCGCGGCTGGCCACCGTGCTGCAGATGGACGGACTGGGGCCGGTGTCGAGCAAGCTCTACTCCTACCGACAGGTCATGAACGGCGCGCAGCGGTTCTATCCCGGGTTCAAGGTCTTCCTGCGTCCCGTCGACGACCCGGTGCGGCTCACCCCCGCGCAGATCATCGCCCTGCGCCCCCGTCCCGCGTACATCAGCTACCAGTGAGCTCAAACGCACGGCGTGAGCGCGCCGGGCGACGCGGCCGCCTCAATCCACGCGTCGCCAAGCCGGTGGGCTATGTGAGGGACGCGGCGTAGAGTCGCGCCTGCTTGTACAGGCGCGCGAAATCATGCGGCTTGTAGTGGGCGTTGAGGCCGCTGGGGTTGGGCAAGACCCAGACCGGCCGGCCAGCCACTCGCTCGTCCTGTAAACCCATGTGTGCGTGCGGGCGCCGAAACGCTGAGCGATAGGCGACGACGCCGACGACCGCCACCAGCCGTGGACTCCACGCATCCACCGTGGCCTCCAGCACGGTGGCTCCGGCGCGCAGCTCCGCGACGGTCAACTCGGCCCCCGTGCGCGTGGCGCGGGCAACGATGTTCGCCACCCCGATCCCGAACGACGGGAGCAGCTCGTCTTCCTGCGGCGTGAGTCGACGCGGCGTGAAGCCGGCGGCGTGCAGCGTCGGCCAGAACCGGTTCCCCGGCCGGGCGAAGTGATGTCCGACCTCTGCAGAGCGCAGCGACGGGTTGATCCCCACGAACAGGACCCGGAGGCCGGGGCCGCCGATCGGACCGAGCTGCCACACCTGGCGCGATCTACCCGGTCGCGCCGGCTGAGGCGCCAAGAGAGAGTGAGGCCGCACGAACCGCGTCAGCGCTACCCGATCGCGACCCCGAAGATGTGCATCGCGAGCTGACCGGACGAAACTCCAGACCCGACGTCGGGGAGCGTGAGGTACTCGATTGCCTTGCCGGCCTTGAGCGGAATCCCCTGGTAATAGATGCTCACCGCGTTGGCGGCCTTGCCCGTCTGGCTGTTGTGGTACGGGAACGTGTCGAGGATGTCGCCGCCTGGCTGGGCTGAATTGGCATACCAGTCGGAGAACGCCAGCGTGAAGGATTGCGTTGTGCCGTCGGTGTAGGTGATCGTTCCGGCGCCCGTGGCGGTGCCGTAGTCACCCGTGGCGAGGAAGCCGAGCGTCTTGCCCGAGCCCGACAGCTCGGTCGTCTGGCCCCTGGCGACGACGTTGTCGGGAGTCCCCGGCGCGGCGCTCGGCCACGTGAAGCTGAGGCCATCGTGGTTGACCGTCGCCCCGGGGCTGAGGCCGTCGTTTTCGAGCGTCTGCTCCGAATAGCTTTGCCCGCCACCGTCGAGGTTGCCCGGCGTGGTGTCGGCGTCGTCGGTGATACCGGGGTTGGCGAACATCGCGCTCAGCGACGAGTACGGTACCGACAGCCCAGCCCCGGCGGTCGCGGCGCCGGCGCCGTTGGCATCGTCGAAAGTTGCCCGCGCCGAGAGCTCGTAGCCGGCGGCGCTGGTACCGGCCGGGACGGTCACCTGCCAGGTAGTTTGCGCGGTCTGGCCGCCGTCGAGGCGCGCGAAGCTCGTCGGCGAAGTAGCCTCGGCCCTCCAGCCAGCGGGGGCGTCGAGGGTCAAGGCGACGCTGGTGAGCGGGGCGGTGCCGGTGTTCGGGAGCTTCGTCGTGGCGGTGAGTGTCGTCCCGGCGGGGACGATCGACGGCGAGCTCAGCGCGAGTGGCTGCTGCACGACCACCGGTGTCCCGCCGGTGACGCCGTCCACCGTGGCGGTGATGGTTGCCACTCCCGCCGCGACGGCGGTCAGTCCACCGTTGGCGCTGACCCGCGCCACATTTGGGTTGCTGGTCGCATAGGCGACGTGAGCGGTCGCCATGTCGGCGAACGACTCGTCGTTGTTCACCGCCTCGACGATCCCGTCGGCGCGCTGGTGACGCTGCTCGTTTCCCTTCTGGGTGTCGTCGAGGATCCAGGGATTCCGAGCGGTGAGATCGAGTGTTTGGCCGGGCTCGAAGATCACCTGGTCGGGCTGGACGGTGACATAGCTGACCTTTGGTGTGAGCGTGCCGTGAATCTGGACTGACTGGGAGCCGAAGGTTGCGGCGGAGTCTGGGCCCGCCTTGAACTGGTAGGCGCCGTCGACGACGATCTCCTTGAGCAGCTTCTCGTCCCACCGCGACAGGTGACTGGTCGGCACCGACAGGGTGATGCGCTGCGTCTGCTCGGGGTCCAGCACGGCCGTCCGCTGGAATCCCTCGAGTTCCTCCTCGGGTGTCTCAATGCCGG
>Ga0213874_10000230_pt1 | contig 10477 bp, 13 predicted proteins | sample BarmaccomBMRX_R7_FD_160098 | JGI IMG/M metagenome (GOLD analysis project Ga0213874, IMG submission 160098) | Root-associated microbial communities from Barbacenia macrantha in rupestrian grasslands, the National Park of Serra do Cipo, Brazil - RX_R7 | ecosystem: Host-associated > Plants > Roots...
ACCCTCATCGATGGCCACGCGAAGCGCATCGCGCCATCAAACCGCAATCGCACGCCGCGTGCAACGCCGATCCCCCTGTCGCCGAGCACGGGCTGGTACGGCTCGACTCTTCGGCATCGTGATGGGTTAGGGGGTTCATTCCGATCGTGCTCGGCCGGCTCTATGGCCGGAGCCGGTTGGCTCAAAGCGAGCACGAGCAGACGCGAGCCGATCCTCCCCGGTCACGACCCAGCGCAGCGCGTCGCCGGCGACCCCGCACGATGGATCCGCCCGGCGCCTTGCTGGCCACGACCGCGCGGCTGCCAAGCGGGCGGTGAGTGCGCGATCCCTCGCAGGGGGCGGGAATCGTCGCGCGCGCACTGCAGCTCCGGGCCATGAATCGCTTGGAGGTCGGCGTCGTCCCAGTGCCCGCGGGTGACCGCCCAGCCGAGGACCTCGTCCCACAGCTGATAGCTGACGAACGACAGGCCGTACCTCAGCGGAGACGCGTAGTGCTACGACGATGCGACCGCCTAGCTACCGCACGTGCTGGACCGAGACCGTAGGCAAAAGGGGGGTGCCTGGTGCCTCCCGCTGCGAGCCGCCGGGCTGGGAGCGGGAGGCTGTGGGTACGCCCGGCGCTCCTAGGCGACGTCGTCGCCGAGGTTGATGTCCCGGAGGCTTGAGTCGCTGCGATGGTGCTCGAGCGCGACGGTGCTTCGGGTGTCAAGGTCGATCACGAAGCTGTCGCGGTTGAGCGCGAGGAGGGTGGGGGAGAGAATCGCCGGATGAACCCCCACACGGGCGTTGCGGAGTGGGTTCACGCCGCGCGGAAGCGCGTCTTGGAGTTCACCGTTTCGGGGCGGTCAACTGAGGACATGCGGAACCCCGGGCCGCCTGAGCGCTTCTATGGGACGAGCGCTAGCTCGATCGGCCGACGCGACACGACCCTCACCGAAGGTAAGCCGGCGAGCAGGGCGCACACGAAGCTGGAGCGCTTGACGTTCAAGCCGTCGTCGCTGAGCAGGTATTGGTTGCTGAGCGTGCCGTGCGTGGTCAGCCATTCCCACGCGACTTGGATCATCCACGCCGGCACGCGCTGTGCGGGGCGGCCGAGGCGCCTGGAGCGCTGGGTTTCCACCCAGACTCCATCGGGGGTGATCTCGCGGACACAGTTCGGGCGACCATCGGTGAGCGTCGGCACGACCGGCCTGGTTGCGAGGGCTTGGCGAATGGCTGCCAGCAGTGTCTCGTCGAGGACTTCGGGCACGGCAGCGATCTCTCCGCGCGTCCAGTCCACGGCCGCCTCGTCTGCCCACCAGGACTCGGCCAGCTCCCAGAGCGCGCGGAGCGGTTCCGCGTCGCGCGGCCCGCTGAGCACGGCCACCGATTCGACGTTGGCGATCAACCCGCCGGTCAGGTTCGCCGAGCCGACCGCCGCCCGGATCTCCTGCTCCTGACGGGCGAGATACAGCTTGGGGTGAAACGTTCCCTGGGGCGGGTTGAGCACCCGTACCGTCATCCCTCGCTCGTGCGCGCCCTGCAGCCCCTCGCTGGTCGTCGTCGCGAACACCGTCGTGCAGACCAGCCGTCCGCGGCAGAGCGTGGCGAGTTGCCGTTCGATCAGGTTCACCCCTCGTTGCTGAACGAACGCGACGCCCAACAGGGCTTCGTCGGCCCCGTCGAGCACCCGGCGTACCGCCTCGAGCGGCCGAGCGAACGGCTCGACGACGATCCTCTCCGAAGACATGCCTCCGTATCGTCCTTTACGCCGCCTGCCCATACCGGGAGCCCGTCGGGTCGGCCACCCGGATGGCGTGCTGAAGGTGAGACGACTACCCGGCTGCTTGGGAGTCAGCTTTGGCTGCGCGCCAGCTTCCGTGGAGCTCGCCGACCGTGGCCGCTGGCGGCCGACCGCCGGTATCCAATCGTCCTAGCGCTTCGCCGCCGCGCCGTTCCGCGTGGGTCCGCGACAGTCGTAGGAGGAGGGAAGCGCTCCGTAGCGCTCTTGCCAGTCGAGTATGGACTCGCGCACCAGCTCGCGTGTCCACTGGCGCTGGATCGCGCCCGGGTGACACCCGCTTGCAGTAGCGGTAGGCCTCACCCTTGCCGTTGCGCGCCGTGGTCGGGGCGCCGCAGCCGCGGCAGATGCCCTGGTAGCGGGCCTTGACCGCCTTGGCCTTCTTGCCCGTGGGGTCTAATGCCGCTAAAGGGCGTAACAATGCCCGCCGATCGAGAGGAGCCCGCCGTGACCAGCGAGCCTCGCGCCGTGGCCGTCGTCCGTGTCAGCGCCCAGGGCGACCGTGCAGAGGAGCACTTCCACTCGCCCGACGTGCAGCTCGACAGCGCCAAGCGCTGGGCGCGCAAGCGTCGCGAGCGGTTCGTCGCGCACTTCGGCGAGATCGACATCTCGGGCAAGCGCCCGCTCGTCAAGCGGCCCGGCCTGCTCAAGGCCGTCGAGATGGTCGAGGCCGGTCGGGCCGACCACATCGTCGTCGCCTACTTCGACCGGCTGGTGCGGTCGCTGAAGGTGCAGCTCGAGGTGATCGAGCGGGTCGAGAGGGCCGGGGGCGAGATCTTCGCGCTGGACCACGGCAAGCTGACCAACGGGACCGCCGCCACTCGCCTGTCGACGAACATGATGGGCGCGGTGTTCCAGTACTTCGCCGAGGTGACGGGCGAGAAGGTGACGGCCGCGCAGGCGCGCGCGGTGGCGCGCGGGGTGCTGCCGAACTCGCGGATCGTGCCCGGGTATTTGCGCGGCGAGGACGGTGTGTTGGTGGTTTTGCCTGAGCTGGCGCCGGTCGTGCGCGAGGTATTCCGGCGCCGCGACCGGGGCGCCACGATCGTCGAGCTGCAGGCATTCCTGCTCGAGCGCGGGATCGAGCGGTCCGTCGCAGGTGTGGCGTCGATGTTGCGCTCGCGGATGTACCTCGGCGAGATCCACTTTGGCGACTTGCACAACCTGAACGCCCACGAGCCGCTCATCGAGGATCGCGCCTTGTTTGAGCGCGGGCAGCGGCGGACGGTCTTGCGCGGGCGCCAGGCCAAGTCCGCGCGGCTGTTGGCGCGTCTCGGTGTGCTGCGCTGCGGGACCTGCCGGTCGCGGATGGTGATCAATAGCTACACCAGCAACTACCGCTGCGGCGACACGAGCGCGAAGGCGTGCCAGCGACGAGCGGCGGTCAAGGCCGACCGCGTCGAGGAGATGGTGCTGGACGCGGTCCGGGCGTTCTCGGCCGCGGCCGACGCGCACGGACGCTCCTCGCGCAGGCAGCGGATCCGCGAGGCGGACGAGGCGATCGACCGCGCCAACGCGCATCTCGATGACACGATTCGGCAACTCGGCGAGCTTGGATTGTTGGGCCGGCCCGCGAGCCAGCAGACCCTGGAGAACTTGACCACGGCGCTCGATAACGCGCACAGCGCCCGGGCCCGACTCGGCGATGCGGGCGAGAGCAATGTGATCGGTCCTGACGAGATCGACAAGCTCCGCGACCCCGCGAGGCGCTTAGCGGCTTGGCGCCGGCTGATCAGCGACACCGTCGAGTCGGTTACGGTCGCGCCGGCGAGGACGGCGGATGGGCGCCCCAGTCGCCTCTGGGACCCTCGCCGGATCGACATCAGGTTCCGCGGCCAGCATCCATAGGGAAGCCGCCCGCAGCGACTTCACCTGCTCCGTCGCCACCGTCCGGTCCCACGACTCGCACAACTCTGCCGACCATCGCGGAGTCCAACGTCGTCGTCGGACACGGCTTCCGCGACCGCGAAAGAGCGTAGAGGGAAGATCGACGTCACCAATGTGGCGAGATTCGGTCGCACCGGGAGCGGGCTCGGCGCCGAGCGTCTGGCGGCTTCGCCGGGCGAGCGACGGTCAGTGCGCTTGCAAGTCGCTGCGGATCGCTCTGCCAGCAAGCACGGCGGCGGTTCCTGCAATCGCCCCAAAGTGAGCCTGCCGGCCGGTCCTGCCCGAGGACCCGACGGTGACTACGCGGACAGACTCGCGTCTGGCGATAGGGAGGGCGGCCCGAGGCGTCCACTCGCGTGCGTGCGCGCCCTGCTGAGGGCACAAAGCGAGGCGCATCCCAGGTGCCCCGCCCGCCATGCAAAGTCGGGAAAGCAAGTCCGCCCGCTGATCCCGCGGCAGCTGTCGCCGGTCGTCGACTACGGGAGTCGCGAGTCTGGCCGAACAGGAGGTCTTGCGCCTCGGCGGTCGTGGCTCCCGCTTTCGTCTGGCGCGGATCGGCTCATCCGGCTCGCCGTGACCAAGGGACGATGCCCAATTCGGGTCGAGCTGGACCCTCCAGCATGGCGAGGTACTCGATTAGGTGGCCGTCTGGGTCGCGGAAGTACACCGCGGCCGCTGGCATCCAGCCGATCACACTCGGCTCGTCGGCCGGCTCGGCGAAGAACGAAAGCGGCTGGATGCCTTGCGCGGCCAGCTGCTCAGGAGCGGCGAGGACGTCGGGGAGCGACATCTCGAACGCGATATGTAGCTGCATACCAACCGGCGCGGAACCGATCGACCACAGCCCGAGCATGGCTTGTCCAGGCCGACCGATCCAGTGAAACGCCGCGCCGCGCTCCGGTACCTCCAGCGCGACCTGGAGCCCTACCACCTCGCGATAGAAGGTCATCGAACGCTCTAGGTCGGTTACCGTCAAATGCGTCTCAAACAGCCCACGTACAGGCACGGCGATGCCGAGCCCGGTGTGATCAGCGTCCAGTGCGCCCGTAGCTGACGCGTCAGCCCCACCGTCCTCGCCACCAGCCTGAGGTTCGGCGCGCCGCAGGCCGTAGAGAGCGAGGAAGCGTTGTTCGATGTCAGCTTCGCTAGAGCCGTCGTCATATGACGGGGAGAGCACCGCGGCGGCACGCTCGACGCGGATGAGCACGATCGCCCGGATCCGACGCCGGTCCAGTCCGCTGCGGCGCTGAAAGAACTCCGCGCCGGCGTCGTAGAGATCACCCTCGCGGTGCACCTCGGCCGGCCCCTTGAAGCGATACCCATTACGACGGATTGGATCGACGACGTTGACCTCCACCACCACGTGTCCAGCTTCGATATTGGCCACCGTCTGATGCGAGTGGATGTGAGCGAACACCAGGTGCCGGTCGTCCCACACCGCCACGGTCCCCTGAGGCGATAGGTTCGCGGTGCCGTCAGAGCACACCGATGCCACGTAGCCCAGCCGCTGCTCGACAACCATCTGCCGCATGTCCTGGTCGATCACCCAGCAAGAATCTCGTGCCGGCCGTCGATTGGCAACCCAGCCTGGCCGACGCAACGACCTGCAGCGGCCGAAGGGCCCTCCGCATCGAAGATCGGCTAGGCAGACACCTGCCTTAGTACCGACTCAGACCTCGCCCCGTCGACGCCCGCGGTCACGCCTTGCGTGGCAGGCGCGTCTCCGAACTCGGCTCGGTGCGTGCCGGCCGGCCCAGCCGCGCCGAGATGCGCGGATCCCGCGCAACGCAGGTGCGCTGGTGCGATCCGCGAGATGCCTGTCGCGGCATGAAAGGGGGTCTGAGGCGGATGTTAGTCGGCGAGTCCGCGGATGGGACGGACGGCGACACGGTCGTCCGGCCGAGAAATCCCCCGCGACGACAGATGAAAGGGGAGGCCGGTGGCTCAGTTGTCGCCGAGCTGATCGCCCTCGATTTGCCGGTCGAGCTCGATTAGGGTCTCGGCATCTGACGCAGCATCGGCTTGAAGTTCGGCTGCGTGGTGGTGGAGGCGCGCGAGTTCGTGGTCCCCACGTTCCTCGTTCAGGCGGGCACGCTCCCGTGCGTTCAGCTCGCGATCGCGCGCGGCCGTAGCCCGCGCCTTTGCGTTCTCCTGCCGTTGCTTGGACACAGGAGCAAGCCTAGTGGCGCTGGGCGATCAAGGCGGCGAATCGGAGGCCCCTCCAACAGGCTTGTATCCCGAGGCGCTGTTTCGGTCGCTGTTGCGGGATTATCGATCCCGACGCCTCGCTTCGTCGGCTGCAGTACGGTCGAGCTCGGCCGCCTCGCGCGCCCCGGCCACGGCGCGGAGGTGGCGCGCTTGGGAAGCGACGTCGGCCAGGCTTTCCGCGAGCGCCGCCGCGGGCTCATGCGCGAGCGCCGACGCAGCGTGCGCCTCGCTAGCCCGCTCCAACGCCTCAACCGCGTGAGTACGGGCGACTGAACAAGCCTGAGTGGCCGCTGCAGCTCGCTCCGTCGCGGTCTCTACCCACTCTTCGCCGTGGCCGCGCTGTTCTCTGATCGCAACTTCGCGCTGCTCCGCGTCCGCGCGCCGCTGTCTGGCGGCCTGCGCTCGAAGCGCGGCCGCGTGGGCCGCCTCGCGGGCGCGCCCTGTGATGCGCTCCCATCTGTCGATTGCCAATTGGCTTCGCCCGATTCCGCCGGCGCACCCCGTGGTCTCATCTCCACCGCTGTAAGCGTCAGCATAGTCCCGAACAGGGGCCGCCATCACAGTCTCGATCGAACCGGCCTGGTGAATTCGTGAACCCTCCGTGTGATGACTCGCCCAAACGCCCAGGCGATGACAAACCAGCGCGGGCCAGCTTTCGCCCGGTCGTTGCCCCATCACCTCTGGACTTCGATTCGACCAGACTGCTGGATCGGGCTAGGGGAGCGCCAGCGCTGCTCTCACCAGCCTGGAGGTTCAGGACGTTCCAGGATTCGTCCTCCTGCTCGGAGGGCTGCTCGTCCGGGCGCCCCCGGGGAAGCAGCGCGTAGACTCAGACGTGCAGTTCCGCGGCCGCGTGTCAAGCTCTCGCATGCTCCTGTGGCCCATCTCGAGGGAGCGGTAGAGGAGTGCACGTGACGGCCCAATCTCATAGCCCTGGTCCAGGTCGCTCAACGGCGGACGCGGCGTTCGACGAGGTCAGAAAGGAAATCGCGCGCCGAAATGAGCAAGCCCACCAGGCGGCGCGCGAGGCGCGCACCGCCCGTGAGCAGAAACAGCTCGCGCTGCGCCGCGAGCACGATCGACAGTAAACCCCAACCCGGATCACGCGCGACGGAGGCCTCTGCGTCCACGACCCGACGCAGTTCGTCTACGTGTAGCGCTGTTGGGAACGCGGCCTGTGGGTGGGCACGGTCTCGATGTCGTTGCGTAACCGCTGGGTCTCCTGGAGCTCTTTGAGCTTCTTGAGTGACTGGTGTTCGATCTGCCGTATTCGCTCGCGGGTGACGTTGAACGTGCGCCCGATCTCGTCGAGCGTGCGGGGGTTCTGATCCCCAAGGCCGTAGCGCAATTCGATTACGCGTCGCTCGCGGTAGGAGAGGTTCTCGAGCGCTTGGCGCAGCGCTTCGGTAGTGAGGGTTTCCACGGCGCGGTCGTAGGGAGATTCGGCGTGTTCGTCGGCGATCAAGCGGCCGAACTCGGTCTGCTCCTCGTCACCGACGGGCTTCTCGAGCGAGATCGGCGCCTGCGCGGAACGGCGGATCGACTCGACTTCGTCGGGCTCGATCCCGGTCACCTCGGCGATCTCCTCGGCGGTCGGCTCACGGCCGAGCCCGGTCATGAGCTTGCGCTCCGCCCGCCCGATCCGGTTGAGCTTCTCGACGATGTGCACCGGGATGCGGATTGTCCGCGCCTTGTCTGCCAGCGCACGGGCGATCGCCTGCCGGATCCACCACGTGGCGTAGGTGGAGAACTTGAAACCCCGGCGGTAGTCGAACTTCTCGGCCGCGCGGACGAGGCCAAGCGTTCCCTCCTGGATCAGGTCCAGGAACGGCAGGCCTTGGTTTCGGTAGTTCTTCGCGATCGAGACGACCAGCCGGAGGTTAGACTCGACCATCCTCTGCTTGGCCTCGAACGAGCCGCGCTCGATCCGCTTCGACAGAGCAACCTCCTCCTGAGCCGTCAGTAGCCGCACCTTGCCGATGCCCTTCAGGAACAGCTGCAGACCGTCCGTCGTTCCTTCCGGCTCCAGATGCAGCGCAGCCTTGCGGCGGGTCCGCTTCTCGGGCGCGCGTTCGATGATCAGGCTTTCCGCGGTCGCCGGATCGATCTCCTCGACCAACTCGATCTCGCGGCGCTCAAGGATCCCGCGCAGCTCCTCGACGTCGGTGTCCTCGAGGCCGAGCTCAGCCGTGGCACTCGCGACCTCGGCATGTGTGAGCACCCCGACCTGCAGCCCACGTGCCATCAGACCCCTGACCTCTTCCAGCTGCTCCAGATCCGCTCCTGACACCCCTGGACCTTTCCGTGTTCAGTCTGCTGGCCGGACGGGGGATCGTCGCCATCGGGGAAGCTGCCGCCTACTCAAAACAGCGCGCTTGCCGCCGACCACGAACACATCGACGCCTCTCGCCGGCGCCAGACCCGCAGGTGATGTGGCCTTCCGCTGCCGATCGTCCTCTGCCCGAGCCATCGTGTTCAGACGCTCCTCGCGCAGGCGCTGCCGGGCGAGCTCGAGTCCCCGCTCGAACTCCTGCAATTGAGCGTTGGTGCCGAGACCCCATCTGTACAGCTTGGCGCGCAGCAGGGTGGCTCGGTCGTGGTAGTAGTCAGCGTCGGCCTGCAGCTGCTCGATCTGGTTGAGCTCATCCGTCGAACTCCAGCACCGAGTAGGCGTGCCATCCCAGGGTCTCGCGAACCCCTTCGCGGCTTCCGAGCTGTTGCTGGCGGCAGACGACGAACGGGTCACGGGGACCCATGTCGAAAATCGCGATCACGGTGCCGCCGTGCAGTGGGTCGTTGCCGCCGACCTCGGTTATGCAGTCAACGCGCCCCCAGCGCGACCACAGCCGGAAGATTCGGCGAGCGCTCGGCAGACTGCCAAGTTCGAGCTCGATCCGGCTGCGCATCGCGCCGTACGCGTCCTCGACGCTGCGCGCGTCGCCGACGACGCCGGAAATAAAGAAAGCAGTCATGCGCGACTACAGTCCGCGGGCGCGAGCGTCCTCGCTCAGCGCCTTGCCGAGCGCCCGCGGCTGTGTCCGGGTTTCGAGGTCCGTGATCCGTTTGGCGTTTCTCGAGGCCTCTCGATGCACCGAGTCTTGCAGCCCCTCCACGAGCTGCTCGAGATGCGCGACTCGAGACTCGAGCGCCCGAACCTCATCCTGTCCAGGATCGACGCTCGGAGACTGTCCCGGCTGCTCAGCTTCTGTCCCGCGGCGAATCTGGCGGATCCGCGCGATCAATCCCTCGGGCGCTCGCACACCTCACCGCCGGCCCGAACGCTTGGGCGCTGCCGGGCGGTACGGATACCGCCGACGCTCTTCCTTAGTCATCTTGCGGATCACCAGCGACCCGCTCTCGACCTGCTCCCGAATCAGCTCGAGCTTCGCCTCACGCTCCTCCTCGGCTCTCCCCCAGGCGCTCTTCACCTCGTCACCTCGCCGAACCAAACAATCGAACCGATCCTCTTTCGGCGGGCCGGACTCGCGCCCGGGCCTTCAAGCGACCCGCAAATCGACACGGACGCCCCAACCGCTTGGACAACGTAGGGGGTCATCTGGCTCCTTCCCTGCCGGCGCGGAAGAACGTTCGGAAGGAGATTCGCTTCGTCGGCTAGGAGAACCTCACGAGCGGCAACGCCGCTCGCACCAATCACCGTAGCACCGCGGCACGCATAGCAGTGCAGGTCCTTCAGCGCGCTCGGGTCGATAGCCTCCTCCATCGAGGCTGACCCGACGAACCGAGTGCCGTCCTCGCGACGCACAGCCCGTCCTGACGCGCCAGCCTGACCGATGACCTCGAGCGAGAGCCAGCCGCGGCCCACGACCGCCACGACGGAGCTAATCGTCGTGACCGGAGACCTGCACCGCGTCGAGGGCGACGTCAAGGACGTGGAACGGATCATTCTCGACGCGGCTCGGGGTTCGATCATGCAGCTGGCGTGGCTCACCGACGCTGAGACAAGGAGCGACCTGGCCGTCAACCCCAAACACGTGGTCCTGATCCGAGCCGCCCGACCCTAACGGTGCGCCCTGGCCTGCACGGCGGTCCGTCTCGTCGATCGGCCCCCGGAATGCCCGTGAGTCGAGCCGTCCCCGCGTCGAGGCCGGAGCAGGTCTCCGGCGCGGCAGCTGTCCGCACCCGAGATTCGCCATCAGCGCGTCTCGGCACGTCGTCGATCTGCTCGTCCTCACGGCCGACGACATCGAAGACCTGCAAATTCGCGGACGCAGGGTTCTCGCATCTGCCCTTCTTTGCCGACACGGCAGGGAAGAGGACCCCGCGCCCTCCTTAGCGCGGGCCGCGGGGCCCTCACCGCCCCGCCGAGCGCCGCGGCGCCCGAGCCGCCCGAGTTATGGATCCCGCGCGGAGCGGGTCCGTCTCCGCCACCGCGGTGGTGCCCGTGCGGCGATGAATGCAGGCCTCGGGCGGCGGCGCTCCGATCGTCCCGTTTTTGAGCTAGAACGTCGGCGTGCGGGTGCTCGTCAGCAGTGTTCCTGGTCTTGGTCATCTCGCGCCCTTGCTCGATCTCGCCGGTGCCTTGCAGGTCGCTGGCCATGAGGTTCGCGTCGCGACGAACGAGGAGTTTCACGCGGTAATCGC
>Ga0213874_10000231_pt1 | contig 10466 bp, 8 predicted proteins | sample BarmaccomBMRX_R7_FD_160098 | JGI IMG/M metagenome (GOLD analysis project Ga0213874, IMG submission 160098) | Root-associated microbial communities from Barbacenia macrantha in rupestrian grasslands, the National Park of Serra do Cipo, Brazil - RX_R7 | ecosystem: Host-associated > Plants > Roots...
GACAGGAGCGGACGCAGATAGCGACGCTCTACGGCCAGCTCGAACGGGCGAACGCCGCCCGACGGACGCCGGCCGATGCCTCACCCGCGGCCCACAGCAGCGCACCGGGCAACGGCACCAGCGGCAAGGCCCACGGGCACTGACTCAGTCACGACGCAAAGGAGCCACGCGATGAGCACCGAGACGACGAACACCAGCGAAGTCACGCTCGTACACCCCGACGGAACGATCAAGCTGAGGGCCCCGATCGATGTGCCGGTGGCCGAGCTGATGCCCGATTTCCTGGACGTCGCGCAACAGCCTGACCATGACGGCTGGGAGCTGGGGCCGGCCGCCGGCGACCCGTACGAGGACCCATACAAGACCCTGGACGAGCTCGGCGTCGGCGACGGCGCCGTGCTCGTACTCCACAAGCGGACAAAGCCCACAGAGAGGAGCATCGAAAACGACGCGCAAGACATGGAGGCGGTGCCTGCGCCCGAGCCGGAGGTCCGACCGGCCGCCGGCGAGCGCCCCTTGCGGCAGCGAACCGTCGAAACGCTGCCCGACAATCTCTCGCGTGCCGCCCGCCTGCGAGTTGCCGGACGGGCGCTGACCGGGGCTCCTTCGCGCGCCGCGCGGCACGCTGGTGGGATCCCGAACCCCGCCACTTTCACGCGCCCGGCGCGGATCTCGCCGCTGGCACGAGCGCGCGAGGCGTGGGCGCAATCGGACTATCAGTTCCGCCTCGACGAGCTGATCGTCGGCCAGCGGCTGCGCTCCTGCGTGACAATCGCGGTGGTGTCCCCCAAGGGTGGGGTTGGCAAGAGCACGATCACGGCACTGCTCGGGTCGCTATTGGCGTTCCTGCGCCGCGACCGTGTGGTGGCCGTGGAGACCAACCCGGACTGGGGATCGCTCGGCCGGCGGCTGGTGCCAGACCACCCCATCTTCATCGACGACCTGCTCGCCGGGCCGCTGAGCGAAGGGTTGCTCTCACCCACGAGCTTGGACGCGCAGCTCGGGCGCGGACCCGACGGGCTGATGATCGCCCCCGCCCCGATCGACCCTGACCGCGCCACTAAGCTCGACGAACAGGCCTATCGCACGCTGTTCGAGCGGCTCGGCGAGCTTGTCGGGACCCTCGTGCTCGACTGCGGGACCGGCCTTGACGACCCGCCCGCCCGGGCCGCGCTCAGTTGCGCCGACCAGCTGGTGCTCGTCTGCGACGGCGAGCCCGACACGGCCAGCATCGTTGCCGAGGCCGCCGGCTGGCTGCGGCGGCTTCACCCGCCGCTCACCCTGGCGGTCAACAACGTGCGCCGCTCCTCCCAGATCGAGGTCGCGGCGTTGGAGCGCGAGACTGACTTCGCGCGCGGGATCGCGATCATCCCCCGTGACGAGCGCGCCGCGGCGGAACTGCACGGCAGCCACTTCTCATGGAACCGGGCCTCGAGTAGTTGGCGAATCCCGGTGAGCGAGATCGCGGGCCTGCTCGCCGCCGACTGGCGCATGCTGGATCTCGCGCACTGAACTACACCGGCACGTCGGACGCTATTCATCTGTCAAAACGGCGTCCCTTCGATCAGCAGGCGACGCACGGATCGTGGTGATCACGAGCCTCGCGACTGTCGTGATCACGGCGTTCAGCTCCTGCCGCGGGCCGCGCAGACCGGAGTGGAATCATGGCTGGCTCGTGGCATCTCGACATCGAGACTGGCAAACACTCGCTAATGCGACGCAAATAGCATCGACCACCCTGTCGAGAGGCAAGGCCAGGTTGCCGGCCTGCCGAACCGCGAGCTACGGTTTACCCCGAGATGATCAGTGATAGCGGACCGACTGCACGGATGGTGAGCGTGAGCATCCACGCCGCTGAGCAGTACCGCGAGCGTCTCAGGCCGGGACTTGAGCTCGACGCGGCTCTCGCCGAGCTCAAGCGGCTTCAAGAGACCGGCGAGATCTCGACCATCGCGCCCGAATGGCTGAACACGGCCAAACCCGCTCCGCACTATCTACTCTTAGGCAACGATGTCGTGCTGCCGGTCCTTCCCCAGGGCGATGGCTGGATCGCGACCACATGCGTCACCCGACGCACCGTCACACCAACCCGCCGTGCTGCGAAATCGGCCCGCAAGGCGTCGCTCGGCGCGAGCCGACGCGCCCGGCGTCGAACCGGGTTCTGAGCGGATGCTTGCCGCCGCTAACAGCGCTGGCGGGACTTCAACGCTCGACACGCTGACCGCGATCGTGATTCTGGTCTGGGCGGTCGCCGGCGCGGCGGCGGTGCTCGGCTGGGCCGGACGGCGCATGACACGCTGGCAACGCCAGCCGAGATCAAGCACGGTGGGCGTCGCTCCTGCGCTGCTTCGCTGGCTTCTCGCAAAGGCCGCGCGAGACCGGATCCTCGGTCGGTTTGTGCCGGCGCCGGAAGCACCGGCGCCGGGTACCGGATGGACGACCGGAAACCCGGAGGAGCCAGATAGGAGTGCCGCGCCGGTCAATCCCGCGGTGACCCGTGAACCCGCACAGCAGCCCGAGACCGAAGCAAGGGAGGCCGTCCCGCCGCCGGCGAACCCGGGCGCCCGGTACTCGCCGGAAACGCTCGAGGTGCTCGGACAGCACTTGGACAACGCTCGGCGACTGGCCGTCGTCGAAGACCGGCTGGCCCCTTTGCTAGGCGCGCTTCCCCGAGACCGGTGGCTGGTTGAACGCTATGTCGTGATTGCTGCGCGTCGGATCCCGTTTGTGGTCATCGGCGAAACCGGGGTGTTCGCGATGTGGGCCCTCAGCGGCCAGCCACGATGGGATGACCTGCCAGTGCTCGGCAGTGTGGCGCAGGAAGTCAGGAACCTAATGCCGGGCTATAACGGCACGGTGGAGGCTGGAATCTGCCTCCCGTTCGCTCCCGATCTGGAGGCGCGGTCGTGGTGCCGGCCCGACGAGCCGCGGGTTTGGGTGATGGGCCTCAACTCTGTGATCCCGTGGCTTCAACACTTTGGGCCTGAGAACGGGCTCGGCGTCAAGGACATCGAGCGCCTAAACGAAATGGGGGGACCCCGCTGGGGGCGTGGTGTGACGGATCTGCCGGCGAGTGCACTCGTGCCGCGGATCGGGCCGGTAATGCCGGGCTAGTTCCGGTTGGTCGCCTACAGGCAGGCATATCGGGGTCGAGCCTTACATGCACGCATCGACGGGACTGTCGTTCCAGGGCACCTTGTGCCCACTCACCGAAAATGCCACAACGTATGCAGAAAGACGTATGGGTTGACGTAATAATGGGTCGCGGTACGATGGTCACGCTGGGAAAACCCTAGAAGGAGTCCCCTACAAGGAAGCCGGGGAGTAGGCGATGACCCTTGCGATCAGATAAGGCAAGGGAGGAGACCTTGACACGCAACTCTGGGTCTACATCCGCCGCGCGCTCGATTCCCACGGGCCGCCAAGCCACGAAGGCCTCCGGGCGGTGCGCATGCGGGGGGCGCGGCACGTGCCGATCGTGCACGCAGCGGCGCCTACGCGCCTGGCGGCTGGTGACCCGCGACGGGCTGACGGAGACCGAGGCCGCGAAACGAATGGGCACCACGGCCGCGCAGGTGCGGCGGCTGATCGCTCAGGAGCGCGAACAGCAGGACATGAAGGCGTTCAAGCAGGACTCGATCGAGACGGCGACCGTGCGGGCATTCGTAGACCAAGAGCTTGAGCGTGACCCGGAGCTGTCACGTAGCCTACTGGCGCACTGGCTCAACATGCAGCAGGTCGACCTCGACCGCCAGCTCGGCTACAGCGCCCGAAGAGGCGGCAGGATTCAGCGGCGGATCGGGATTCCGGCCGCGAGCAAGGTAGTGATCGCACTGGGCCGCGCCCCGCACGAGCTCGACGGCTGCTGAATCCAGGCCGCCCCGGCCGTTGCCCGATAGCGAACATTCGGGACGGATGGTCACCTCTCACACCTGGTGGGACTGGTGCGAAGGGGCGAAAAACCTTCGGATCGGACAGGGGGGTTTTCCGGGCGGCTCGGTATTTACCGCTCTAGAGGAGTCGTCGAGCTCCGACGGCCCTGGCAATTTTGCCCCACAGTTCAAGGAGGTATGGCGTGTCTCCGTCCCACGATTCGTATCGAACGGCTGAGGTGGCCGTGCGGAGGCCGCGGATCCGCATGCATCAGGCAGTTCTGGCTGCCGGGGCGCTTATGTTGGCAATGCTCGCCGGGTTGGTCACGGTCCAGGCTGCGGGCGTTGACATCGTTGCCAACGCGGCCGGGATCCCGAAGAGCGCGAACGGCATTGGGGGGTTCGTCAACGGCGCGAGGGCGCTCGTGGACCCGGCGCTGGTAATGGTCGCCGCGGTTGCGCCGCTTTGCCTGATCGCCGGCGGGTTGGTCTTGCTGTTCGGCGGCCGCAGCGGAATGCGAATCATCGGCACTAGCCTCGGCGTCCTGCTGCTGCTCGGCAGCGTCACCGCGCTGATCAACTAGCCGCGGATGCGAGCACTGCAGCGCACGTCGCGAAGCGGCCCGCGGTCCGGCGCTCTCGCGGGTCGGCGCGGATTGCCCAGCGCTGTGCAGACGCGTGCTGGGGCGCTCGCGGCTGGGGCGTCTGTGCTGGTGGCGGTCCTGCTGGTCTCCGCCGCTGTGCCACCCCAGGCACATGCAGTGTCGATCCCGAATCCACTCAACGTAATCACCGGTGGGATCGGCTCGCTCCTGGGGGGCGCCGCCGCCCCGATTGTCGGACTCGCTGTAAAGGCGTTTGACGCGATCATCAAGGCGCTGTTCGCGCCAATCGCGAAGCTCGTCACGGTGGCGCTGGTCGGATGGCTCAGCGCGATCCCGAACTTCGCGCAGGGCAACGTCGCGCAGCTCGAGCAAACGGTCGCCGCGATATGCGGCGGCGTGCTGGGCGCCGTGGCGACGTTGTCGGTGATCCGCTACTGGCTCGCCGGGTTTGCCGGCGGCGGCGACTCCGGATTCTCGGCACTCGAGGGGCTGGTGCGAACAGTTGCAGCCGCTCTGTTCATCGCCATGTGGCCGTGGCTATTCGAAAGGGCGATCGGGCTGACGAACCTGCTGACTGGCGCGGTACTGGGCGCGGGAATAACGAACCAAGAGGTGGCGAAGCTGCTGGAGGCCGGACTTGCCGGGACGGTTATCGGCTCTGTCTCCGGGATCGGACTGTTCTTGGGCATCGTGGTCGCCGCCGCCGCGAGCCTGCTGTTCCTCGGACTCCTCTTGATGAAGATCGTCCTGAGCCTGACGACGATCCTTCTGTTCGTCGGAATGCCGTTTGCGGCGGTGCTGTGGCCGGTTGCTCCGTGGATCGGGCGCCTCGTCAGCCGCGCGTTTGCCGTCTGCCTCGCGATTCCGGTGCTGTGGGCGCTGTGCTTCGCGGCGGCCGGCGCGCTGACAGTCGACACGTTGACATTCAAGGAGCTCACGGGTGGCGCGAACGGAGTGTTGAACACCCTGCTCTCACCGTTGGTGGCCATCGTGCTGCTGTACATGATGGTGCGACTCCCGCTGCACCTCTCCAGGGTCGCGATGCTCGGCGGGATGGCGCTCGGCGGTGGGTTCGTGGGCCGGGCGGCCAGCAATGCGGCCAGCTCGCACATCCGCGACACGGCCAAGCAGCACCTGCCCGAGGGGCTCGGCGGGCGACCCGCCCAGCAGCCGCAGGCCGAGAGCTCGCTTGGCAGGAAGCTGCGCACCGCCGCCAACGCCGCAGGAGTTGCCGCAACCGGCGGCATGGGAGTCGGCGCAGCAGCTGCCAGCGGGGGCGCAGCATCGGCCGGGATGGGGGCGAGGTCGGCAGCCGTGGGCTCGTCCGCTTTCAGCGCAGGTGGCGCCACCACGGGGGCTGCTGCCAAAGCGGCCGGGGGCGCCCGGGACCCGCTGTCCTATAAGCCAACGCCGCTCGCCGAGTCAAGCGCTTCGGGGCAGGCCACGGGGTTCCGCGACGGGCCGTTCCACCAGGAGCGCTTCAACGACGAGATGCAGCAGGCAGAGCACACCCAACGCAACAATCCTGTCTCGGTCGGCGAGGCGAGAGCAGCGCTCGCGGACCTGCCCAGGGACACCCAACAGGCAATCGCCCAGCTGGCCGGCGAGAACAGTGGAGAGGACACGCGGAGCGTGCTCGCCGACCAGGCCACCAAATACGGATGGACCGACGAGCAGCAAGATGCGCTGCGCACGCTCACTGCTGCCACACCCAAGGTGCGGGACGAAGCGCTCCAAGAAGCCAAGGAAGACGACTGGATCACCAGGGGGCCGGACGGCAGCCTGTGGCCGGCGACCGAAGACTCGATTACCGGAGGAGGCGCCCGCTCCGCAGATACCATTGCCGCTGGGAGCGATCCGTCGCTGAGTGCGCCGCAAACGCTGGACGTGGCGGGTACGGACCCGGGATCGCCTGATCGCCCGGGCGGTCAGCCCAGGAGAACCCCACCAAAAGAGACCGGCGGGACGACTCCGCCGCCCGCGACGGGGGGTACCAACGTGCGGCTGCCGCGAGAGCCGCGTGATCCCAACCAGTACGGGAACTGAGTCATGGGCAAGGCAGATGTATCGGTACAACCCTTGACCCGAAGGCACATGAGCCCGCGGCGAGAGAGTTGAGACGGAGGCTTGCGATGAACCCCGCTCCCGCGCATCTCGAGTCCAAGCTCCGCTTCTTTTGGGACCTGAGCGTGGCTCAGATCGCGGCGGCGTTCGTTGGGATCATGCTCGGGTTCGGGTGGGCAAAGTTCGGGCCTGCCCACGGCATGGCCGCCGCGCTCACCGGAACGTACATCGCGGCGCTTCTAGTGATCCCAGTGTTCGTGGCCAGCCAGACCGATCTCGATCTGAGCGGCCTGATGATCGGCGCGCTGCGGTGGCGGCGGCTCGACGGCCGCTATGTCCCCGGCCCCGGCGGGCAGACGAACGGCTACCTGCTGATCACAGACGGGGAGCCAGGCGCGGGTGACGGTTCGAGCGGCCCAGACCTCGACTACCTGTGGGAGGAAGAGTAAATGAAGGCGAGGAGCGCGATGGGCGCGGTCAAGGGCGAGCGGGAACTCCCGGAGGCCGGCGAGCTCCTCGCGGTTGAGGCGATCGACCGGACGGGGCTGATCGTCACGAGCGAGGGAGCGTTCGTGCGGATCTTCAGGGTCGTGCCGCCGAACCCGCTGCTGATGTCCCCTGAGGAGCGGGCGAAGACGGCAGCGACCTTCCAGCGGCTGATCGCGCAGCTGAAAGCTGACGAGTCGCTGCAGGTGTACGTCGACGCGCGGCCGGTGAACCTCGAGGAACTGCTGGGCGACTGCCGGCGCGAGGTCGAGGCGAGCGCCGGCCCGGCGCCAAGCAGGGAGCGTCCGGCGCGCGATCAGCTGGCGCTGGCACAGTGGCGGCTGTACGCGGCGCTGGAGGAGTCGCTGCGCATGCACGCAGACGCTCATGCGGCGGTAAAGGTGCGCTGCCATGTCGTGGTGCCCATGCTGCCGCGCCAGAACGTGGCCCGGGCGGCGCTGGCGTGGGCGAAGCGGACGAAGCTGCCGACGGCGCCGCTCGAGCGCCCCGTGGAGGCGCACAGGCGCGTGGTGCGGGAGCATCTCGCGCACGTCGACTCGCTCCGCGGGGAGCTGGAGGCCGAGGGGATGCCGACCGAGCTGCTTGACGGCCAACAGGTCGCGCGACTGCTGTGGGAGCGCTTCAACCCCGGCAAGGCCGACAGCGGCCGGCGGCCAGCAACCACGGTGGAGGTCCTCGGGGAACTGGAGCCGTCGAGTGACCGGGACCGCGCCCGGGAGGCCGCGCTGCGGCTGAGGGAAGGGATCGCCCAGTCGAGCCTGGACTTCCGCAGCTCGCACCAGCACGTGACGGTCGACCGCGACGTGGAGCAGACGATCATGGTCGCGAACACGGCGGGGCGAACCCACATGGGCTGGCTGCACGGGGCGATGCTGACCCGCCAGCCGTATACGATGAGCGTCTACGTGCACGGGCTCGAGCGCCGGCGCGAGCGCCAGAAGCTGAAGCTCGCGTACCGGCGGCTGTTCACGATCAACCGGGGGGCGGAGCAGCGCGGGCGAATTCCCGACTTCGACCGCTACGTGCAGGAGCGCGAGTACCAGCAGCTCCTCAACGAGATGGCCGGCGGCGATCTGGCCAACCTGTTCCGGGTCTCGGTCTACCAGACGATTCGCGCGCGCGGCCCAGCGCCCAATCTGACCACGCTCGCCGAGGCCGTCGACTACTGCGCCGAGTCGATCGAGTCAAGCGGCGACTGCAAGGTCAACCGGGGCGAGTTCCGCCAGGGCGAGCTGTGGCCGACGAGCCTGCCGCTCGGGCGCGACGTGGCCGGGCGCGCGCGCAAATACCCAACCGTCAACGCCGGCGACATGCTGCCGCTGGTGGGGACCGGGTGCGGCTCGCCGACCGGAATTCCGTTCGCATTCGCCGACCCGGGCCGCACGGTCGAGCTGCTCAACCCCTACGACGAGGAGCACGCGAACCACACTCTCGTGATCGCCGGGCGCAGCGGCAGCGGGAAGGCGCTCGATGTTGAAACGCCGATCCCCACACCGGCCGGCTGGAGCAAGATGGGCGAGCTTCAAGTCGGCGACGAGGTTTTCGACGACGCAGGCCAGCCATGCCGAGTGACGGGCGTATTCGACCAGCCTCCAGGACGCCCCTGCTTCGAGGTTCTGTTCTCTGATGGGAGCACGATCGTCGCGGACGCCGAGCATCGCTGGCTCACTCACGACTTCCGGGCGCGGAGAGCCGTGCACTATCGCGCCACCACGAGGAAACAGCCCCTCGACATGCTCGGCGGCGTCTCGCGCTTTCGCGGAGTGACCCAGCACCGCAACGGTAGCTGGATCGCCCGGGTGTTCGCCGGTGGCGTCTACCATCACCTCGGGCTCTTTGCCGATGAGGAGACCGCCGCAGCGGTCGCCCATGAGGGCCGGCAACTGCTCCTGAACTCGCGGTCGCCCGGACCGAGCGTGGTCACGACAGAGGACATTCGCCGCACGCTCAGTCACGGCAAGAACAGCAATCACGCGATCCCGCTGACGAAGGCGCTCGCCGGTCCCGAGGCCGAGTTGGCGCTCGCACCCTACACGCTCGGCGCCTGGCTCGGCGATGGATCGGCAAACAACGCGACCATCTACAGCAACGACCCGGAGATCATCGAGATGATCGCTGCGGACGGGTATGTGGTGACCCGCTACGCCGCTCCCTTTGCGTACGGCTTCAGCGCATCCGTTCCCCGCGTCAGCGACACTCAGCGTGCCTGCAGCAGCTGTGGTCGGTCGTTCGCGCCGCGGCTCGCCGGGCAGCGGTGCTGCTCACGCTCGTGCGCGAGGCGACTACCGAGAACCGCGAAGCAGCAAATTCTGTCGCCGCGCAGCTGCGCGCGCTGCGGCGGCGCGCTTGGAGCACAGGCACGGACAACGTTCTGCCTGCGCTGCGCTCGGGTCACGAACCCGCGGAGCGTTCTGCGCTCACTCGGACTGCTCGGCAACAGCACATTCCACCCAGGTACCTACGAGCATCCGAGGCTCAGCGGCGCGCGCTCCTCGCCGGCCTCCTCGACACCGACGGCTGTGTGGAACCGCACGGGCCCGTCAACTTCGATTCCACAAACGAGCGCCTCGCCAGGGATGTTCGCGAGCTCGCACTGTCTCTCGGGTACCGCGCGACACTCGTCACGAAGCGTGCCACCCTCGAAGGCCGAGACTGCGGGCCGGTCTACCGCGTGTCGTTCACGACGTCCGACGACGTCTTCCGACTCGAGCGCAAGCGGGAGCAGTTGCGCCGGCGCTCATCCCGCCATAGCCCCGAGCGAACCCGCTATCGCTACGTCGTCAATGTTCGGCCGGTCCCGAGCAGGCCCGTGCGCTGCATCACGGTCGATTCGCCCAGTCATCTGTTTCTCGCCGGCGAGGCGATGATCCCTACGCACAACACGATGACCGCAAACGTGACGCTCTCGCGGTGCCTCGCGGTGGGCGCGCGCGGGTTCGTGATCGATCGGGCCGGGCACTACGAAACCCTGACCCGGCTGGTGGACGGGGCGCAGCAGATCGACATCGGCGCCGACGACTCGCCGTACGCGCTGAACCCGTGGGACGTGCCCGATCCGGCGAAGGTCTCGCGGGAGAAGATCGCGTTTCTTCTGGCGCTGCACGAGGTGATGATGGGCGGCCTGGACGCGCGCCAGATCGGAATGATCGGTGCCGCGATCCGCGCCGTGTACGCCAAGGCAGCCAGCCTCCCGGGCCAGCAGCCGCGCGAGTCGATGCTTCAGGCGGAGCTGCGCGGCCAGGCGGAGGAGGCGCAGCGGGCGGACGCGGTCGACGTCGCGGCGACGTTGCGGAACCTCGCCGACCGCCTGTCGGAGTACTGCGGCGACGGCACCTACGCCTACCTGCTGGACCGAGAGACGACGGTGCCAAGCGACGCTCGCCTCGTCGTGTTCGACACCCGGCGCTGCCCGGATTCG
>Ga0213874_10000232_pt1 | contig 10458 bp, 9 predicted proteins | sample BarmaccomBMRX_R7_FD_160098 | JGI IMG/M metagenome (GOLD analysis project Ga0213874, IMG submission 160098) | Root-associated microbial communities from Barbacenia macrantha in rupestrian grasslands, the National Park of Serra do Cipo, Brazil - RX_R7 | ecosystem: Host-associated > Plants > Roots...
CAATTCGGGGTATCTCTAGCGCCCGGGGAGCCTGCAGCACTGCTTGAGACGGATGATGACCCGGGCGAAGCTACTCGCTGGTCCTTACGTGACCTCTCTCCAGGTTCCGGCTATCTGGCTGCTCTCGCTGTAGAGGGCCACGATTGGCAATTACGGTGTTGGCAATGCTGTTTGAAATAGCGTTGTGGTGTTTTGCGGTGCTCTCTCAGCGCGTAAAATAGAGCACTATTTCAAGCCATTAGTACCTTTTAAGGAGGGTAAGTACTATGAAACCTGAGGCCTATGTACTCATCAGTGGGACTTCATCAGGCATCGGTGCCGCATGCGCACACATGCTAGACCAGATGGGCTTTCGCGTCTTTGCTGGCGTGCGCAAAACCGCAGATGGAGAGGCTTTGCGCCATCAGACATCACAGCGACTGGAACCCGTGCTACTCGACGTGACCGACGAGCAGTCAATACGTAACACAGCAACCCATATTGCCCAGACCGTCGGCAACGCAGGATTGGCTGGTTTAGTGAACAACGCGGGTATCGCTGTTGCCAGTCCGCTCGAATTCATTCCGCTGGATGCGTGGCGTCGACAGTTGGAGGTAAATGTTACAGGACAATTAGCAGTCACGCAGGCTTTGCTGCCCTTGCTGCGCCAAGCACGTGGTCGCGTTGTCAACATTGGCTCCCTTGGTGGCTTCCTCGCCTCCCCTTTTGTGGGAGCCTATACCGCCTCCAAGTTTGCTATGGAGGGACTCACCGATACTCTACGCATGGAGCTACGTCCGTGGGGTATTGAGGTCGCGCTTATCGTGCCGGGAGTGATCGCCACCCCGATTTGGAGCACCTCGCTGGCAGCAGCCGATAAGTTACTCAATCAAATGTCACCCCAGGCTGTTGAGCTGTATGGACCCGCGATGAACGCTGTGCGTACAAAAGCCTACCCGGCAGGTGGGACGTCTCCAAATGCAGTGGCCAAAGCAATCGCTCGTGCGCTTACCACGCAACGGCCCCGCACACGCTACCCAGTGGGCCTGGACGCTCAGCTCGGTATTCTGTTGACATATCTGCCAGACCGCTGGCGCGACCGTATCATTTGCAGCCGGCAAGTGGGTAAAACACTTGAGAGGCCGCCGAAATAAGTGCTCTCTATTCCTCTTTTTCAGCATCCTCAGAAAAAGAGGAAATAGCTAGCAGTTCAGCTTCAATTTGTTGCCACACACGCACCTCCGCTTCCTGCATGGTCAGTAATTGCCGTTCTCTGAGCGCTTCTTTGAGCACCGTAGCGACCTGATGGCGAAATCTCAATAGATAGGGTCGTTGCATTTCAGGTGGCGGCATAATCCCAAGGTCAATCTGCTGCGGCTCGTAGAACTCGTCAGGGTCAAGCACCAGAGCAATCAGTTCGGCATAGTGTTCTATCAACTGACAACGAACAGGGATGAAGTGGTCGGGTTGGGTGCTTGAGACGAGCAGGCAGCCAGCTATTCTGCCCTCGCGCAGCAACGGCATCGCAACAGCACTCTCCTCCCACATGCCGCGATACCCCGGCGAGAGCGTGTCACTACTGCTGAGATGCTGGTTGATCTCAAGGTGACCAAAGATCACGCTATGCCCAGCTAACGATTCTGCCCCCAGAAAAATACCATGCTGTTCGAGCACCTGTGGCCAAGGTGGCGTGCCGCGTCCAAAGCTCTCGCGCAGACTATGCACTTTCTCGCCACGCGAGCACAGTATGATATAAAGGGCAATACCAGCACGGGAAGGGTCGAGTTGCCTGATAGCGTGTTGGAGCACGAAGTCGCCAAGTGAGGAGAAGCGCACTTGGCGGGGTGTGTAGGCTAGGCTATGCACTACCCGCAGGTAGACCTCGTTGGGAATAACCAACATCTCTGTAGGCGGTACAGCGCTTGCTGATTTGGAAGCGGTGAAGCCCGGAAACTCTGCTTCCAACAAGGGAAGCATACGCTCTCGTTGTTCAGTAGTGAGCACCTCAAGTAGCTTGTGTAGGTTGTGCCTACGGGGTATGACCTCGTCATTTGCCCAGCGGGTCAACGTTACAGGAACGACTCCCAACTCACTAGCAAGTACTTGCCGGCTAGAGGCATCAGCAATAATTTGCTTGAGCAATTCATGCCATGTCTGTGGTTCATACATTAACTGCACCTGATTACTCCAATGTTTTAATATAGCTCTAGTATTGAGATAGAATAGGAGCCAAGGACTTCGGTGTCAAAGGGCTTCGGTATCAATTATAACTTAGAAAAATCAGAGGACATAATATATAGTAAAAAAGTACAGCTTAGGTTTATGAAAAATAGAAATTGTTGTGCTTTTATGATCTGAAAACTGCAAAAACACAACAATTCTATCGCATTTATGGCATGACGTAGCACCACTTCTGTGTTAGAATAGAGACGACAAATAAGGAGAGGGAATCATATGCCAAGGCAGCTATCAAGTAAGATTCGTTCACTAGGGGTACTCACTGGCGGTGGTGATGTCCCCGGACTCAATGCGGCAATCAAAGCGCTGACGTATCGTGCAGAGCCAATGGACATTCGTATACTAGGGCTACGAGCAGGGTGGGCAGGTATTACCTACCTTGATCGATCTAGAGAATACAATGATCTTATTTTTCGCCTTGAAGACCCCACCACTTGGCGAACGAACTATGTAATGCCACTCAATCGCCTTAATACACGCTCTATCGAGAGACAAGGTGGCACTATCTTGCAGTCGACACGCACCAATCCAGCGCGTGTCAAGGTGAGCGACCTGCCTGCCCATATGCAGCAATTTGGCAATGGTCACGCCCCAGATGATCGCCTTGACCTGACTTCTCAGGTAATACAGAATCTGCATTTTCTTGAGCTGGACGGGCTAGTAGTCATCGGAGGTGATGACACCCTCAGCTATGGTGCTGTTCTTTCAGAGAGAGGCGTACCTATATGGGGTATTCCCAAGACGATGGATAATGACGTGCCCGGTACCGATTACTGCATCGGCTTTCAAACAGCAATCAGTCGCGCTGCAGAGTTTATCAACCGCATACGCTCGACTGCCGAGTCGCACAGCGCAACTATTTTGTTCCGCATGTTTGGTCGTGATGCGGGTTTTACCGCCTTGGAGACGGCAATTGTGACTTGGGCGGACCGCCTTATCATTCCAGAAGTAGCAACCGACATTGACCATCTGGCCGACCTAACTGCGCAGGATAGGAAAAACCCTCAGAGTTACTCTACCATTGTGCTTTCAGAGGGGGCTAACCTGGGTATACCCGTAGCAGAGGTCGGTCCACCCGACTCCTACGGGCACCGCAAAAAGGCCAATGTTGCCGAATTTCTGGCTGAGCAGCTTACACAGCGTATGCCCCAGGTACGCTTCTTGCCCATCGACCTGACCTACTTCTTACGCAGTGGCGAGCCCGAGGTGTACGATAAGCATATGGCGATCTATTATGCCAACATGGTTATGAGTGCGGTTGCTACAGGAATGCATGGTGTGATGGCAGCACATCGCAATGGCAGCTTCGTCTACACCGATATTCCGGGCAAGAACTTCCCCGCTCGTCGCGTTGATCCAGCCGACTACCACATGACACGCTACCGCCCTCACTTTGAAAATATCACAGGTTCCTACCTACCACAAAGGTAGAAGAGTGCTCTTACTTGGAGGAGAGGCGAAGTGTCATAAGCTCTTGATCGAAGTAGTGATCGTGCAACTTTAGTGCGTGCCGCTCTATGCCATATGTCTCGAAGCCCTGCGAGATAAAGAGCAGACGAGCTTCCGTGTTGACTAACACAACGCTTAGATTAATCTGCTCGAGATCAAGCAGAGCGCACGCATGAGCAATCGCTGCCTGCAGCAGGGCCTTGCCTATTCCCTTGCCGCGCATCTCATACGGCACATACATCCCCCAGATGTGCGCCTTGTGGCGTTTCTTCGCCTCCTCCTCTCGTCGAAAACCAGCAATGCCAACTAGTGACCCCTCCTGGAAGGCACCGAAAGTTACGTCACCGCCAACTGTCTCTCTCCTCCGTAACCCCTGTGCAGTGCCAGCGATGCCGCGTTCGAGAATTTCCTCGTACGAGGCACCGAAGGACTCTGGGTTGTCGCGCAGCGCTCGCAATCGAATGTTCCAAAACACCTCGGCATCCGCTTCAGTCAATATGCGTACTTCCATATGTTTGCTTAGCACCTTTCCCTCAGCAAATATTTTCAAGATGAATTTTATGCTGTATACTTACACAAAACGATCTTATTTGTGCAAGGAGATTTCTCTTCCATGTCACGCCAACGACCCGCCTCGCTCAGTATACTCCTCATGGGGAGCTGTATTATCCTTTCTTTACTCCTTACTGCATATAATAACTCAAATAGCACAAGCTCCGCAGCCATAGCCAATCCAGCTATGCCGACTGTCACAGCACCCAAAGATCTGCTCACACTCGGCACCTTAACGGTTGGTAGCGATACCACCTATCCGCCACAGGAGTTTATCGATACCGCTACGGGGCAGGCTACCGGCTTCGATATAGATTTGATTACAGCTATCGCGCAGCGTATGGGACTCAAGGCTACTATTGTGCCTGCAGGCTTCGACACGATTATTGACAGCCTGAATGCTAAGCGCTTCGATGTCGTCATCTCGGCAGTGGCCATCAGCGACGAGCGTAAACAGAAGGCGGACTTTGTGCCCTACTTCAATGCAGGTGCGTCACTGCTGGTGCAGAAAGGCAATCCGAAGCATATCGATTCAACCAGGGACCTGTGTGGCCTGAACGTGGGAGTGCAGAAAGGCACGGTAGAGCAAGACTATTTGACCACGGCAGACAAAGCTTGTAGGGCGCAGCATAAGGCTGCTATTAACCTCACTATTCTACAAAACCAGACCGATGTTGTGCAATTGTTAGCTACGGGCCGTGTTGCCGCCACGTACCAGGACTCTCCGATAACAGACTATTATCTACAGCAGAACGCTGGACGTTTCGATGTTGGCGGCTCGGTCGTCAACGCCGTCCCGGAAGGCATTGCGATACGCAAGGGCGACACTGCCATGTTCAACGCTGTACAGACTGCCTTTAACCAGTTGCAAGCTGACGGTACCTATCGCAAGCTCTTCAAGAAGTGGGGCATTACGAGCGGTGAGCTTCCTCTTAACAGATCACAAGGTGCCACTGGGGTATTTCGTTGGGATATCTTCTGGCAATTTCTCTTCTCGCCGTTTTTTCTACGCGCCGCCTGGACAACGCTCTGGATCTCGGTTGTTGCCCAGTTCTTAGGTATCGTTATCGGGCTTTTTCTTGCGCTTATGCGTATGTCGCGCTTCCCCTTTCTGAATTGGCCAGCACGCGCCTACATCTGGTTCTTCCGAGGCAGCCCTCTACTAGTACAGGTTTTGGTGCTCTTCGATGGCCTACCGAGAATCCCACAAGCACTCGCGCTTGATCCAAGGCTCTGGCAAGCATTCGTGCTTGGTCCCATTACTGTTGTGCTGATCGCTTTCTCTCTCAACGAGGGTGCATATATGGCCGAGATCATACGTGCGGGTATCACATCGGTAGATGTAGGCCAGATGGAGGCGGCCAAGTCACTGGGCATGCGCTATGCCCTGGCCATGCGGCGCATCATTCTGCCTCAGGCAGCCCGTGTAATCGTGCCGCCGCTGGGCAATGAGTTCAACAATATGCTCAAAACGACATCCATTGCTTCTGTCATCGGCCTACTCGAATTGACCAATACTGCTCAGATCTTTGGATCACCGACTTTCACCACTTTTGAATTGTTGCTCGTCGCTACCCTGTACTACCTCCTCCTTACAACACTGTGGAGTTACGTTCAAGCATGGATTGAGAAGCGCTTGGACCCTAATAGAACGAGCAAGCTTGATCTGCAGAAAAAAGGGTGGACGCAGCGTATGCTCGGATTTGGTTCAGCGGATACTCGTGGAGCAGGAACTTTAGTAAGCGGACATTAGGAGTTGTATTGATATGAGTACAATAGCAGAAAACGGCGGTGCAGCAACACAACACATGGTGCGCGCCGAACAAATTGTAAAGCGCTTCGGCTCCTTGACTATCTTGAACGGCATTGATCTCTCAGTGAAACATGGTCAGGTGGTAGTCATTATTGGTCCTAGTGGCTCGGGCAAAACAACACTACTGCGTTGCATCAACCATCTGGAGAAAATTGATAGTGGTCGTATCTACGTCGATGGTGAACTAGTCGGCTATCGCCTAGTAAAAGGGCACATGGTTGAAAGCAGCGAGGGGGATATCGCACGTATGCGTGCAAAGATTGGTTTTGTGTTCCAGCGGTTCAACCTATTTCCACATCTGACGGTGCTAGAGAATATCATCGAAGCACCCGTTCACGTCCTTGGTCAATCGAAGGCTGAAGCTACAGAGTACGCAACGGCGCTATTGGACAAAGTCGGCCTAACAGAGAAAGTTCATGTCTACCCGCATAAGCTCTCTGGAGGCCAGCAGCAACGTGTCGCAATTGCACGTACCTTGGCGATGAAGCCCAAACTAATGCTCTTCGATGAGGCTACCTCTGCGCTCGACCCCGAACTGGTCGGCGAAGTCTTGAAAGTGATGCGCCAGCTTGCCGAAGAGGGTATGACCATGATTGTAGTCACCCATGAAATGGCCTTCGCACGTGAGATAGCCGACCATGTGATTTTCATGGACAAGGCCGTTATCGTCGAGCAAGGGCCGCCAGAGCAGATTTTTAACCAGGCTCAAAACGAGCGCACCCGCGATTTTCTGGGTATGATTCATGAGGGTTAGAAGCGAACTTTGACTTCTTCTCCATCCACAACGACATCGTAACGACGTAATCGGACGCTACGTAGCGCCAAGCATTGACCAGTAGGTACATGGAACTCTAAACCGTGCCAGGGACACTGGATCACTTCCCCATCATAGCTCCATTGCCGCTGCCAATCAGTGTCCTTTGTGGCAATTAGTGTGCCCGTCAACTTACCAGATGCACAGAGCGGTCCCATCTGGTGCGGACATGTATTGGGTAGACCATAGAGCCGTCCGCGAATGTTGAAAATACCGATCTCTCGCCCAGCAACCTTGATGACTTTACCACTTCCTTGCGGATACTCGGTTATCTTACCCACCGCGTATTCTTGCATTATTCCTTCCTCGCAGAACGATGTAGAGCTGTTTGTTCAGCCTTGCTACGACTCTCATCACGCAACTACAGATTGACCCGTCGCCCCTGGGCATCTATCTTGAACAGGCGCAGAGCATTCTCACCAAGTATTTTGCGCAACGTTTCGTTGGATACAGGCAACTGATGCACTTTCCTCGGATGGTCGAAGTCGTCGTGTGGCCAGTCAGAAGCAAATAACACTGTGTCCTCACCAGAGAGCTGAATGAAGGTAGCCAGTTCTTCAAGGTTCTCAGGCTCCTCTACAGGCTGCGTACCATTCCAGAACTGCTTCATGTAGAAGCTAGGTTTCTGTTCGAGGAAAGGTACTTCCCGTCGTTTGCCGATATATTCCTTGTCCAGCCGATTGCGCAAAAACGGTACCCAGGAAACTCCAGCCTCGACGGTGGCAATGCGCAAGTTGGGAAAGCGCACAGGTACACCTGTGGTAACCATTGAGGTGACATTGGCCATGATGGAGAACGTGTGGCTTAATGCATGTCGGGCAAGCTCGGTATCGAATCCGTGGTTGTTGAAGGGGAACACCGGGTGGGTCACTGTTACGCTGTGCAGCAGGACGGGTAGATCCATTTCCTGAGCTGCTTCGTAGATGGGATCGTACATACGATGTCCCCAGAGAGGGTCCAGTCCTGCACAGGGGAGATAGACCCCAACGACCGCGGGTTCCTTAGCATAGCGTCTGATCTCTCTAGCGGCGTCTACAGGGTTCTGTGGGCACGCAAGAATGCACGCCAACAGCCCGTGCTGGACAGAGGCGCATTGGTCAAGCAGCCATGCGTTATAGGCTCGTCCGAGAGCGGCTGCATAGTCACACTGGGTGAGCACGGCTATTTTGAGGAGTTGATCGGGGAAGAGAATGGCGATCTCGACCTGGATGGCTGAGAGCTCTGTACGCATCTGTTCAGCCGTTAGTACTTTCCGTACAGTTTTGTGTCCGGTTGGGAACTGAGCTTGATAGCCACCACTGCTTTCACCAGGAGAAAACCCCGGAATATTGTAAGACTCCTCGGGTAGATATTGGATGGCTTCAAGTGCCTTCTGCCAGGGCATATCACAATAAGGAAGCAATGCGCCTGGGGTCTCATGCACATGCACATCACAATCGACAACGAGGATATCCTCTAGTCGTTCCTTGCGCTCCTGCATCTGCTTACTTACCACGGTAGCCATATTCCTTTCTTTTCGGATCGGAGAAGACCGTTCCATGCACTGAAATGAGAACGTTGTTATAATAAACGTACCCGCAAAAGGCACCTTGAATCAAGCTGTGCGGCTAGATATTCAGAGCGAAATCATTGCTTGTCTTCTCACGTCCCCTACCGTCATGTGAGCCTCTAAGCGTCAATAGTTCTGTCACGAGGAAGTTGAATGAAAAAGCAAGTGCCCTCGCCGCCATCATCGTCAATAGTAATGGTTCCCTGCAGATCTTTGATGATGCCGTACGTGATGGAAAGGCCAAGGCCCATGCCTGCACCTACTTCTTTAGTAGTGAAGAATGGATCGAAGACACGTTGTTTCAACTCCACTGGAATGCCCGGTCCGCTATCGCAGAAGCTTATATTTACCATATCTGCATTGACTGTACAAGTAATGCGTATCTCTTTGTGTGCTGCATTTGCTAAGGCATCACGTGCATTCGTGAGCAGGTTAATAAAGACTTGCTCTAACCGAATGGGATTGCCCATGATGGTTACTTCTTCTGGAGGAAAATGTAAATTTACAGCGATCTGACGCAGGCGCAGTTGTTCCTGCATCAGTGAGATGGCACTATGCACGACCTGCTCTATACTGACAGGCTCACGACTTACTGGAGCTGCACGCCCAAAGGTACGCAGGTGCGAGATGATCTCTGTTGCCTTACGCACTTGCTGCATGGCGCTATGTAGTTCCTGCTGAACGACCTCTGAGTTGGCATCAGCCACGCCTAATTCGATGAAATCAATGGCGTTGCCTACGAACAGGCCAATATTGTTGAGAGGGTTATTCAGTTCGTGAGCGACTCCTGCAGTCAATTCACCAAGCGTCGCAAGCTTAGCTGCTTGTACCAATTGTTCTTGCTTCTCTCGCAACTCCTGTTCGCGGTGCTGCACCTCCTCGGTCGTTACCTTGAGATCGCTCATGATATGTATCATAGCCTTGCGACCATTCTCCAAGCGCAAATTTGACTGGTGCGCATCCTGTAGAATGTGCATGAGTGCTCGGCGAGAGTTATCCAAGCCCTCCGTCTGTTTGGCAAGCCGGCTACGATCATGTTCATAATCAGCTAAAATATGAATCATGGCCTTACGCTGATCGGCAAGTTTCTTATTGAGAGCATTCAGGTCACTGAGAATGTGCATAAGGGCACGACGGCGTGCCTCGCTCTTTAATACGTGAAGCTCAAGATTTTTTTTCTGCTCCGCGAGTTGTGAGTACTCCTGCTGCAGCTTCTCCAGTCTTGCTCTCAACAACGAGACTGTTTCCGCCTCATGAGTAGGCAGCACTTCATTCATTTCCTCGGCCTCGTACCTTGTCCAACTCACGCTTTAGGTTCTCAATCTCCTTCTCTAGCGCGATCATCTTCAGTTCGCGTCCCACAACCACTTCCTCAAACTTTTCTAGGTCGAGAATCTTTTCCTGCAGTTCTGCCTTTGATGCTTGTAAGTCTCGCACCACCTTCTCATAGGCACGCATATCGCGTAGAATACCAATCGCGCCTATCACCTTGCCATCGGCATCACGCAGCGCCGAGGCGTTGAGTGTAGTGGGGATGATTTCGCCAGAGGCACTTCGTGGATTAAGCCCCGCATTGCGTGTGGCCCCGCGCTCGATCACCTCACGCAGAGCCGCTAGAAACTCGCGGGTCTCTTCGGGGCTAATAAAGCGCGAGAGCGACTGCTCCAGGACCTCGTCTGGGCGGAACCCGAGCAACTCATAGACGGCGTCGTTGGCTTGCAGGATTTTACCTTCTAGGTCTGAGACAAAGACCGGGTCAGGTGCGTTTTTGATGAGGCTGTCTGAGTAGCCACGGGCCTTATCCAGTTCACGCATGTCACGTAGAATACCAATCGCGCCAATTACCTTGCCGTCAGTATCACGTAGTGCCGAAGCGTTGAGCGTCGTGGGAATGACTTCGCCAGAGGCACTACGTGGATTGAGCCGGGTGTTACGGGTGACGCCACGCTCGATTACCTCACGTAAGGCAGCAGTGAACTCGCGGGTCTCTTCGGGACTGATGAAGCGCGAGAGCGACTGCTCCAACACTTCGTCAGTGCGAAATCCCAACAGTTCGTACACGGC
>Ga0213874_10000233_pt1 | contig 10427 bp, 7 predicted proteins | sample BarmaccomBMRX_R7_FD_160098 | JGI IMG/M metagenome (GOLD analysis project Ga0213874, IMG submission 160098) | Root-associated microbial communities from Barbacenia macrantha in rupestrian grasslands, the National Park of Serra do Cipo, Brazil - RX_R7 | ecosystem: Host-associated > Plants > Roots...
GGCGTCCATCGCGTTGCGCATGATGAAGTCCGGCGACGGGGGATCGGCGGCCTCCCCGGAGAAGAGATTGACCGCGAGGTCGAACGACCCCCACCACGCGTTGACCGGTGTCGCGCGGCCGCGGTAGGAGGCCCGGAACGCGGCCAGCACGAGAGCCGCCTGGGTGGCCGCCGCGAAGTACGCCGCGACGGCACCGGGGTCGTAGCTCGCGTGCTCGTGATCCTCGTCGAGCGGGGCGGTCCACGCCACCTCCTGGGGCGTGGGGTTGATCGCGACCGGGCCCGCGAGCGCCTGCACAGCGTCGAGCACGGCGCGGGTGACCTCTCCGACCGACCGGTCGGGGGTCAGTGGAATACGCCGCGCGCTGCCGTCACTGTGCTCGACGAGCGCTTCGTGAGCCCGAAGGTCGAGGGCGGCGACGAGCGCCCCGGATCCGTCGGGGGCCGGCAGCGGGAGCGTTTCCCAGCCTCGCGCGGTGACCCGCAGGGCGCCGTGCTGTAGCTGCGGCTCGCGCGGTGCCAGTGCCACGGCGAGCTTGCCCAGCACCTGCGTATGCGCATGGAGGGTGTCGCAGGTAGAGCTCCACTCCTCGTAGTTGAGCCGCGGCCACCGCTCGGTCACGCCCGCCTCCGATCGCTTGACGCCCTCGATGGATGGACCCTACCGAGAATCTCTCCCGCTCGACCTCCGGCTCACGTGCAGCAGCGAGGCGAGCACCTCCCCCATCGCCGCCTCAGAGGCGCCCGCTCCGTCGGTGGCGCGCCAGGCGACGAACCCGTCCGGCCGGACGAGCACCGCGCCGGCGGCCGAGATCCCATAGGCGTCGAGAAAGGCTCCGTCCGGGTCGAGCACGACGCCACCGCCGACGCGGTGGGCATCGAGCGGCGCCCGCAGCCGTTCGGCCGCGCGCCGCGTCGCCTCGTGCCATGCCGTGGCGCCGGCGCCGGCGAGCAGGACGAACCGGCTCCCGAACAGGTCGAGGGCTGAGAGCCGCTCGCCGTCCCGGGTCAGGAACACGTGCGGGGCTCGCGACCCGGGCCGGCCCTTGGACTCGCCGGGATGCTCGTGCACGCGGGGTTCCCAACCCGGCTCGAGGACGACCGCCGCTGAGTTGTAGCGGTAGCCGATCTCCATCGAGAAGTCGTCAACCAGCGGCTGCATCCCCTCTGTCCCGAGATACGGGGCGACGCGGGTCACGTAGCGCGCGTAGGCTTGCTCGACCGTGAGCTCGCCAACCGGGCGCCGTTCGGCGTCATAGGTATCGAGCAACTCGGCTCCGGCCGTGCCGCGGAGGACCAGCGCCAGCTTCCAGGCCAGGTTGTGGGCGTCCTGGACGCCGGTGTTGCCGCCGAAACCGCCGTTCGGCGGAACCGTGTGGGCAGCGTCGCCGGCCAGGAACACCCGCCCGGCGCTGTAGCGCTCGGCGTTGTCGGCCACCGCCCGCCAGGTCGCGATGTCCTCGACCACGACCGGGATCTCCGGGACGCCGATGGCTGCCCGCAGCAGCTCGAGGGCCCGCTGCTCGTTGATGCCCTCGGCGACGTTCGCCCACGGCGCGTCCGGGTAGGCCGCGACGATCTCCGGCCGCGCGGTATCGCCCACGAGATTGACCACCAGAAAGCCCCGGTCCCCGCTTCGGTCCAGCCGGAAGAAGCCCCGGAGCACCGAGTTGGTGACGTAGTTGACGCCCTGATCGCGCCCCGCGAGCAGCGGAGCCAGCGGGACCTCGGACCGGAAGTAGATCGTCACGCTGCGGGAGAGCAGCCCGTGGCCGTGCATCGCGATGCCGAGCCGCTCCCGAATCGAGCTCCGGTTGCCGTCGGCGGCGACGACGTAGCGCGCGCGCACCGCCGTCTGCTGCCCGGTCTCGAGGTCGCGCAGCGCAGCGGTGACGCCGGCGGCGTCCTGCGCCAACGAGACACACTCGACGCGGTAGCGCAGCTCGGCGCCGAGCTCCTCGGCGCGGGCGCGCAGGATCGGCTCGAGCGCATCCTGGTCGACGAACAGCCGTACGGTCGGGCTGAACTGCTCGACGCCGGCGTTGAGGTCGGCGAAGTAGCTGGCGATCTCCCGCCCGGCCAGCGACTCGACGTTATTGATGCCGCCGCCGGGGTGATAGCGCTCCTGAGAGGCGCTCCGGACTCGCTCTTCGACGCCGGCCGAGCGGAGGATCTCGACAGTTCGGAGCTGAAAGTGGCCGGCGCGCGGACGGATCGCGGTGGTGGGATGCCGCTCCACCGTGAGACAGTCGATCCCGTGGAGCCGGAGCAGTAGCGCGGTGCAGAGGCCGATGAGGCTCCCGCCCACGATCAGGACATCGACAGCTTCCTCCGGCGGCTGAGACGGGCCAGGCATCATCGGCGGCGGTGCCTCAGGGTATTGGCTTCACGGCGGGCGCGCGGCCGAGCGCGCCGGTGCCAGCCCCGCTACTACGGGCGAGAATCGGCGCCGTCGCCCTCGCGCCAGCCACGGCGCTGCCACTCCGCGGCCGGCAGGACCTCGTCGAGGCGGCCGAGCACGTACGCGGGACGCTCACCGGCGTCGAGGCGCGCGAGCCCGGCGGCGTCGGTCTCGCCGGTCAGCACGATCGCGGCCGACGCCCCGATCTGGTGCGCGGCCGCGAGGTCGGTGGAGATGCGATCGCCGACCACGAGGCAGCTCTCCGCCGGGACCCGGAGGCGTTCGAGCACCGCGCCCATCATGACCGCGCCCGGCTTGCCGAAGTGCAGCTCGCAGCGGCGGCCGGTGCAGGCTTCCAACGCGGCGATGACGGAGCCCGCGTCCGGCTCGCCGCCGCTCGGCGTGGGGCAGTAAGGGTCGGGGTTCGTGGCCACGAAGTGCGTGCGCTGCTCGCGACGCCACAGCGCCGTGAAGGCGGTCTGCAGCTTCGCGTAGTCGAGCGAGCGGTCGAAGCTGGCGATCACCACGTCGATCTCGGCGGGATCGTCGGTCAGGCGGACGCCCGCCTCACGCAAGGCGCCGAGCAGCGGCTCCTCGGCGAGCGCGAAGACGCCCGCCCCGGGGTACTCCGCGGTGACCCAGTCGACCGTGGTCACCACGGTGTTGATCATCTCCGCCTCGCCGACCTCGATCCCGAGCCGGCGGAGCTTCTCCCGGTACTGGCTGGTCGTCCGCGTGGGGTTGTTGGAGACGAAGATCACGCGCCGGCCGAGTTCACGCAGGGCGGCGAGCAGGCGTGCGCTGCCCGGCAGCAGCTCCTCGCCCACGTACACCGTCCCGTCGAGATCGAAGATATAGCCCTCGAAGATCCGGTCCGGACGAGACGACGGGGCGCTCACGGCGTGAGGGCTACCCGGTCTCGGGGCACGGTCACGCCCGGCCGGCCGCAGGCTCCGCCTCGCTCTCGGGCCACGGTCACGCGGCGGCCGGCAGCACGCCGCAGTTGCCCGCCCCGCGAGTCACCGGCGCCGCCCATGGGTAGGACCGGCGTCATGGCGTGGGTGATCGGAGTTGACTCCTCCACCACCGCTGCGAAGGCCGTGGTCTGGGATCGGAATGGTCGCGCGCTCGCCGAGGCGCGTGCCCCGATCGCGCTCAGCCAGCCTCGCCCGGGCTGGTATGAGCAGGATGCCGGCGACTGGTGGCGCAGCCTGCAAACCGTGGTCCGCGACGTCGCGCGGCAGGTCGACCCCCGGAAGGTCGAGGCGATCGCGATCACGCCACAACGGGAGAGCTTCGTCTGCGCGGGTGAAGCGGGCGATCCCCTGCGCCCGGCCATCCTGTGGTTGGACGCACGCGCCGGCCGGCAGGTGGCCGAGCACGGCTCGCCCGAGCTGAACCGGATCTCCGGCAAGCCGCCCGACACGACGCCCGCCTTCTACAAGCTGCTGTGGCTGCGAGAGCACGAGCCCGAGGTGCTCGAACGCACGCACAAGGTGGCCGACGTGCTCGCGTTGCTGGGGCACCGTCTCACCGGCCAATGGCGGACCACCCACGCCTGCGCGGACCCTCTCGGCCTGCTCGACATGAGCGCCTGGGATTGGTCCGAGGAACTTCTGGGCACGGTCGCGCTCACGCGCGCGCAGCTGCCCGAGCTCGAGGACACCGGCGCCGTCATCGGTGAGCTGAGCGAGCCGGCCGCGGAGGCGCTCGGCCTGCCCCCGGGGCTGCCGGTGGTCGGGGGCGCAGGCGACGGACAGTCGGCCGGCCTCGGCGCGAACGTCACCGATCCGGGGCGCGCCTACCTGAACCTCGGTACCGCGGTGGTGGCCGGAACGTTCACCTCCGAATATCACTGGGGCCCGGCCTTCCGGACGCTCGCCGGAGCGGTGCCCGGCACGTACACGCTCGAGACGGTGATCCAGGGCGGCACACTGACCGTCACCTGGTTTGCGGAGCGGATCGCCACACTCGGCGGCGAGCGCCTCGGGCTCGGCCTCGACGACGTCGGTCTGCTCGAGGCGGCGGCCACCCGGGTGCCGCCGGGTGCCGAGGGGCTCCTGCTCCTGCCCTACTGGGCCGGCGCACTGCCCCCGTACTGGGACTCCGCGGCCCGGGGCGTGATGTTCGGTCTCGCCGACCACCATGGCAAGGGCCACCTGTTCCGGGCCATCCTCGAGGGCATCGCGTTCGAGCAGCGGCTCCAGCTCGAGGGCTTCGATCAGGCGCTCGACCGTCCGGTGCAGGCGCTGCACGCGATGGGCGGGGGCTCGCGGAGCCCGCTGTGGCGCCAGATCCTCGCCGACGTCTGCCGGCGCCCGGTGATCGCCTGTCGGGAGGTCGAGACGACCAGTCTCGGCGCGGCCGTGCACGCCGCCGCTGCGGTGGGCTGGTATGAGTCGATCGACGAGGCGGCCGCCGCCATGTCCGGCGACGGCGCCCGGCACGAGCCCCACGAGCCGACGGCCGGCCGCTACGACCGCTACTTCGAGGTCTATCGCGAAATCTATCCCCGCACGCAGCACCTGTTCGCGGAGCTGCGCGACGCGGCCGAGGCCTGAGGTGACCGACGCGCCCGGCACCCAACGGGTCGAGAGCGCCCTCCGGGAGGCGACCGACACCCGGGCGGTCATGATCGGCGAGAACGTGCTGGCGTCGGTGCCCGCGCTGTTCCACCGCGTGTTCGGCGACCGGACGGCGGTCGTAGTGGCCGACGAGAACACGACCCGCGCAGCCGGCGAGATCGTGCAGCAGCGATTCGACGCGGCCGGACGCGACCGGCGGGACCCGTTCGTATTCCCCGGGCGGCCGGCGCTGCACGCCGAGTACGGCAACATCGAGCGGCTCAGCGGCTGGCTGCGCGAGCACGACGCCATTCCCGTGGCCGTCGGCTCGGGCACCCTCAACGACATCGTCAAGCGGGCGGCCCACGAGTGCGGGCGCGGCTACCTGAACGTCGCCACGGCCGCGTCGGTCGACGGCTACACCGCGTTCGGAGCGTCGATCACCAAGGACGGGTTCAAGAAGACGATGGAGTGCCGCGCCCCCACCGCGGTGCTGGCGGATCTCGGCGTCCTCGTCGCGGCGCCGGCGAAGATGACCTCGGCCGGGTACGCCGACCTGCTCGCCAAGATCCCGGCCGGAGCGGACTGGATCGTGGCCGATGCGCTCGACGTGGAGCCAATCGACCCTCGGGTCTGGTCGCTGGTCCAGGACCCGCTGCGCGAGGCGACAGGACGCCCGGCCCAGCTCCACGCCGGCGACCGCTCGGCGATGGAGGCTCTGATCGAGGGCCTGATCATGTCCGGCCTCGCCATGCAGGCGGCGTCGTCATCGCGACCGGCGTCCGGGGCCGAGCATCAGTTCAGCCATCTGTGGGAGATGGAGGGGCTCGGCGAGGAGCCGCAGGGCGATGAGCCGCCCCTCTCGCACGGCTTCAAGGTCGGGCTCGGGACGGTGGCGATCGCCGCCCTCTACGAGCGGCTCCTCGCGCGGGACCTCACCGGCCTCGACGTCGACGGCGTCGCCCGGCGCTGGCCGAGCTGGGAGCGGGCCGAGCAACGGATCCAGGCGTCCTTCGGCCCGGAGCTGGCCGATCGCGCGGTGCAGGAGAGCCGCCCCAAGCACCTCGACGCCGGCCCGTTGCGCGAGCGCCTCGAGCTGCTCCGCGAGCGCTGGCCAGAGCTGCGCGAGCGGCTGCGCCGGCAGCTGCTCTCCGCCGAGCAGCTTCGCGAGCAGCTCCGGGAGGCCGGCTGCCCGACCACGCCCGGACAGATCGGGTTGAGCGACGCGCGCCTCAAGGAGACCTACCGGCGGGCGCAGATGATCCGCCCCCGTTACACGGTCCTCGACCTCTTGAACGAGACGGGGCTGCTCGAGGAGTGCGTCGAGGAGCTGTTCGCCGCCGGCGGCTTCTGGACCCGATCCTGAGATGGGCGACCCGCCCTTGATCGTGCCGACGCGGGCGGTCGAGGACGCGCCGGCGCATGGACCGGGCGGGCCGGTTCAGGACGAGCCTGCGTTCGAGCACCGCGGGATCGACTACATCTCCGTGTCCGACCGCCGGGGCCGCCCGATCGACCTGCTCTGGATGTGGGCCGGGGCGCTGTTCAACGTCGAGTACGTGGTCTACGGCGCGCTGATCATCTCGTTTGGCTTGTCGTTCTGGCAGGCGGCGCTCGTCATCGTGCTCGGCAACCTCTCGTATCTCGTCACCGGCATCGGCAGCCTCCAGGGCCCGGCCGCCGGCACCTCGGTGTTCGCGATCACGCGCGCGCCATTCGGCCCCAACGGTGGCCGGCTCGTCTCGGCGTTCAACTGGATGACTCAGGTCGGCTACGAGACCGAGGGCCTCGCGCTGGTCGTGCTCGCCGGGCTGGCGCTGGCGGCCAAGACCGGCCTCCATGGCTCGCTCGGGCTGAAGCTGGCGCTCGTCGTCGCCGCGGCCGGCGTGCAGCTGGTCCTACCGGTCCTCGGCCACCGCGCCATGCTCCGGATCCTGCGCCTGCTCGTGCCGCCGTTCGTCGTGCTGTTCGTGGTGCTCGCGGCGCTGACGCTTCCGAAGGTCCATCTCGGGGCGGGATCCGGCGCCGGCTGGGAGACCGTGTTGGTGGCGCTCGCGCTGATCCTCTCCGCCGGCGGATACGGATGGGTGATGAACGCGAGCGACTATTCCCGGTATCTCGCCCCCGATTCGAGCCGAGTCCAGATCGTCGCGTCGGTGGCCCTCGGCGGCTACGTCCCCTCGACGCTCCTGGCGCTGCTCGGCGCAGCGGTGGCGACCACCGTGCCCTCCGCCACGGACCCGATCTCCGGCCTTCCTCACGCCTTCTCGGGTTGGTTCCTGATTCCCTACCTGATCTTCGTCATCGTCCAGCTGTTCTCGATCAACAGCGTCGACCTGTATTCCTCGGGTCTCACCCTGCAGGCGATCATCCCGCCGATCCGGCGCTGGCAGTGCGTGCTGATCGACACCGTCGTCGCCGCGGTGCTCACCGCCGTGACGATCTTCTCGTCCTCGTTCAACACGTTCCTGACCGACTTCCTGCTGTTCATGATCATCTGGATCGCACCGTGGGTGGCGATCTTCCTGCTCGACTGGTGGCTGCGCCGGGGCCGCTATGACTCGCGATCGCTTCTGAGCGGCCGCGCGGGCGTCTACTGGCGCCACGGCGGCATCCATGTGCCGGGCGTGGTGGCCCAGCTCGCGGGCATGATTGCGGCGGCGAGCTGGCTCGACACCACGATCTGGAAGGGCCCGCTGTCGACGGCGACGAACGGCGCGGACTTCAGCGTGTTCATGGGCGCGCTGTTCGGAGCCGGCGTCTACTACGTGCTCGCCGGGCGCAGCGTCCGCCGCGAGAGCGTGGACGCCGGGCGCGTGACCGCCGGCGGCGCGCCGCCCGGCGCGGCGTAGGCAAGCGAGGCGGCGAGGCGGCACAACCGCCCCGCCGCCCAGTCCGCCTGCGGCTCAGACCAGGCCGTTGGCCTTGAGGAAGGACTGCGCCACGGCCGCCGGCGACTGCTTGTCGATCGCCACGGCCTTGTTCATCGCGATCACCGCCGGGGTGGTGAGCAGGCTGTTGACCTTGTTGATCAGCCCCATGAAGCTCGCCCCGCCGAGCTGATCCAGCTTCTTCGTGTTGATCACCAGCGCGATGTTCTGGTAGCCGAAGATGTGCTTGGGGTCGCTCAGCACGGCGTACTTACCGCTGGCCAGCTGCGGGTCGGTGGAGAAGATGTCCGCCGCGTCGACGCTGTGAGAGTCGAGCGCCTGATACTGAAGGCCGAGGGCGAGCGACTTGAAGGCGAAGTTGTTGATCCCATACGCCTTGCGCATCCCGGCGGCACCCTCCTGGCGGCCCTCGAACTCCGGGCGGGCGCCGAGCGTGAAGTGCGGGAGCTTCTTCAGGTCGGTCATCGTCCTCAGCCCGTGCTGGCTGGCATACGTCTTCAGCGTGGCGATGGCGTCGGTGTCGTAGAACGGGGTGATGTCGCTCATCGACTGGCCGCGCTTGGCGTAGGCGGCCTTGGCCAGCTGATACTCCTGCTGCGGGCTGGTCACCGGCGTGGTGATGTTGAACACGGTCGCCACCGATTCACCGGTGTACTCCGGATAGGCGTCGATCTGGCCGCTGGTGAGCGCCTTGTCAACGACCTCGGTGGCGCCGATGTTCGGCTTGTAGTTCACTGTGTAACCCGCGTGCTGAAGCACCTGCTGGTACAGCGCGCCGATCACGAACTCCTCGGTGAAGTTCTTGGTGCCGAGCGTGATCGCCGGCTTGCCCTTGCCGGGCTGCGCCGCCGAGCCGCCCGAGGCGGCGGTGGACGAGGTTGAGCTCGTCGCCGACGAGCTCGACCCGCCGCTCGCGCCTGAGCCCGAGGCCGAGCTCGACGAGCTGCTGCTGCCGCACGCCGCGATCACCAGCGCGGCGAGGACCGTCAGCGTCACGGCGACGATCCTGTGGAGGTGACTGCCGCGGCCGCGGCGCTCGGCGTCCGGCCGGTCGGGTACCTGTCTCATAACTGCTCCTTTTGCGTTGACTGTTGACACGGTAAGCTCACTGTGGTGGCGCCGGTAGCGGCGGCAGGGGTTCTCGCACCGTCGCGGCGGCCGACGCCCGCCTGGCCAGGTGACGCAGCGGACGTGGGGTCACCGCGCGCTGGACGACCGCGAGCAGGCCGTCGATCGCGAAGGCCAGCACGGTGATCGCCAGCGCACCGGCGACCACCCCGGCGGATCCGTACGTCGCCTCGTTGACGATGATGTCGCCGAGCCCGCCGCCGCCGGCGAATGTGGCCAGCGTGGCGGTCGCGACCACGTAGACGGTGGCCGTCCGGATGCCGGCGAAGATCAGCGGGACGGCCAGCGGCAGCTCCACCCGCATGAGGACCTGCCACGGGCGCATGCCCATGGCGCGGGCAGCCTGGACCGCGTTGGTGTCGACTTGGTCGACGGCCACGTAGGCGTTGGTCAGCATCACCGGAGCGGCCAGGATGACCAGCGCGACCATCGTGTTGGCGAAGCCGATCCCGACGATGCCGATAGCGATCGAGATCACCGCCAGGCTGGGCAGGGCTCGGCCGATGTTCGAGACGTTGATGGCGAAGAACGACCCTCGGTGCAGGTGCCCGAGCCACACGCCGAGGGGAATCGCGATCGCCAGCGCTACGCCGATCGACGCGAACGAGATCGCCAGGTGGGCGATCGTCTTGTCACGGAACAGATCGAGGTGGTGGCCGAAAAAGCTGAACGCGTTGATCAGGGTCTGCACCGCTACGCCCTCCGGACGCGCCGGGCCCACGGGGTGAGCAGGCGCTGCACGATGACGAGCAGGCCGTCGGCCACGAGCGCCAGCGCCACGGCCAGGAACCCGGCGGCGACGAACTCGGTCTTGAACCCGGTTTGGATCCCGTCGAAGATCGGCTCGCCGAGCCCGCCGGCGCCGATGTAGGCGGCCACCGTGGTCAGGCTGATCGTGGTCACCGTGGCGATCCGGATGCCGGCCATGATCGGCGGCAGCGCCAGCGGCAATTCCACCCGGGTGAGCGTCTGGCGGCGCGTCAGCCCCATCGCCTCGGCCGCCTGGAGCGCGTCGTCCGGTACCGCCCGTAGCCCCGTGAGCGTGTTGCGGAAGAGGATCAGCAGCGTATAGGAGACCAGGGCAATCTCGGCCGTCAACCGGTTGATCCCGGTGACCTGCACCATGACCTCGAAGAAGGCAAGGGCCGGGATCGTGTAGAAGAAGGCCGCAAGCAGTGAGAACGGCGTCTCGAACCAGCTCTGGGTGTGGGCCAGAAGCGCGGCGGCAAACGCGATCACCATCCCCACGCCGACGGCGATCGCGGTCAGCTCGATGTGCTCGAGCAGGCGCGGCTGGAACCGTGAGCTGAAGTTGTCGAGGAACCAGCTCATGCAGAACTGGTGGTTCTGAACCACGCAGGTGGAGCTCTTGCCGAACGTCGGGATGACCGGGCCGCCGGCCGCGGGCGTGATCAAGCCGGAGATCATGCCGCTGCGGTATTGC
>Ga0213874_10000234_pt1 | contig 10413 bp, 13 predicted proteins | sample BarmaccomBMRX_R7_FD_160098 | JGI IMG/M metagenome (GOLD analysis project Ga0213874, IMG submission 160098) | Root-associated microbial communities from Barbacenia macrantha in rupestrian grasslands, the National Park of Serra do Cipo, Brazil - RX_R7 | ecosystem: Host-associated > Plants > Roots...
GGAGCAGGGGATCGCGACGATCATCGCGATGCTGAACAAGGGAATGCCCTAAGCCCCAAGGTCTAGGTAGTGCTAGGGACCCGGGCCCAGGATCCCTGGCCAGCCGTCTACCCTACAGCTCTGCCCCAATTTGCATATTTATATCGAGATAGCCCATGAGTCCTGTTTCCTCTTCCCAGTTTCTGTTCCTACCACCAGCAAGGGCCAGTTTCCTACCCACTATGGAGCTTGCCATACCTGGACTGTAGTATCCTTTCCCCCCGAAGCAACCTGTTTACCGTTGGGTGACCAAGCCACCGTCAGTACAGGGAGATTACCATGACCGCGATAGATATAAATATGCCCTCCATCCGTTGCTCCCCATATCTGGACCGTACCATCGTTGCTTGCTGAGGCGATATGTTTCCCATCAGGCGACCATGTTACCGCGTTCACTCCCTCTGTATGGCCATGATAGGTGTAGGCATGACTCCCATCAGTTGCATCCCACACCTGCACCGTCTGATCATCACTGCCAGAAGCGATGCGTTTGCCATCGGGTGACCACGCTACAGCAGTCACTTGATAGGGACGGGAATGGAAATGCCCGCGATAAATATAGCTGTTGCCCCCATCAGTTGCATCCCACACCTGCACCGTCTGATCACCACTGCCAGAAGCGATGCGTTTGCCATCGGGTGACCACCTCACCTTCGTAAGATAGTTAGAGTGTCCGTTGTAGACATAGATATTCTTTCCATTAGTAGCATTCCACACCCGCACAGTCCCGTCACCGCTCCCATCCGCAAGAAGCTTCCCATCCGGTGCCCATGCTATTCCATTCACATAATTTCCATCGCTGTAGAGTAAAAGATGTTCTCCATTGACAGCGTCCCACACCCGCGCAGTCAAATCTTGAGAACCTGAAGCAATGCGGTCACCAATAGGTGACCAGGCTACTGATTTTAGTATCTGGGTGTGACCTCGGAAGAGGTAAACATCGCTCCTATCCGCCACATTCCAGACATGCACTGTTGTGTCAAAACTTGCCGAGGCAATACGCTTGCTGTCAGGCGACCATGCCAACTCCACCACTGTGGCAGTATGGCCGTAATAGACAAACGGAGCAGTTCTCAGAAGGATAGGAGTAGCCGTTGATGTTGCAAAGGGACGGGAAGGTGCTTGCTTCCCTTGGGAGTGTGTCAACCAAACAATGCTGCCACCCAACACACCCACTGCTGTTAGTACTCCTAATCCTGTCACGACCATACGACGTGAAATGCGAGATTGGGACTGGATAGACGATACAGACGGGGGTAACCCGTCGGGAGCATGAGCATGCTCAGGGATGCGCTGTTCCTCTGGAAGAGTCTGGTTCGGAGATGGTATATCCTCAAGGCCTAACTTTTCATTTGTTGTCTCGAACACCTCACAGAGCTTCGCACGCTGACGAGGGTGGGGAAAATTCTTCCCACTTTCCCAACGCTTTACTGTCGCTACCTCAACGCCGAGTCGAGCAGCAAGATCCTCTTGTGACCAATTCTTTTGTTTCCGAGCTTTCCGTAAACACTCTTTGAAGTGGTTTGTTGCATCTCTCATTGCCTTACCCTTCCGCGTCGTAGAAAATTATACTTATCTTCCGTAAGAGTATCAAATACTCTAATGCTTAGCAAGTTATTTGAAATATGATACCTAAAAGGCCCTTAAAAGTGCTGGAAATAACTCCAAATGCACAGTAATATAGCTTACGTGTCAACTCAAACTAGAGCAAAGACATGAGAACAAAAGATAGTTTAAAGAAAGGAGTACACATAATGATACCGTCGGTGAATACCACAAAGTGGACAAAATTGGCCTGTTTGGAGGCCGAATAGGCGAGAGCATGAGTCACATTTTGCCTCCATCAACGTGAAAACGTTGAAAAGGTTCTTCAGATCAATGGCAGTTTAGGGAACTACAAAGAAAAGGAAACAGAAAGGAATACCTCTCATGGCGGTCAATCCTAGCGCAAACCCTGGCAGAAACGAAGATCGTAAATTGGTTATTGATGCGAGCACAGAACCATCGTATACGGTTGAGAATATATCTCATGTTCGGAAATTTCAGCTAAAACTACGGCCATTAGAGGCTTAAAGGTGTGCGAGGGCTAATCTCTCCCATTGTCGGTGGTAGCATTAAAAGGAGGTAATAGAGCATGGCCAGATTCGCAGCATTTGTGATGGTCATCTTGTGTCTCATTATTGGAGTTATAGCTACTTTTATAGCATTCACGAAAGGTAGCATAGTAGGCGGTATACTCGTGGGTTTTGCCTCTGTAGGTATGATTATGGTAGTGCCTACTGGAATATATAACCGTTTAAAGAAGAGGTAGCAAAAGAGTATGGAGGTACTTTTCCTATGAAGCAACAGAACAAATTGCCCTGGCACACTTGGCTATACCGACGTAGTTTTTTCAAATGGATAGTCTCGCTTGGAATTGGTGGGAGTCTGCTCCATCCCTCTGCCTCTTCTGCGCTCGCTGATCCAACGGATCCAACTGATTCGTTCGACCCTAAAGATCCTTCTGACTTCACAACCCCCTTTATTAGTATCGACGACTATGCGTCTTTCAAAAAGGGAAATGACTGGCTCCCGGCAGTCATGCACGCTCAGTCGCTCTGGGCACCTTCTCCAACATCTGGCTTCTCACTCTACTTTGGTCCAACCACCTATCATTTCTCTGGACCGATTCATCTGGTTCGTGGGATGAGTATCATTGGCTCCGGAGGAACGGAGTTGGGGACAGGGACGGTATTCAAGTTTGATCTGAGCCTCGACTCCAGTGGAAATCCCACTCCCACCAGCGGGATCATCTGTGACGCTCCCAAAACGGCTCCTTCTTCCACTCCCGGGAGGGGGGACGGGTCGCTGATTGAGCGGATAGCCCTTGCAGGCTTCTTTGATCCGAATGCCTCGAGTAATCCCTACCGAGGGACGGTACATGGAATCCTAATGTATAGTCGAGCAAAAGTGCGCGATGTGCATATTACGCAATTTCACGGGGATGGAGTACATGTCGAGGGGAGCGTTACGTCCCCGGCGCAAACCAATGCCAACGGATGGCAACTTGAGAGTGTCCGTATTGATCTCTGTGGAGGCAATGGGGTGTTTGCCCAAGGGGGGGATACCAACGCAGGTTGCGCAATCACTGTTGATTGTGCTGACAACAAAGGATGGGGATTTTACGATAACAGCTTCTTAGGAAATACCTATATTGCTTGCCAAAGCGATAACAACAAAACAGGCTCCTATGCTTCTGATAACCCGAACGCATATAACCTGTATCTCAACTGCTACAGTGAAGGGGCATTTGAAGGGAACCCCACAGGTGTATCTAAAGTTAGTTATCCTAGCCTTATTCTTGGTGGCTTTTTCAACAACCAGGGAGGCGGTTCGTGGTTAACCAATCGTCCTCTTCATCAAGGTCCAGGAACACCATCCTCTGGGGCTACTTTTGCGAGTGGTATCACTGCCTCTAATCAACGCACAGATCAAGGAAAAGAGGCAGTATATGTATGTCTTGGAAGTGAAAGTGATACGGCTTCTGCAGCTCTCAAACTATGTCATAGTGGGCGTAACGATCCGTATCGTCTTCACTACAGTTATCAACAAGCAGGTTGGTGGGAGTTAGTATACGCCAACCTTGATGGTGGAGCAGTTCTCCGTTTTAGTACAGATAGTGCATCTGAAGGACGTTCACAACTTTGGTTTCCGAGCGGATACTATGTCGGTGGTGGGACGAATCGCTTCTTAGCCCGTGTAAGTTCAACAATTCCATCTGCAGATTCAACATTAAAGACCTATTCTTGGAATAAGGGGGATCGTGTATTCAACGCAGATCCAATACTTGGAGACCCAATTAATGGTTATGCAGGATGGATTTGTATTCAATCTGGCAAACCCGGTGTGTGGAAAGGCTATGGCTTGATTCAGAACTAGTATCTTTTTAGTGATCATATGTTGCTAACCATCACAAGTAGGTGAACTTAGAGGCACTACATAGGGTTATAAGCAACTTTCCAGAAGAGCGGCCCGCCCAAATAAACGAAATTGAGACCGTTCAGAATAGGGTGCTGGCTTTCTACCGCGCTCCTCCCTTGATCTTGATACAGGAAACAGAGGGAGTTGCCAAGTCAGCACCGATTCTGAAGCCTGATGACACAGAGTGTCAGAGATGAGAATGTAATAGAAAAGATTGGTGAGATCAATGTCTTCTAATCAAGGACAAGCCAAGGAATGTTCTCACTGCTTCGGGTCAGGCATGTGTATGGATAACAACCGTTTGAACGTTGTATATTGGGCATGTAAAAAGTACATCCGCGACATGCATCCCGATCTAGATGTTCGGCAAAACCAATTCAAAGTGACCTGTTCTATCTGTCAAGGAAAAGGCAGTGTCTGGGTCGGAAGGAGGTAGTAAGAGAACTACGAAATCAGCGAATCTGCGTAAGAGCCTTTATCCTAGCGGAATTGGTCTCACTATTCTAGTGGCAGAGCGTCTCAAAAGCTCAATAGATATAGGTCCATCAGCACATCCGCAATATGCTCAAACAAGCATCTACTAGAGTGGATGCGGAGGCAACCAAATGGAATTTATAGGCGTTATTGGAATCGGACTAGTTATTGCTGGCTTTACAGCGTTGGGTACGGCAATTACGACTGCTCACGAGGGCGGAGTTGAAGGCAATATAGGTACATTAATTGGTATCGCTGTCATATGCCTACTAATTGGTACTCTCCTCTGTCTCATAGTGTATAAGTAGCACTGGATATAATTTGATAGAGGTGAAAAATGTCTCAGGGAAAAATAAGGGAGTGCGGCCATTGTCATGGAACCGGTTATTGTGGCGCTACTGCGCGTGTTGCTAAATATCAAGCATCCTGGCGTAACCCGAATGCATGGAACAATAGCTGCCCTTCATGTGTAATAAAAGCTGGATTAGATCGTGGACGCGTTCATAAATTCGTTATTTGTAGCGTGTGTGGTGGTAAGAAGAGTTTCTGGATAGGACCCAATACCGTTTCCTAGAAATGAAAATCACGAACTCCACAACATTGGGCAAGACGTTATGTGTAATGTGTAATTTCTGTTGGAGAACAGAGCCTTTTGTGTTATTATGTGTAAATTTTAGAACTCTGTGGCTCTCCCTCACTTTGTGTGAAAACTCTAGTATAGATAAGGAAGCCACTGTTATGGAGAGACTTCGCAGCGGGCATTCTCTTGCGGGTGCTTGCCATAACCATTTCAGAATCACATAAAGTGAGGGAGAGCCGTTTCATGGGAGAAATTTCGCACATTATGTGGGAGCCTCGGTCTCTTTCACGTAGCGATACAGTGTAGAGCGGGAGATGCCAAGGGCAGCACAAATTTCTGGGATAGAATGGCTTTGATCAGCAAACATGCACCGAGCCAGTGCCACTTTTCCGCTGGTCTTGAGCTTTCGCGGTCGTCCGCCGACTCGCCCCCTGGCTCTGGCAGCAGCTAATCCTGCATTGGTGCGTTCGCGAATAAGGTCACGCTCAAACTCCGCCAATGCCCCCATCAGATGGAAGATGAGCTTACCGCCCGGAGTCATTGTGTCGATCTGCTCGGTTAGGCTCATGAACTCGATGCCACGCTCTTTGAGACTTTTGAGTAACTCTATCAAATGTGTCAGCGAACGCCCAGCCCGATCCAGCTTCCAGACCACAAATGTATCTTCTGGCCGCAAATACGCCAGCGCCTCGATAAGTCCTCTCCGCTCAGCTTTTGACCCCGTCATTTTGTCAAGAAACCATTTGTCACAGCCTGCTGCCTTGAGGGCATCAATCTGTAATTCCTCGTTTTGCTCCTGCTTGGAGACGCGTACGTAGCCAATCTTCATAAACTGTTCCTTTTGTCTCACATTTGCCGTGAACTGCCTGATCTTTTGAGATTCTGATTATGAGATGACTTTTGAGATTCGTCAAGAGGAAGTGTGTGTTTGTGGGAGCTGCGTGCTACGACCTCAAATAAAACTGAACATTATGTCTCATCAAACGGACGTTTTCAGAAACTTTTTTTATGTCTGTGAAAACTAGTCTGAAAACCCTTGACAAATTTGTATGATTAGTGTATGATTATTGTATATTAAACGTGTCTTACACGAGACCGAAACCACCATACCGAAGGAGTACGATCTATGACAACCGAAACCGCTACAGCGAAGGTACCGCAGCAGGCTCTCAGTGATTTGATGAACATCGAGCGTGAGCTAAACGAGATGTTTTTAGAGCGTGAGCAGGCTATCAGGATGTTGCTTGTGTGCTTTTTAGCGGGTCAGCATGGGGTATTAGTTGGGGATCCCGGTACAGGTAAGTCGGCTTTGATTGAGGAGATATGTGCCCGTGTGACCGATGCCACGGGGAACGGCCTCAAGTTTTTCTCTGCACTGATGGACAAGTTTACAACCAAGGACGACCTTTTCGGGCCGTTCGACTATAACGGCTTGCGTACTGGTACCCAGGAACGTGTGCTTGAGGGCCGTTTAGCAGATAGTGATGTAGCCTTTTTAGACGAGTTCTGGAAGAGTTCCATCTCTGTTCTTAACACGATGTTGAAGGCCATTAACGAACGTAAGTTTTTGAACGGGCGTCAGGAGATCGCTATTCCCCTGATCAGCGTTGTAGCGGCCAGTAACGAGCTACCGGAGGGTAACGAGCTGGCAGCTATCCGGGACCGTTTCTTGCTCACTCACTTTGTAAGTCATCTTAGCCCAGGCAACCGCGAGCTACTGATGCTCAGGAAGGCGAAGCTAGAGCCAGATCCGTGGGATAACCCGAAGACAAAAATCTCTCGTGATGATTTTATGGACTTGCGTGCCTATATGGGAACAATTCCCTTTACCCGCCCGGTTATTCTGGCGAAAAATACGATTGTGGGTGAACTGGCAAGAAATGGTGTTACTATCAGCGAGCGTCGCGATGGGCAGTGTCAGACCCTCATGCAGGCAAATGCTTTACTGGAAGGCCGTAGCGAGGTAAGCGATGAAGATTTATTAATCTTGCAAGACGCCTTTTGGATGGAACCCGCGCAGCGTCCAACGGTAAACAAAATCATCAACCAGCATAGCAATCCGATGTAGTCGAAGCTGCCGAACAGGCGAGTCGTGGAAAAGATGACTTTTTGCTGGCCTATCGTTTACCCAAACGAACGGAATTAGTCATTGTTGATGAGGCTCAGCGTTTGAAGATGGCAGCGATTGAGCAGCTTCGCGACCTGTATGATCGCCTTCATTTTGGCTTAGTTTTGATTGGTCAACCTGGATTGGAAAAGACGTTGGCGCGCTACCCACAATTGTATTCCCGTGTAGGATTTGCGCATCAGTTTCGGGTGCTCTCCGAAGAGGAAACCCGATGGCTGCTTGGGCAGCGCTGGAGTCACCTGGGGATGAACATCCGCGTGGATGACTTTACGGATCAAGAGGCGCTGGCCGCGATTATACGGATTACCGGAGGGAACTTTCGAGTCATTCACCGTTTGCTGATGCAGATCGAGCGCATTTTGGAGATCAACCACCTGCAAACTGTCACCAAAGAGGTGGTAGGAAAAGCACGAGAACGGCTGGTCTTGGGAGAAGTCGAGCACTAATGAGCTGTCTCATATTCATTGGTTTTGTGAAGTAGAGAGAAAGATTTTACGAAAATGATTAAAGAGGCAGAGATGATTGTCGTCAAGCTGAAAGAATGTGGCCCAGGTGACGAGGTTTGATCAGATTGGATATTTTGTACGCTTAACCGTCTTTTTAGGAAAAGAGTTCTTTCAAGGAGATAGCACCACATGGAAATACGCAAAGTAGACGCAAATGAACGTGAAACTATTGAGGAATACCTTTCTCTCGATGAGGATCTGTTGTATTCTCTCATTCCACCTTACACTCAGACCCTTCTGAGCAATACGCCTACATATACCAGATTGCTTTCCTGCACATTTTCGTCAGCATCTTAGTCCTACCTCTACGATATTTGTGGTATACTTCTCTTCAGGAAGGGTTTTGTCAATGATGAGGTGTTTCTAGAAGTATCTGTTTGTTAGTGGACATCGAAGACCAGTGTTCAGAAAGGGGTAACTATGTCACTTGAAGACAATAAGACTATCGTCCGCCGTTTCGTGGAGGAAGCTCTAACTCAAGGCAATTTTGATGTCTATGACACGTCCTTCGCTCCCAACTTTGTCGCTCATTACTACAACACTCCCTCTCACGATCATGCCAGTTTCAGAAAGTTTACTGAGCAATTTCATCAAGCCATATCCGGTCACACTTTCACGATCCATGATCTCATTGCTGAAGGGGACACCGTTGCGGCACGCTTCTCCTATGCAGCCTCAATGCATCACGCTCAATTTGGCAACACTCCTCCGTCTGGTCAGCCGCTCCAAATGGAATTCACTCTTTTTGCTCATTTCGAGCAAGGAAAAATCACTGAAGCGTGGGGCTACTACGAAGGGGCCAACTGGGATCTCTCACCTACGTAAAGCTGTTTTGCGACAGATGAGCGATTCGGAAGTTGTTTCTTGATTTTGCTGTTGAGCTTGTTGACTTTTGAGGTCTTAGACTTGAAATGACCAAGAGAAAAAGCCCTAACCTACGTAGGTTAAGGCTTTTTGTGTGCTAAGTTTTTTTGTACTATTGTTTTGTTTCTTTCCACTCTTTTAGAGCATCTTGATATTCCTTTAGGATTTTCTCTTTTGAGGTTGTTACATCTAATTTATACACAAATCTTCCTTTCCGCGATTCATACATTTCCTCGAATCCCGCGTTTCTGAGTATGCGTATACCTTGAGGCGTATCACTGGCTGCATAGATGTTTGCTATCTCAATACCTTTGCGTCCTGCATTCGCAAGTGTTCTAATAAGACCTGTTAGTAGTTTTGCACCGTAAGTTGTCCGTGTAAGAGGTGCTACATTCGGTGTAGTAACCATATCTGTGATAAGACATTCTTTAGGTTCTTCAGGTACGAATTGCTCGATATTATCGGGATTAAGCAACCATGCGCCCCTTTTCCCGTGTAGAAAGTCTTCAATGGCTTGCTTTTTCATAGGAACAATGATTATGTAGGCTACCAATATTCCTTGATCATATAAGTGATAGTCTATGTTTGGATTTCTTGCTAGAAATGCCTTTCTCTCTTCAATTGCTTCAGCCTTTGCACCAAATACCAAATGGGCAAGCCTTGCTTCTTGCCCTATATCGTCTAGAGTGGCTTTTCTAAAATCTATCCCTATTTGTTCTGCTACAATTGTTGCGTTTATTTGGTCCCTCATTTCATTGACCTCTTTTCTTGAGTAGACACCTTGTGCTCTTCCAGGTAAGACGACTTTTCTGATACGACCTTTTCTTACCCAATATTGGAAGGCTTCTTCGTCTAGACCTAGTTCTTTTCTTGCTTCTGCGGCTATATAGTAGAGCTTTGCCAGCTCTTTGTTTAACTTCATGACTGTACCTCTACCAGTTTTAGTATTTTTATGGTCCTTATTATAGTACAACTTGACGTACTTTTACAATACTTTAACCTAAGATGGTTTTTCAGCCTTTTCAGGTTTTTACTTATAAGGCTTAGTCAGATTTGTATTGACTTCTCTGCTTTGATCTTTTATAATTATCTCAGTGATTCAGTTTTTTCAAATTTGTTATGCTTCCTAGTTAGACAAGTGAAAGGAGTCTCTAAATTGATCGAGTATGATAGTGAAAGATACGTAACTGTTTCAGAAGTAGCAAGACGTTTACAAATTGCGCATGGTACATGTAATCCTTGAGACTATAACGAACACTGCTAAAAGAACTGGATAGCGGTGTGGTCGCTATCTAAGCAGAAATATCCTAGAAGCAGTTCTTGCATGAGTTTGTAGGTCTCTCAATATGGCATCTCAAAATCGTCCGTTTGATGAGACATAATGTTCAGTTTTATTTCAGGTCGTAGCACGCAGCTCCCACAAACACACACTTCCTCTTGACGAATCTCAAAAGTCATCTCATAATCAGAATCTCAAAAGATCAGGCAGTTCACGGCAAATGTGAGAGCCGTGCAGCAGAACGAGCGAAAGAACCAGTTCTTACCTTTAAAACGATTGATATTCATCCGGTCAAGAAGATCATGACTGAAGAAGGCCATATAGAAAAACAGGGAATTAAGAGAGCATTGCACATTTGCCGTGCCCACTTTGCCCACTATACAGAAGAGCATCCTCTTTTCGGGAAATATGCAGGAACCTTTTACAAGCCTATGCATGTGCGAGGACATCTGAAAGAGGGGATGGTGATAAAAGATTACGACATCCATGAGAAGTAATGGACAGAACCTGCTAAAAACGAAGGAACGCCCCTCTTCCCAATATAACAAATTGCTTTATGATAGAATTTTACACGTATCCTGGG
>Ga0213874_10000235_pt1 | contig 10410 bp, 11 predicted proteins | sample BarmaccomBMRX_R7_FD_160098 | JGI IMG/M metagenome (GOLD analysis project Ga0213874, IMG submission 160098) | Root-associated microbial communities from Barbacenia macrantha in rupestrian grasslands, the National Park of Serra do Cipo, Brazil - RX_R7 | ecosystem: Host-associated > Plants > Roots...
GTAGACAAGGTATTTCCTCTAGCCGAGGCAGGTGCAGCACTGCGTTATATGAGTCAAACTGAGCAGTTCGGCAAGATTGTCTTGCGCATAAGCGCAACCACGTAACTGTGTCAGGTAAGGCTCAGGACGACCACAAACCCCTGGGCAACCGCGAGGACCGCCCCTACGATACGTGCAAGGGGCTACTATAACGGGTATAGAAGTGGCGATCCCTTGCAGTCGCCTGCCTACCCATGAGGTCGCTGTGCTTCCTTGCAGTGGTAAAATGGCTTCCTTCTGGTGGTAAAATAACAGCAGAAATAAAAGCAAGACGCTAGAAGAGGAAGGTATACGATGCCATTTCCACTTACTGAAACAATGCACCAAGTTCTGACCCCTGAAGGGAAGATTATTGGCGAAGTGCCACATCTTTCCGCCGAACAATTGATGAATCTATATCGCTGGATGGTGCTGGGACGAGCCTTTTCGGACCGCATGATAGCACTGCAGCGACAGGGGCGCATGGGAACCTTCAGTGCGCTCAACGGACAGGAAGCGACCTCTGTAGGGCTAGCCGCACCGCTACAACAGAAGGATTGGCTGGCAGGCTCCTACCGCGAGATACTTTCTTACTTAGTAAAAGGTGTGCCCATGCAAGCCATTATGAAACTGTACCGTGGCTATGTCAGTGATGACTATGCTGGAGAGACACACTGTCTGCCAATTCAGATTGTGCTCGCCACGCAGCTACCTCACATGGTCGGTATTGCTATGGCACTTAAATATGATCGCCAGCCCCAAGTCGCAGTGGGCGTGTGTGGTGACGGCGCGACCTCTGAAGGTGATTTCAACGAGGCGCTCAACTTTGCGGGCGTCTTCAAGGCTCCCGTCGTTTTTGTCGTTCAGAATAATGGTTGGGCTATCTCTGTGCCACGCAGTAAGCAGACAGCCGCACAGTACATTGCTCACCGTGGGCCAGCCTTCGGTATGCCCGGCTACCTCGTGGACGGCAATGACCTGTTCGCCGTTTACCAAGTCGTCTGCGACTGCGTAGAGCGTGCCCGTGCGGGTGAAGGCCCTGCCTTGATTGAAGCCATTACTTATCGCTTAGGAGCGCATACCACCGCTGATGACCCGAAGCGCTATCGCCCCGAAAGTGACCTCATTGAATGGGGCAAGCGCGATCCCATCACGCGCTTCCGTACCTTTCTGTTCAATCAGCACATTCTTAGTGAGAAAGAGAATGATGCACTGCACGAAGAGATCACCACGGAGATAGAGCATGCCATTAACAGCCTTGAGGCATTGCCGCCACAAGACGTTGCTCAGCTTTACGATCTCGTCTACGCCGAGCCTACACCACAACTTAAGGCCCAACGTGCGGAAATAATGCGAGAATTGGGGAGGGAATAGCATATGCCAAGATGGACTATGGTTGAGGCACTTAACAATGCACTCGCCTTGGAGCTCGAACGTGATCGGCGAGTGCTGATCTTCGGCGAGGATGTGGGTAAAAATGGAGGTGTCTTCCGTGTAACTGAGGGACTGCAGAATCGCTTCGGAGAGGAGCGTGTATTCGACACACCATTAGCAGAATCGGCCATTATCGGCACAGCGATAGGCATGGCAGTCTATGGTCTACGTCCTATTGCAGAAATTCAATTTGCTGGTTTTAGCCTACTCGCTTTCAACCAGATTGTCTCTCAAGCAACACATATGCGTAGCCGCTCTGGTGGTCTCTACAGCGTTCCACTTGTGATCCGTTCTGTCTTTGGTGGCAATGTGCGCTCCCATGAGATGCACTCGGATAACATCGAGGCTCTCTTTATGCACACACCAGGGATCAAGGTAGTTATTCCCTCCAATCCCTACGATGCGAAAGGGCTACTGCACGCTGCGATTGAAGACCCAGATCCTGTGCTGTTGCTGGAGCATATGAGGCTCTATCGTTCTTTCAGGCAAGAGGTGCCAGCCGAGCGCTATACAGTTCCTATCGGCAAAGCTACTGTGGTACGCCAAGGAAGCGATGTCACAGTCATTGCCTATGGTGCTATGGTTGCCGTCTCACTAGAGGCGGCGAAGCAGTTAGAGTCCTCGGGCGAAGCCTCTGTCGAAGTCGTTGAATTGCGCACCATTACTCCTATGGATGAGCAGACCATCGCTGATTCCGTGAACAAGACTGGGCGTGCTGTGGTCGTACACGAAGCAGCCCGTACTGGCGGCGTGGGTGCCGAAATCGTCGCCGTTATCAACCAGCATTGCCTCTACGCCCTGCTCAAACCAGTTGAGCGTGTAACTAGTCCCGACACGCCCTTTCCTATACCAAGTGTCGAAGATGTGCTCATTCCCACACCTAGTAGGGTCGTGAACGCGATCCGTAGAACATTAGAAGCATAAATTGACAGCTTCCCTTCTGTAATGCCATACTCGTACAGAAAAGGACGTGCTCATCGCCCTTTTGTTCCATGTAGCAGCGTATCCTTCACAAGAAGCACGAGTGTAAGTCTCTCACTTCATCTGTTCTCTCACCCTTACAAAGATAGGATGAGATCGGCGTATAGTTTCCTCTACAGTCAGATGTCTATGATGTACAAGGAAGGAAACATACGATGTCCTATACGAGGCCATCCAGGAAAAAAGAGCGGCCCTGTTTGAGTATGGATGACTTGCTGGCGCTGGTGGCAGAACACAAAAATGGACAGCCCAACTATGGAGCAATTCTGAAGTATTTCCGTATGCAAATGGGCTGGAAAGGCTGGGAACTGGCCCTGCTCTACAGTGAGGCGCTGGAGGCAGAAGGACTGGAGGAAGAGACCAGGCTCATCAAGGAGCAATGGATCTATATGATGGAAAACCACAATATGGTCCCCCTGGACCAGAAACGGCGTTGGATACTGGCAACGCTACTGGATATCCCGCCAGCCCTTTTCGGCTTAGAGTCGACTTCGCCGCACCGTGCGCTGTTCCTGTGGAAACCCGTCGACGTGGCAGAGTACCGCGCCATCCTCGTGCAGTATCTTGCTGCGGCGGGTCGAGGTGATATGCAAGGTTTCCCTGGCGATATCAAGCGTCGTATCAGCGCCTTGCATCGCGAAGCACCTTTTGCCAACCTACTAGACAAGCAAGAGATGTTCACCCTGCTGTGTGGCTACTACATCCTGGCAGGAGATATCGCTAAAGACCAGATGCGCTTAGCAGAGGCCATTGTACTGCACAGCAGAGCAATTACCATCGCTGAGGAAAATACACTCTACGACCTGTGGGCCTTTGCCCTGCGGCAACGAGGAAATGGCTACCTCGACAGAGGATATATCACCGCAGGTCTCGAGGGCTTTGCAGCCGCTCAGGCTGATTTTGCAGCAGCAGCCCGTGATATGCAGGCTGCACAACACCTCAAAGCCACCATCTCGCCACACCGCCAAGCGACCATCGCGTTGGCAGCAGGTACAACTGAAGCATGCATAGCACGAGATCGCCAGGAACTACTCAGAGCGCTCAAAGTCATCGACCAAGCCACGGGCCAGATCGACACGCCTGCTGATGAGGAGAGCATTACCATGAAGCTCGACCAGGAGCGCTATCATCTCAACAGAGCAGTGGCCTATTTGGCCTCGCCATTCCAGATGGCACGTGCTCCTGCAAGCGCACGTCAGGCATTGGAGGAAGCCGCCAGAGTCACAGTGCCGACGCAGAAACAACGTCAGACATGCGCTGCAACCCTGCTGGCAAAGTCCTACCTGGTCGAGGGTCTCGATCCTCTCGCAGCGGCCAGTGCAGAAGATGCGCTTGAGTTGGTGAAGGACACAGGATCGCGCATATACCTAGCTTGGGTCGAAGCGCTCTATAGGGACCTGCGAGCGAGTTCCTATGCGAAAAGTGCGGAGGTAGCAAAGTTAGGGGTCAAACTGTTGCGCATGCAACAACCGAGGCTGTTCAACACCTAACATTCAGCTAAATGCTGCGAACCTCTTCCAAAGAGGACTACGCTAGAGATGGCACATTGTATTTACACATATTATAGGAAATGAAGCTGTTCACTGTCTGCAAGAGGAGCCTCATGTGCTGAAAGTCGGTGCTCAACCTGTGGCAACTGGCTGCAAATTACCGCTCAGTAGTTTCCACGTACCATTCTCTAGGCCAACAGTATAGCTGCCCTGGAAAGCTTGAACTGTTATGCCGCCGGACGAGCTTTCTTCGGTGGCATAGAGCATAATCGCTACTATAACTGTCCCATCTGGTTGCAAGGTTGCACTCTGAATCCTGATATCATCATGGGTTGTGTGCTGGAAGCCAGCAGCAAAATGGTCGTAGGGGTCCTGCTTGTGGTAATCAGTTCCCCATAACTGGTAGGCAGCGCTATAATTCCGTTGATTGATATCGTCGTAATAGAGCTTTACGACGGATTGCGCCCGCTGCACAGGAGTCATAGTTGGAGTAGGCACAGGTGTAGGAGTGTGAGTCACTGTGGCAGTGGGAAGAGCGGTAGGGCTTGGTTGTGATCCAACTCCTCCGATAATCCGCTCACCAAGGAATACTCCACCTACTGTAAGGAGCAGCACAAAAAATGCAGCGATCAAGCCGAGCCAAAGTGATAAACCCTTCGACCGAGTATGCGCCGACTTGTACAGCATATCTTGAGTGTAGACCGAAGCAGATGCGTTGCCGGCTGGTTGAACCTGCATCTGTGCTGGTGCTAGATGCTGTGGCGTCTCTAACGTCAGTGCGGACTGTGAGACGGCCTCAGGAGTCTGGGACACATTGCTCAATAAAACAGAGCGAGGGGACACAATAGCATCACGTAGTGAGCGTGCCAATTCACCCGCCGACGTGTAGCGATCCTCTCGCTTCTTGGCAAGAGCTTTGCCTATTACCGCATCTAGCGCAGGCGAAATAGCTGGATTGATCTCGTGCAAGAGTGGTGGCGGCTCCTGCACATGTTTCGCCGCTATCATCAGAGGTGAAGTTCCCTGGAAAGGAACCTGCCCGCTGAGCATCTGGAAAAGCACAACGCCAAGCTCATAGATGTCCGTGCGGTGATCGGTATACTCCCCTTGCACCATTTCTGGAGCCATGTATTCAACCGAGCCAATTAACTGGCCTGGACTGGTAAGTGTGGCTTCGGTAGCATAGTCGTCACTGATAAGCATGCGAGCAATACCAAAGTCGGCCAGCACAAGCCGGCCATCGGCATGAAAGATGAGATTAGCGGGCTTAATGTCACGATGAATGACTTTATGTCCATGAGCATAGTCAAGCGCAGAGGACACTTGCTCGATGTATGCAAGCGTTTGTTCAAAAGGGAGCGCTCCACGGGACTTCAACAGATCACGCAGATTACCGCCAGTAAGATGGGGCATCACAAGGTATGCAATGCCATTCTGCTCCCCATACTCATAAATGGGCATAATGTTGATGTGGTCAAGCTTAGCGACAACGTCAGCCTCGCGTCGGAAGCGTAGCAGAAAGGCGCGCTGTTCCTGTGGCGGTAGAGACACTCTCGCGTGTAACACTTTGACCGCCACCTCGCGTGTAGGACGTATCTGGCGTGCGAGATAGACAGTGCCCATGCCACCAGCTCCAATGAGCTGTTCGAGTATGCACGTCCCTAGCGTTGTACCAAGCAGTTGCTGTTCTCTGCTCTCCACCGTCTGTCTGCTGCTTTCTTAAATGTGTTCAAACGTATTCAACACATATCCGTTGCGGTGAATACACCCGCACACCGCATGGAGGTCCACTCCATGTGTGGCCTCAGCCAGGCAAAGTACCGCTTGAGGATATTGACCGCGCTATTCTCGTCACGGTCCATCACCAAGCGACATTCAGGGCAGCAATATGTCCGTTTCCACAGCGGCATGGCTTGCTGGTGCCCACACCGACTACAGGTTTTGGACGTATCGCGTTCATCTAAGACGACCAATTCTTTCCCAGAGAGTAGGCATTTGTACCCGAGCATCTGCACGAAGCTGTACAGTCCCCAGTCGTTGAAGACTGCCCTATTCAGACGCTTGTTTCTCTCTTTGTGCTCTTTAGTAACCATCTGCCGTTGGGAAAGGTCACCGATCACCACAGTGCTCTCAACCAGTGTGTGCGCGATGAGATGGCTTGCTTTATGCAGACAGTCCTGTTGTTTGTTGCACTTCTTTTGTGACACCCGCTTGTAAACCTTCGACAAGTGGATGTAGCGGCGTGATTTCTGCTTACACTTGCTTCGCTTGGAGCGGAGCTTGTCTAGTTGCTTATTATACCACGTGTTGCCCCTGAACCCACCAATGTGATACACACGTCCTTGCTCATTCACTCCTACGGCTAACGTCTTGATACCCAAGTCCAGCGCAAGCACCCCTTCCTGCTCGTGGGTCTCTTCCTTGACCTCATACACGAAGGAGGCGTAGTAGTGTCCTTGCCCATCTCTGGATATCGCTACGTCTCTATAACCAGTGGGGGCTTCTTCGGTGAGGGTGGCTACCACATTCGGATAGCGCTTGTTCTTGCCTTAGCCTCCCGTTGGCAGCGTGATCTGCTTGCCTTCCACCTGGATGTACATGGCTGGGTAGATCAGTGTGAAGAAGTTGTGTCGTGGCCGTACCCTGGGAAAGCCTGGCTTTTCGCCATTTTTTACGCGTCGAAAGAAGGCTTTCATCGCCTCATGTAGCCGGAAGTACACCTCGTGTAACAGCTTGACATTAAAAGTTTCTATGCAATAGGAGCAACTGAAGAAGGCAGGAGAATACTAGAGCATCTAGGCTTCACAGAGATTATAAGCCTCCACAACGGTGAACGAAAGGGCTACGTTCTTGATAGCATCAAGAAGACTGCGAAGCTCACCCAGATGTTCATAGCAGAAGTCGAAAGAGAATAAAGCGAACCACCACAAGCAGTCTTGCCATGACGCACAGCAACCATTCACAACCTCAAGAAGAGCGGAAAGCAGCACAAGTAAGAATCGTCTAAGAGCTGCACTAAAAGAAAATGAATGAATATATTTGAATACATTTTTGAAAAAAGTTAAAACACTCCTAGTGAGATTGTATCATGTATAACAGTGAACCGCAACGTTGTTGAGAAAAGGTGATTCAAAAGTTGTGCTGATGTTAAGAGAAAGGTACTTGACGACAGTGGCATTTGTCTGTTATCCTCAACAATGTAATGAAGTTTTTGAGAAGAGTGTTCAATCAAAAGAAAGCGAAGGCATATGCGTACTTCTCACACATGGCGTACATTCTTAGGCCAACTGATCGAGGATCCATATGTGCGACGGCGTCTTGCCGACTCAGTTGGAGTAAGTCCTATTACGTTAATTCGTTGGACCAAAGGCGGCTTCAACCCCCGCGTGCAAAGCTTACGTAGGCTGGTGCAGGCACTGGACAAGCAGCAACAAGAACGTTTGCTGCCTTTGATCGAGCAGGTGTATCCTGATGTTGCTCATAGTCTATCCGACACGCCTCATGAGCCAACATCTCTGGTCATTCCATCTTCATTGTATGCACATACGCTCTACACCGTCGCTCGTGCGCCTGCACATATGCTCTTTTTCTCGTTGTGTGACTTTATCTTGGGACACGCCCTGAAGCAGTTAGACCCAGACCGCCTGGGCATGTCAATCGTCGTGGCACGCTGCTTACCACCTACTGGAGATGGGGTGGTGCGCAGTCTACTTGAAAGTGAGGGACGAGGCACCCCTCCCTGGCCCTCCAGCACGCAGCAAGGAGTGTTGCTGGGAGTCGAGTCGCTAGTTGGCTCTGCAGTCACAACACAACGTGTCCAGGTCAACCAGCACTTAGGTGATGCCTCAATGATCTCGCCGGGGTACCAGGACTGCAATGAGAAGAGCGCTGTCGCAGCTCCAATTCTCTACACCGGGCATATTGCCGGTGCTCTGCTGGCCTCAAGCACGGAATATGACTTTTTTGACCCCAAACGTGTGCAGTTCATAGAGGCTTGCGCTGATCTGCTCTCGCTGGCCTTTGTGCCAGAGGACTGGTATGCGCCAGAACGCATTCAACTGGGTCTGCTTCCTCCAGCTCAGACACAACAGCCCTTGCTCTCCAAGTTTCGATCCTTAGTGAATGCGCGCATGCAAGAAGCTGCACGAGCCCACCAGTCCCTTCCGATCCTACAGGCTGAACTACAGATCTGGCAACAGATCGAAGAAGAACTCTTAGGTGGCTCATTCGGTCAGAAAACAGAACTCTAGCCGTCCTATCAGCACGAACAAGGAGACTTGCATGTCGTCACGTGGCCAGAACTCGGGCGAGAACAAATATCCTATTGATGTGGAACATGGGGCAGAAATGGCGCGCCTTTTGGGCCAAGAGCAGCTCGTCACGCAGGGCATGGGAGGATTGCTTACAGAGCGCTCTGATCTCTCAGGCATTCATTATGTGCTTGATATTGGGTGCGGCCCTGGGGGCTGGGTCCAAGAATTGGCATTCCGGTACCCCGACATAGAGGTCGTGGGCATTGATATTAGTACCTCTATGATCGACTTTGCTCGCTCCCAGGCACAGGTGCAGCATCTAGATAACGCGTACTTCAAAGTGATGGACGCGACCAAACCTTTGGCCTTCGCTGATGGCTCCTTTGATCTGATCAATGCACGTTCGATTGTGACTTTTATGAAGCCGGAAGACTGGCCTCGGCTCACACAGGAGTGCATGCGTCTCTTGCGACCGGGAGGAGTACTGCGCTTGACAGAGGGCGAATGGTCTTTTGCCAACAGCCCTGCACTCGAAACCCTAGGGCGATTGTTTACGCAATCGTTGTACCGTGCAGGGCAGAGTCTTTCTCGCACAGGTTACGGTCTCGGGGTGACTCCCTTGTTAAGGCATTTCCTACAACAAGCTGGTTACCAGCACATCGCACATATGGCCCATGCCCTCGACGTTTCAGCAGGGAGCGAGGGGTATCGCAGTTGTTTCACAAATACGCAGGCACTCTTCCCCCTAGCCCAGCCCTTCTTGCTCAAGTGGGGGATGACCACGAAGGAAGAGCTGGAGCGGCTGTACCGGGAAGTGTTAGCGGAGATGCTCTCAGAGGAGTTCTGCTGTGTGACCTTTATGCTTACTGCGTGGGGAGAAAAGCCGTGGATAGCGATAGAGAAGAACTCTTAAGGTGGCTCACTCGATCAAAGTACATAACTCTAGGCATTCCATCAGCATGAACGAGGAGACTTGCATGTCATCATCCGGCCAGAACACCGACGAGAACAACTATATTATCGATGTGGAACACGGGGCAGAAATGGCTCGCCTCTTAGATCAAGAGCGTCTCTTTACTCAGAGTATGGGAGGATTGCTTACAGAGCGCTCTGATCTCTCAGGCATTCATTATGTGCTTGATATTGGGTGCGGCCCTGGGGGCTGGGTCCAAGAATTGGCATTCCGCTATCCCGACATAGAGGTCGTGGGCATTGATATCAGTGTCTCGATGATCGACTTTGCATGTGCCCAGGCGCAGGCGCAGCATCTAGGTAATGCGCACTTCAAAGTGATGGACGCGACCAAACCTTTGGCCTTCGCTGATGGCTCCTTTGATCTGATCAATGCACGTTCAATTGTGTGTTTTATGAAGCCGGAAGACTGGCCTCGGCTCACACAGGAGTGCATGCGCCTCTTGCGACCGGGAGGAGTACTGCGCTTGACGGAGGCCGACACTGGCCTAGTCAACAGCCCAGCCCTGGAAACTCTGAATCGAATAGGAACCCAAGCGCTGTACCATGCGAAACAGAGTCTTTCCCCTACAGGTTACTTCCTTGGAGCGGTTCCCATGTTGAGGCGCTTTCTGCAGAGGGCAGGCTTTCAGCACATCCAACACATGGCCCATGCAATCGACTTCTCAGCCGGAAGTGAAGCTCATTATGGCCTCTTCAAAGATATGCAGGCACTCTTCCCCCTAGTCCAACCCTTCTTGCTCAAGTGGGGGATAACCACAAAGGAAGAGCTGGAGCGGCTGTACCAGGAAATGTTGGCCGAGATGCTCACAGAGGAGTTCTGCGGGGTGTTCTTTTTGTTTACTGCATGGGGAGAAAAGCCTCAGATAAGATAAAAGCTTATTTTCGATGTGTCTTAGCTGAGCGTAACGTAGAAAGGAAAGCATATATGGGATTTGACCAGTATCACGAGCCTGCACACGAACTTGCGCAAGAGACACGCACCTTTGCACGTATGATTGCTTCTTTGATTGAAGAGGCTGAAGCGATCAACTGGTACGAGCAGCGATTAGCTGTGGAGCAAAATGCTGAGGCACGGACCATTATGGCGAACGCGCAGCGCGAGGAATTCAAGCACTTTGGCATGGACCTCGAATTTCTATTGCGTCAGACACCGAAGTGGAGAGTTATATTGCAAGAGATCCTGTTCAAAGCAGGTAATATCGTCGAGCATGGTGAGCAGGCAGAGAAAGCTTGATGCACAGATGAAAACAAGCTAGCTG
>Ga0213874_10000236_pt1 | contig 10395 bp, 8 predicted proteins | sample BarmaccomBMRX_R7_FD_160098 | JGI IMG/M metagenome (GOLD analysis project Ga0213874, IMG submission 160098) | Root-associated microbial communities from Barbacenia macrantha in rupestrian grasslands, the National Park of Serra do Cipo, Brazil - RX_R7 | ecosystem: Host-associated > Plants > Roots...
AGAAAACCCTCGATCTGTTTCGATCCGTTTAGCACCGTCGAGCCAACTTCGGTGCCGCTGCTTCCGCTTATAGAGAATTGATAGATTACGGACGGCGACACACCGGCGTCTCCGATCGCAAGATGGCTCCCGTCCCATTGCACCTGAGCGGGCAATTGAATTACTTGATTGAGCGTGATGGTCGCAAGAGTCTTGCCGCTTTTGAGTAGTGCTGCAAGTTCAAAGCGATCGCTGGATGTAAGACCGTCGACAAACAGGTTGCCATTATTATCGTAACCGCAGAAGGCCCCGCTAGTCATCGTTGAATCGCCGTACAGCTTCGGGAATCGCCACCCGCGGTGTGGCTTGTAGGCGTAGATCGAAATGACGTCATGCCGTTTGCCGTTTGTTCCTCTGCCGCTGACCGCAAGGTTCCCAGTCGTTGGATCGATCGAGCAGCTGAAGGGAAGCATCGCTGGGCTGTAGATCATCGCCATCGGACTCGTGCCGCCGTGCGCATACTCAAGGACGACATAGTTACCACTGTCGACGACGAACACGTGGCCGGCGGCATCAGTACACTCACCCTCCGGCACGGCGGTGGCTCCGAGCTGGCCCACCGGTTTAAGGCGCGGATATGTGTAAACGTAGACCCCAAGTGCCGGGAGATACGGGACCGTGACGTATAACAGGTCGCGTCCTTTCGCTTCGGGCAACATCCACGATCCGCCGCGCTCGGCGTGCGTGACGACCACACGGCTTTGCGGGATCGTGCCCGGCGCACCGATCGACGGCTGCGATCCGCCGCACGCTGCGAGCAATGCAGCAGCTGCGCCGACGATAAGCGCTGAGCGGGCGAAGGTCTTCAATCTGCGGTACCTCCTGGGAAGCTGAACGGACGAGCGGCTAACGACGTTCGCCGCTGCCGTCAGCTATCCCAGCGGAGTAAGCGTCTCGAGTCCGCGAGCTTGCGCGATGCCTCCCAATGCCTCGGATGCGATAAGCCCGTCGCAGTCGCGATCTCGGCAAGAGTATACGCGTCGAGCTTCGGCGCGATCTCGCGCTTGAAACACGCCTCGTCGCGCTGCGCGCGGGGTGTTCGCGCGCCCAGTTGCGGTTGCGGCGATCCCCTCGCTACTCGCCTCACCTCGCGCACGATTTACGTCAGCGCTGCGGCGTGGATCGTTGCCCGCCACGGTTTGCGCTGCGAGCGCCTTGCGCGCCGTCGCGATCGCGCGAAGCCCACGGTCTCGCGGGGCAACTTGCGCTTACCGGGTTTACGTACCGCTGAGTTGCTCCCCGAACGATTTGACGACATGGATCTTACCTACGATGCTCTTGTTAAAATCTGAGAGGTCTTCCGCAGGGATCCAATACTCGGCGTGCTCCTTGCCGCCGACCTGATTTCGTTCGTACTTTGCTAGGAACGCTTTTGTGACCTGAAACTCTGTTATGTAGCCCAGCGGCGTGTTCCACTTGGACGCTATCTCTTCAGCATAGCGAGAGCTGCAAACGGGGTAGAATATAGGCTGCTCGGGCAGGCGTGGAGGGAATACAGAAAAATTAGATGCCGCTATCAGAGAGAGTTCCTCTTCTCCGACTGGTCTGAAAAGTGTTTCCGTGGACGCCACCCAGATGCTTACGGTATGCGAAGAGCGTTCCGGCAGAGACGCGATCCGTTTCTTGTGGCGCACGTGGACATATTGCCAGATCACTCCACGCCCGATTTCATAAAGGTCATCCGATATCGATATCGTTATCAGCCTTTCCCGAGTGATAGATTTCGTCACCGTGCCATCGTCGCAAAGGATCTTGAATGTTGGCCAATCGTTCATTGATTCCATTGCCAAAGCACAGATAGTCCCGCGGACGGTGTGAACGGTGAACTCGCCACTCTCTATCGCGGCCCACCATTGCGGACTTCCAAAAAGCCCGTGCTCTGGCAAAATGCCATAGTCATCGGTTGTCAGCGTGACCTCTTGAACTCTCTTGGTACGCGCTGTGTCGTCCCACAACGCGTAAACCTTCGCATACCCGGGTTGTTCTCGTTCAAGACCCATGCTCGCATCGTTGCTAAAGCGTTTTAGCGAGTCCTGTCAGCGCTTCCCAATGCCGTGGATGCGGCACCCTCGCGCCGGCCCGGATGCGCGAGCAGGCTACGAGCGATAAGCCCGTCGCGGCCGCGATCTCCGCGGGCGTAAACCCCGCCTTATCTTATGTGCTTGAAGAGAGCAAGTACGATTCCAAACAATGCGCCTCCACCCACTAGCACGGGCTCCCGTATGTTCCATTTCGCGTAAAGAACGACAAGAGCCGCAAGCAATATACTCAGGCCGACGACGTCGTGGATGGTGCTGCGTGCCACTAAAAAAGACGTTCCGAGCAGAACGCCGACCACCGCGACGGTTACGCCACGCACGAAGCCCTGCAACCGTCCATTCTTGCGATAGCGCCGTAACAGTGGAGTTCCCAGGAGCACGAAGATAAGCGATGGTGTGAAGATGCCAATAGTCGCCGCAATCGCCCCGGGCAACTGATGGTTGAGGTAGCCGACGAACGTAGCCGTGATCACGACCGGTCCAGGGGATACGATACCGACGGCGACTGCGTCCAAAAACGCTTGGTTTGACAGCCAATGGTATTGATCTACGACGTAGGCCTTCAAGAATGGTACTATGACCAGCCCGCTGCCGAATACCAGCAGTCCAGTCTTGAAGAAAAACCAAAAGAGCTTTGGCACCGCGACGCTCTGATAGGCACTAGCTATGAGGGGCGCGATCGATCGTAGGCGAACCTCGTCGGATCTAGGCACGGCCGACTCAATCTGCGTCTTGGACGGCCGATAAAATACGAAGATTCCCAGCGCACCGGCCACCAGAAAGAGCGCGACTAGTTCTTGCTGCACGATGACCGTAACCGCGCATGCGGTGGCCGCGAACGTGTACGCTATCCACTCACTGCGCAATGTCTTCCGCCCCAGATCCCAACAGGACTTGACGATTATCGCGATGACTACAGGGCCGACGCCATAAAAAACCGCTTGCAGCTGCCAGGTTGAGCCAAAGTGCACGTAGAGCGCCGCAATGCCAACAACAATCAGGAATGGGAAAGCCGCAAATGCGATAGCCACACCGAGAGCCCCAACAATGCCGTGCGTGACGTAGCCACAGTAGACACCTAGCTGATAGGCCAGCGGTCCAGGGCACGCGGTAGCGATCGCCAGCCCTTCATCGTATTCATCGGGGCTGATCCAGTCGTATGTTTCAACCAGATCACGACGCATGTAGTTGGCGAGCGCCACAGGGCCGCCGAAGCCCGTTAGCCCCAAACGCAAAAAATACCAAATGAATGATGCGAGCGAGACGGAACGGCTCACGGCTTAACAGCCACAACACCCAGGCGCGGCACGCCGCACGGAACTCATATCCGGACGGTCGTACTGATCCGATAGCCATTCCCTTTCGCTGAATACTGATCGACCCACCGCAACCGCTCCCATTTGCCGGATCAATTCCATGCGGCGCATGAGATGGAAGGGCTCGCGACGCCGCCTCGCGTTAAGGCGAGGCTTCTCGGCTAAGAAAGTCCACGCTGATCCCCACCTTCTACACCGACTGCGCAGCGCTGAGAATTACTTCGACCACGCGGTTTGGTCGCGAGAGCATCGGCACGTGACTCGAATCGAGTTCGGTCGTCGTGGCTTTCATGCGTTTCGCAAGAAAGCGTTCAAGATCCGGGTTGACGGTGTGATCCTTCTTTCCGACGATGTACCAGCTCGGTTTGCTCCTCCACGCGACGCCCGGGGCATCGTGCGCAAAGATGTTGGCAGCCGGCGCGCCCTGCGTGGCCCACACGAGCTGCTGCTCGGTCGCCGAGAGATCGCCGCAAAAATATTGTAGGCCTTCTTTGGTCAGCCAGATACGTCCATCGACGACTTTGATGTGCTTGAGCACGTCGGTCGCAGGGAACTTCTGCTGTATGCTCTGCGATGTCTCGCCGGCGGCGGTATCGGGAGCAAGCGCGTTGATATAAACGAGAGCTTTCACGCGCGGGTCGGTTCCGGCGGCCGTGATCACCGTGCCGCCATAGGAATGTCCGACAAGCACGATAGGGCCCTTCATCATGTCCATCGCCCACTTAGCAAAAGTGACATCGTTTTCGGGTGTATTGAGCGGGTACTGCGCAGCAATGCAATCGTAACCTCGCGCTTGCAACGGGCCTATCACTTTGGTAAAACACGAGCCGTCGGCCCAAAGACCATGACAGAAAACTATGCTCGGCTTGCCCGCACCGCTCATCGTCGCAGCCACTTCCGTTTTCGCCGATGCAAAGGAGTAGCTCACCGCGGCGGCACCAATCGCTGCCGTGCTCGTCTCAAGGAATCGAGCGCGTTTGACGCTTGTTTTTGAATGCATACTATCGCTCCCATTGATGTAGTACAGGACTCGTTCAGTTCACACGTGCTCAAACTGGCTCCTCTTAATTAAAAGGCCGTTTGAGCGGACGCGCGACGCGACGGTCGCCTCTACGCCGTTAAGCGCATTTCTGCGAAAAGCCCTTATTTTTAAGGGCTCTTTGGCCTCATGCCGACGCCCGCCGCGATGTGGCCAGGGCGTCTTCATATGCGATGCCTCCCAAAGCTGAACGGACCAGCGACTAGGGAGGTTCGGCGTGGCAAAGCGAAAGTCTCCCCGTCACCAGCCCCTGCTGGTGCGAGGAGTACGCCGTGAGATTTGTTGCTTTCAGCCGCCACGCGCTTAGCCTTAGCGTCGCAACACTCTTGATCGCAGGTTGCGGGGCGTTACAACCGCCGATCGGCACGCCGGGAGCGATGCCTCAATCGCCGGCGCGATTGGCGAACGACGCGCGCGAGCGGGGACCATTCCTTTATATGGCCCAATGCTGCTGGCCGGTGTTTTCAAACCGGGGCAACATCACTATCTACGATCGCGGGCTTTCGAAGGTGGCGCTCACCATCACTAAGCGGGTGTCAAATCCGTCGGTGATAACCGTCGATCGCGCCGGACGAATCTACATGCTGAGCTGGCTCGACTATGGTCAGGGCGTTGTTGAGTATGACGCCGGCAGCGACAAAATGTCTCGACGCATCAAACTACCGTACGTTTGGACGGCCACAACGGACGCGTCGAATAATCTCTACGCTGCCGCATGCCCTGCATGCCATCTCTACGTGAGGGGAAAGGGATCGATCAACGAATACGAGGCCGGCACCAAGACTCTGCTGCGTACGATAAAGCACGGCGTCGATTCACCAACTGCGCTTGCGTTCGATACGGACCAGAACCTCTACGTGCTAAACGACAACGGCTCTAAAACGGCGGTGCTCGTCTACGCGCCGGGCTCGAGCAAACCGATCCGGAGCATTCCGCAGGGCTTCACGACGATCAACGCCATCGCGCTCGACCCTTCCAACCATCTCTTCGTGATTCGCAGCCCGGTCAGCGGAGCCGCAAGCGTCGTTGAGTACAAGCGGGACTCGAACAAGATCTTGCGCACCATCACCAAAGGGATTCAAAGTCCACAAACGATGGCGCTCGATAGCTCGGGGACGCTCTACGTTTCAAACACGCCATACCCGAGCAACGGCTGGGTCTCGGTCTACGTCCCGGGAAGCTCCGCCCCGAGCTACCAAATCACTTCGCAAATGAACGATCCCCAGTTGCTCGCAATTGACCGTGACGGCAATCTCTACGTCGGGAACGACTACTATGCCGTCGCGCTCGCACGTCCCGAAACGTCATCGCGCAACTACGGCAGCGTGTGCATCTATGGACCGAAAGAAAAAAAGCCTGAGCGCTGCGTTCCAAACGAGCAAGACAGCTATCCGTATTCGCTGGCCGTAAAACCTCGATAGGTTTTTGAGCTCGGCTTGGTGCGCTACAGCTTTAACGAGAAGACCGTGCCCCACCCCTCCGAGCCTCCGCCATAAGTGGTTCCGTAAAGCGTGCCGTTCAGGGCGATCAGTCCGGCTTCGGGGTCTCCGGCATAGCCATCGTTTGCGTTGCCGAAACTATACAGCACTCTTTCCCTACCATCGGTCGTGATGCTAAAGATCGTTCCGCAGCCTCCGGACCTGCAGTACGACGTACTGCCGCCGCCACTCGTGGTGCCATACAGCTTGCCCTTTACCTCGATCAGCGGTGCGTTGGGGATAGCGCCATCTGTTCCGTTGCCGAAGCTATGGAGTATCTTTTCCGTGCCGCTCGGCGTGATGCTAAACACCGTCCCGCCGCAGGCGCCGCGGCGGCCGCATTTATCGTATGCGCCTCCGACCGGCGTTGTGCCGTACAGCGTGCCGTTTACCTCGATCAAGGATGCACCTGGGGCAGCGCCGTCGGTTCGGTTGCGCTTGCCGAAGCTATGCAGCACTTTCTCGCTGCCGCTCGGCGTGATGCTAAAGACCGTGCCGCGGCCGTACGCGCCGCCGCCGACCGTCGTCCCATAGAGCGTGCCGGCGACGCCGACGAGGGCTGCCCTAGGCGCACTGCCGTCGATTCCATGACCGAAGCTGTGCAGCACTTTCTCCGTGCCGCCGGTCGTTACGCTGAAGACCGTGCCGCCCGTAAAGCCGTCAGAGGTGGTGTAAACGCCGCCAAGATACGTCGTGCCGTAGAGCGTGCCGCCGACGTCGAGGAGCGCGGCTTGGGGCTCGGCGCCGTCTGGTGAGCCGCCGAAGGAGTACACGACTTTCTCCATGCCTCCCGTCGTGAGGCGAATGACGGTGCCGCTCTTCGTGTTGCCGCCGCCTGTCGTCGTGCCGTAGAGCTTGCCCGCAACCTCGATCAGGGCCGCCGCGGGGTGACGGCCATCGTGTCGATGGCCGAGACTATGCAGCACGGTCTCGGTGGCGCCCGTCGTGACGCTAAAAACCGTACCGCAGCTGTTGTCGGCGGTACCGTAACAGTAAACCGAACCACCATTGTCCGTCGTGCCGTAGAGCGTGCCGCCTACATCGACGAGGCTCGCGCGGGGAAATGCGCCGTCGGGGAACCCGGCAAAGGCATGCAGGAGTTTGTAGGTCGTGGCGTTGGCACGCATCGCGAGCGCGCTGTTTTGCGGCATCGCGCCCGGCGTGCCGATCGGCGGGTGTAATCCTGCGCAGGCTGCGAGCGTCAGCGCCATAGAACAGCCCGCTGCGCGGCGCGTGATCAGAAGGTTCGTCATTTGCTTCGCTCCATGATCGAAGAACGTTGGGCCCTAAATCATTCGACCATCAAGGCCAGGCGCCCCCAGCGCGGCAGCCGAGATCGTGCTTTACAGCGAATAGTTAAACGTCGTGCTACGACAGCCGCAACGGTAGCGGACGCTGTTTCTGCCGGCCTTGAGGTCAAACACCAAGACGGTAGCCGCGCGCCCGGCGGGGATCCTCCCGGAACCGGTGATCTTCGGTTGCGACGGATCGCTCCAGATCGTCAGGCCAAAACGCAGTGCTCGCGGTGCCGCGAACGTGAACGTCAGCCACCCGTCCGTAACGCTCGCGCCCAACAGCCTCGGCATTTCGCGGCCGGGCACTTCGGGTAGCGGGCGATTGAAACGCGAAACCGGATAATCCGCGTAGCGAAACACCCGGCTCGGCAACGTGCGCCCGGAAAGAAATGTCATGCCGACGTGTGCGTCGTGATAGTCGATCGTTGCCGGATAGAGCGTGTCGCCATGAAGCAAGTCCGACTCAAAGTGTTTTCCTCCAACTATATACGGGAAAGCTACTGCCCGCGGCGCAGCTGAGAACGTCCGAGCATCGCGAGCTGCCTGGCTTAGCGTTTCGAGATGCAATCCGTCACGCACGGCCTCATCGAACAAAGCATTCATGACGAGCGCGTTGGTGGGAAGAACGCCGTCGACAGGCTCTTCCTGTACCGTCATGACCATCGGTTGAGTCTCGCCCGCCGCGGCATATGCGTCGACAAGTTTTCGCGCATATGCGGCAGCGGCCGCCGGAGAAAATCCACCGCGCTGCAGCAGGTCGTCGGGGTCGGTAGAGAAGGCCGCTTCACGCCCGCTAAGGTACGCGCGCGTCAGATCGCGCGCCGTCCACTCGAAGGCTAGGAAGGAACAACCGCCATCCGGTTGCGGCCGCTTGTACGAATGAACGTCGGCACAATACGTGCCCCAGGGCGCGCCGAGGTCGGAGGTACCGTCGGTGCCGTGACTGTTCCAAGTAATTCCCCAGAACGCGTGCTCGCCGAATGAGAGAGCGCGCGGGATGTCGCGTTCTACGCCGGCCGTAAGAATGCTGACACTCGGAACGTACCATGGAAGCTTCGCCGACATCGCGGCGTGCAGATCGCCCCAGAACTGAGCCTGGGCATCGTCCCCGTTAGTACGGTGAAATGCGTTGTAGTCGGCGGCATAGGTCATGTGATGAATATCGCCCACCATCCAAGATACGGGCACGTGGTGTGCGGCGGCCGTTCGCTCGATGTTACGCACGCCTTTCACCGAAATCACCTCGTCGAGAGAGGTAAAGACGAAGCGCGTCTGCGTCGCTTTGGGCGGTAGAGACCAATGCGGACGGCCCGGAGACAGATTTCTTCCTAAAACCTTGAAGCCGCACTTTGCGAAGCGCTCGTCGATCGGCGGAAAATCGCCCGCGGGCACTCGATACCAAAGCACTCTGTCGTAACTTACGGTGCACGGAGCGGCACTTCGGTCGACGATGGTGCTCGCGGCGTTAGGCGCCGACGACGACGCGGGCGCGGTAACGTGCGCGCAAGCTGCAACCGGGACGGCAACGACCGTTATCAGCCGTCTGAGAATCGCCCGAATAATCGTTGACCGAAAAGATCGGCTTGCAGTAATCGACGCCGCTTTAAGTTCGATTGCGATTCACTTACCAACTAAAGACTACTTGACCGTTTCCGGACGCGTTTTTCCAGTTTCCCCAATACCTCACGTACGTTGCGCTCGGCTCGACGTACGATGAACCGCCGCCGCCACCGCCGCCGCCGCTGGAGACGCCGAAGCACGAGCCGCCGCCACCGCCGCCGCCGAAATAGCCGCCACCGCCGCTCCCTGTGGGCGTGCCGCCAACATAGATGTGCAGTGGCTCCTTTGGCGTGACCGGAATTACGGCATAGACGCGAGCTTCTCTGCCGGTCCGCGGACAGCTAGCGCCGCCGGCGCCGCGTGCAACGACCGTAATTTGAGTGACGCCGCGCGGCACCACGAACGATTGTTCCGTTCCGGTGTAAGAAAACGTAACGCCCTGCGTTAAGGCTTTCGCCGGCGCTGCTGCAGAAGGCATTGCATGCTGCCCACCGCCACCGCACCCGGCGAGCAACGCCGCGGTGGAACCGGTGCAAATCGCGTAGCGAGCGAAGATTCTCATCAAGGAGTAACGGCGTATACGGTGCCGTTGCCGTTGCTGCCGCCACCTCCCGATGTTCCGAACAAGGTCCCACGCACTTCAATTAGCCCGGAATCGGGACCGCTGGCATCCGGGGCTCCTTTGAATTGATAAACGATGGTTTCTTCGCCGGAGGGCGTCATCTTAAAGAGGATTCCGCACCCCGGACCTTGCGCACAGCCTCTGCCCCCGCTCGCCGTCGTACCGTAAAGCTCGTCGCCTACCGCAATAAGCCCGTTCGGAGACTGACCGTCGGCGCCGCCTTGGAAATTGTAAATGATGCGCTCCTCGCCGGAGAGCGTTACTTCAAAGACGGATCCGCACGGTAGGTAATAGGTGAGTCCGCAGTTATGGTTGCCGCCGGAGATCGTCGTGCCGTACAAATTACCGTTGAGCATCGCGAGCCCACTCGCTGGGAGGGCGCCGTCGTTCCAGCTGCCCTTAAATCTGTGAAGGATCGTCTCAGTTCCCGAAGGGGTCATTTTAAAAACCGTGCCGCAGCCGTAGCTAAAATAGCACCGGCTGCTGCCGCCGGCGGTCGTCGTGCCGTAGAAGTTGCCGTTGTACAAAAGGAGTCCGCCGCTGGGTGTTCCAGCGTCTTTACCGCCTTTGAACGCGTAGAGAATGCTCACGTTGCCGGACGGCGTTATTTTGAAAATGAGCCCACAGCCCGGCGTTTGTGCGTAGTAACACTTTCCAGTTCCGCCAGCTGCCGCCTCGCCGTAGAGCGCACCGTTGAAAAAAGTCAGTTGAGAATCCGGATTAGCTCCTTTAGCTCCACCCGGCAGACGACTCTGTACGTGTTCTTTGCCCTTCGGCGTGAGTTCAAACACGGTGCCGCAGCCCTTGACATGGCCCGACTTGCACCCGGATCCACCGCCGTAGACCGTGGTGCCGAACAGGACGCCCCCCAGATCAGTCAACGCGGCGGTGGGTGCTTCTCCGTCGGTCCCACTCGTGAAGACGTGCAGCACGCGCTCTTGTCCCAAAAGGCTCACTTTGTACGCGATCCCGCAGCCGTGAACGAAACGGCATCCGCCATTGCCTCC
>Ga0213874_10000237_pt1 | contig 10389 bp, 12 predicted proteins | sample BarmaccomBMRX_R7_FD_160098 | JGI IMG/M metagenome (GOLD analysis project Ga0213874, IMG submission 160098) | Root-associated microbial communities from Barbacenia macrantha in rupestrian grasslands, the National Park of Serra do Cipo, Brazil - RX_R7 | ecosystem: Host-associated > Plants > Roots...
GCGGACCGAGCAAACCGACCAGACCGAGCAAACCGACCAGACCGACCGGACCGAGCACACCGAGGAGACCGAGCAAACCGAGGGGACCGAGCAGACCGAGCGGGACCGACAGCCGAGCCGGCGGCGCTGCTACCCCGCGGCGGTCTCGGCGGCGGCGCTACGCCGCGGCGGTCTCGGCGGGCAGCCGGCGGGAGATCACCTTGGAGATGCCGTCGCCGCCCATGGACACGCCGTAGAGCGAATCGGCTGCCTCCATCGTGCGCTTCTGATGGGTCACCACGATGAACTGCGCCTGGGTGCAGTAGCTGCGCAGCAGCTCCAGGAAGCGGTCGATGTTGAGGTCGTCGAGCGCCGCTTCGACCTCGTCGAGGATGTAGAACGGGCACGGCCGCGCTAGGAACACGGCGAACAAGAAAGCCAGCGCGGTGAGCGACTTCTCTCCGCCGGAGAGGAGCATCAACCGCTTCATCTCCTTGCCCCCCGGCGTGATCTCGATCTCCACGCCGATCCCGTCCTCGGGCGCGAGCTCTGCCTCGGAGTCGCCCTCGATCTCGGGCTCCGCGCCTTCCGGGTCCGCGCCGTCGTCCGGCGGGGGCGGCGCTGCCCCACCGAGCACGCGCGCCGGGGCCTCGTGATCGGCGACCAGCCGGAGCCGGCCTCGACCGCCGGGAAACAGCCGGGTGACGACCTGCCCGAAGTTGCGGGCCGCCGCCTCGAAGGTCTGCTCGAACGTGTCCTGGATCTGCTTGTCGGTGTCGCCGATCAGCTTCTCGAGCTCACGCAGGGCCGTCTCGAGATCGGTGCGCTGGCGCTCGAGCTCCTCCACGTGCTCGAGCGCCTCGGCGTACTCCTGCTGGGCCAGCGGGTTGACCGGGCCGAGCTGCTCGCGGCGGCGCGCGAGCCGCTCGAGCCGGCTCTCGAGCTGCTCCCGGGCCTCGGCGGCGAGCGACTCGGCGGCCGGCTCGGCCGGCAGCTCGAGCCGCTCGCCCAGCTCTCCGAGCTGCTCCTCGATGTCGGCGACGCGGTCGCGGACGCGCTGCCGACGCACCTCGGTCGCGGTCAGGCGCTCGTTCTCCTGCTGCAGTCGGCCGTGCAGGGTCGCCTCCTGCTGAGCACAGGTCCGCAGCTCGGACGCGAGGTGCTCGCCGGCCCGGCGGTCCTCGGCGAGGGCGTCGTCGAAGCCCGCCCGGCGTGCGGCGATCGCCTCAGCGGTGGCCGTCAGCGCATCGATCAGCCGGGTGACGACGGGCGCCAGCGCGGAGTCATGGGCGATCGCCCGTCGCAGGCGCGCGATCCGCTCGCCGCGCTCGGCCCGCGCGCGGTCGGCGCGCTCCGCCTTGGCCCGTTCGGCGGCGAGCTGTGCCTCGAGCTGCAGCCGACGCGCGGCGGCCGGACCGTCGTCTGGGGCGGCCCGGCGTCGCTCGATCTGAGCGCTGAGGCGCCGCTCCTCTTCGCTCGCCTCGTCGCGCCGGCGCACGGCGTCCCTGTGCGCATCGACGGCCCGGTCGCGCTCGGCCTCGCGCTCGGCGGCGCGGGCGCCCGCCCGCTCGAGCGCCGCCTGGGCGCCGAGCTCGGCCTGGACCGCCTGCTCGCTGGCCGCGATCAGCCGCTCGCGGCGGTTGCGCTCGGCCAGGACCCGTTCCTCGCCTACCGCCGGGGCCTGACGGACCTCGCGCGCGGCCGCCGCCCACACCCGGCCATGGCGGGTCACGGCAACGCCCGCGAAGTCGTCCGGCAGCTGCTCGAGCGACTCGACCAGCCAAGCGTCGCCCAGCAGCGCATGGGCCAAGGCGACGGCGGCGGCCGGCCCGCGGACGCGCTCCGCGAGGCGCTCGGCAGTGGGGAGCGGAGGCGCTGGCGCGCCTCCCGGGGACGGTGCGGACGTATCCAACGACAGCAGCGCGCGCCCACCATCGGCACCCGCGCGGTCGAGCAGCGAATCAGCGGCGTCGCGATCATCCACCACCGCCGCCCGCAGGCGGCCTCCGAGGACCGCGGTGACGGCCAGCTCGTAGCCGGCGTCGACCTCGAGCTGGTCGGCGAGGACGGTGGCACCACCCGGCGACGCGGCCTGGCTGCGCAGGAATTGGTTGACCGCGGCTAGCTCGCCACCCACCTGGGCGGCGTTTCGGCGCCCCGCCTCGACGGCGCGTTCGGACTCGCGCACGGCGGTGCGCGCCGCCTCGAGCCGCTCCTCGGTCGCCTGGCGGGCGGCGCGCGTGCGCTCGACCGCGGTGCGGTGGCTGCCCAAAATCGCCGTCGCCTCGGCCAGCCCCTGCTCGAGCGCAGCCAGCTCGCGGGCCAGCTCGGCCTCGCGATCGCGCGCGAGCGCCGCCAGCATCTGCTCGATGGCAGTGATACGCCGCGCCGCCTCCGGATCGGGCCGGTCCGCCGCCGCCTGCTGTTCGAATCCGGTCAGCATCTCCCGGCTCCGGCGCAGCCGCGCGTCGATCGCGCCGGCGGCCGCCCTCACCGCCTCATTGCGATAGGCAACCCGCTCGCCGGCCGACTGCGCCGCGAACGAGCGCCGCGAAAGTTCCTCCCGCTGCGCGCTACGACCCGCCAGGGCCTCCTCGGCGGCCTCGCGGCGGCGGCTGACCGCCTCGAGCTCACGTTCGACCTCGCCGCGCCGGGCCCGCGCGTCGCTCGCCTCCGCCTCGGCCTGCTGGAGCGCCTGGAACTCGCCCCGCAGCCCGTCGCGGACGAGCTCCCAGCGCGCCTCGAGCGTCTGTCGCTCGAGGCGGGCGTGGAGCTCGGCGGCCTCGGCCTGGCGCTTGAGCGGGCGCAGACGTGAGCGCGCCTCACGCTCGACGTCGAGCGCCCGGTCGAGGTTGTCCTGGGTCCGCACGAGCTTGAGCTGCGCGCGCCGACGGCGCTTGCGGTGCTTGCCGAGGCCGGCCGCCTCCTCGATCAACAGGCGGCGATCACGCGGCTTGGAGGTGACGAGGGACTCGACCCGGCCTTGGGAGATCACCGAGTGCATCTCCTTGCCCAGCCCGGTGTCCGAAAGCACTTCGATCACGTCGACCAGCCGGCAGCGCGCACCGGCGAGCCGGTACTCGCCCTCGCCGGCGCGGTCGAGCCGGCGCACGATCGAGACCTCCGGCACGCCGAGTCCGAGCGAGCCCTCGCTGTCGTCGAGCACCAGCTCGACCTCGGCGCCGCCGGCTGCCTGGCGGCCGGGCGCCCCGCCGAAGATGACATCCTGCATCGACTGGCCGCGGACCGCGAGCGGCGACTGCTCGCCAAGCGCCCACAGCACCGCGTCGGTGATATTTGATTTGCCCGAGCCGTTCGGACCGACGATGACGCTCACGCCCGGGCCGAACTCGAGCCGCGTTCGGTCGGGGAAGGACTTGAAGCCTTTGAGGGTTATGGACTTCAGGTACATGATCGGCTGGCTCAGAGGGCGCTCTGATCGTGCGGGACCGCTCGCTTACTCCAGCTGCTCGAGAGCGGCCTGGGCGGCTTCCTGTTCGGCATCCTTCTTGCTGCGTCCGGTGCCGCGCCCGGCCTCCACGCCGTCGATCGTCGCGCTGATCCAGAAAACACGGTCGTGTGGCGGCCCCTGCTCGTCGACCACCGTGTAGCTGACGAGCGCTCCCCGGCGAGCCAGGCGCTCCTGCAGAGCCGACTTATAGTCGACGGGGTGCTCGAGCGCGTCGTCGATCTCGGGCCGGAACGCCTGGACCACAGCCTCCGCGGTGCGCTCGTAACCGTAGGCGAGATAACACGCGCCGATGACCGCCTCGATCACCGACGCGAGCACGCGCTCGGTGCCAAGCAGCAACGGGACCGCCGCCGAGATCACCCCGGGGGCGGCATCGCTCAGCCGCTCCGGGACTCCGAGCCGCTCGGCCACCGCACGGCAGGCGCGGCCGGAGACGGCCTGAGCCCGGATCTTGGTCAGCCTCCCGGCGCCGAACTCCTCGGCTTCGAGGCGGGGGTACAGGTGCGCGGTGACCGCCAGCGCCAGCACGCTGTCGCCGAGGAAGGCGAGGCGCTCATAGGATTCTGAGCGGCGCGTCGTCCACGACGCGTGCATGAATGCCGGCGTCGCCAGCTCGTCCGGGAGCGCCTCCAGCAGCGCTCGCAGCGCGGTCTCCGGCTTTTCGCGATTGTCTGGCCGTCGCTCGTCCCGGGCGCTCACTCAGAGTCTGGACCTTGGCTCGCCGTCGCCGACACTCCGCTCGCGAGCACGAAGTCGACGGCCTGACCGACGGTCAGGATCTTCGCCGCCTCCTCGTCGGAGACTCGCACGCCGTAGCTGTCCTCGAGCTCCTGCACGAGCGTGTACAGGTCGAGCGAATCGGCCTCCAGGTCCTGCTTGAAGCGCGTCACCTCGGTGATCCGGCTCGGGTCGACCTCCAGCTCCTCGGCCAGGTGCGCGCGTATCAACGAGAAGATCTGCTCGCGATTCATCGGTTGGACACCGTAGCCGCACCGTCGGACGGGGTCCCGTCGCCGGCTTCGAGCCCACCCGGCGCCGGCTTGAGCGCTCCCGCGGCGACGAGCGCCGCGCGCGTGCGCCCGATGACGTCCTCCTGCACCCCGCGGGCGGCGACCTCGATCGCGCGCGCAAACCCGTGGCGCGTGAACCGGCCGTGCGCGACCACGCCGAGTTGCCGGAGCCCGAGCATGTAGGCACCGCCCGGCTGCTCGGGATCGATCTGGGCACGCAGCCTGCGCACCGACGGGGCGAGCAGCATGCCCCCGAGCTTCCCCGGCCACGAGGTCATGGCGACCTCGCGGATCGCCCTCATGGTGCGGGCGGAGACTCCCTCGATCAGCTTCAGCGTGATGTTGCCGACGAAGCCGTCCATCACCACGACGTCCGCGACTCCCTCGACCACCTGGGTGCCTTCGATGTTGCCGACGAAGTTGAGGCCGGCGCCGCGGCGGGCCGCGAGTTGCTCGTGCACGCTGACCAGTTCCGGCGTGCCCTTGCCGGGCTCCTCTCCATTGGAGAGAAGGGCGACCCGCGGCGAGGCGACTCCCATCACCGCCTGCGCGAAGCCGGAGCCCATGTAGGCGAATTGGACGAGGTGCTCGGGGCGGCAGATCGCGTTCGCGCCGACGTCCAGGAGCAGGATCGGCGCCCCGTCCGGCGTCGGCAGCGGCAGCGCCAGGGCGGGCCGGTAGATCCCGCGATCGCGCTTGAGGTTGAACAGCCCGGCGGCCAGCGCCGCGCCGGTCGAGCCGCCGGAGACCAGTGCCTGCGCCCGGCCCGCGGCGACGGCCCGGGCCGCCTGGACGATCGACGCCTGCGGGGTCGAGCGCACGGCCAACGCGGGGTCGGCTGCCTTGGCGATCGACACGGGGGCGTCGACCACCTCAACGCCCGAGGGGACGGGTCCGATCTCCGCCGCGGGCCCGAACAGGGTCACGGCGATCCCGCTCGCCGCTGCCTGGACCGCGCCGGCCGCGACCTCGCGCGGACCCAGGTCCGCTCCGCCCGCATCCACGGCGACCGTGATCATGGCTCGCCGTCAGGCGATCTGCTCGCCGCGGTCCGCGGCGATCACCTCGCGCCCCTTGTAGCTTCCGCACACCGGACAGACGCGGTGCGGAAGCCGCGGACTGTGGCACTGCGGGCACGCGTTGGGGGTCGGAGCGGTGACCTTGTGCCGCGCGCGGCGCTGCGACGTGCGGGCGTGGGACTGCTTCTGCTTGGGAACCGCCATGGCGACTCAGTGTAGAGCGTGACGAGGACTCGGCGCCGCGGCGAGCGAGGGTCACTCGAAGCGGATCTCCGAGAGCTTGGCCCACCGGGGGTCGGAAGCCCGCTCGTGCCCGTGGTCGGGGCCGGCGGCGTTGAGGTCGGCGCCGCAGGTCGGGCACAGGCCGGCACACTCCTCGCGGCAGAGCAGCGTCGCCGGGAGCGAGAGCGCGAGCGCGTCCCGGACCCAGGCATGCAGGTCGAGGATCCCGCCTTCGACGTAGGGCGACTGCAGCTCGTCCCCCTCGCCCGGCTGAGAGACCTCGCGAACGTCCACGGTGAAGACCGGCCGCGCCGGCTCGAGGCAGCGCATGCACGGTCCCGACACGGTGGCGTCGAAGCGGAGCCGCAGCGCGTATCCGGATCCGGTCGTGCGTGAGACGTCGAGCGCGGCGGCGACGAGCGCGGGCTCGACGGCGTAGCGTTCGCGGCCCAGAGTGAACGGGTCGATCGCGGTATGGAGCTCCAGTCGGCGAGCCTCACCGGAGCTGAGACGCAATCCCCCGAGATCGAATGTGTCCGTTCGGAGGGACATACATCGAGGTTAGTACCCGCGAGGATTCCCGAAATGTCGAGGTGGTTCCGCAGCTACGGCTTCGCCGAGGTCTCCGACGGGCTCGTGGTCGGCGCGTATCCCCTCGACGAGGCCGACGTTGCCACGCTCGCGCTGATGGGGATCAAGCGAGTGCTGAACCTGACCGACGACAGCGAGTATCGCCGCGGCGAGCGCGAGAGCGTCGTGGGGGCGCTTCAGAGCGCCGGGATCGAAGAGGACCGCCTCGGCTTCACCGACTACGGCCCCCTTCCCGCGGGCCGGCTCGACGACGCGGTTCGGCGCGTGAGCGCCTGGCTAGACGACGGCTCCCGCACCTACGTCCACTGCCGCGCGGGCTGGCAACGCTCGGCCGCGGTGGCGGCGGCGGTGATCGCGGCTCGCGAGGGGCTGGAGATCGACGATGCGCTCGGACAGGTGCAGCGGCGCAAGCCCTCGGCCGACCCTCTGCCCCGTCAGCGGGAGGACCTGCGGCGCTGGTGGGCCGCCCGGCGCGCGGCTCAGCTGGGCGGGAAGACGCAATCGGGCTAGTCGCCGCGGGTGGCGGCGCGTTCGGGCCAGCGGCGGGGGGTGCGTAGGGAGGGTGCCGGCGCAAGCCGCATTGCCCTACCCGGCCGCCAACCGGCGGAGCGTCAGCTGCTCGACCTCCTCTTGCTGAGCGCCGGCCGGCGCCGCGGCGGCGGCCCCGCGCTTACGCTCCTGGGTGCCGGCCGGCAGCTCGGCGGCGTGAACGGTCCTGGCGCTCACCGTCACCGGCTCGATTTCCTGGAGCTCCTTGCCGCCGGAGCTGGCGCCGTGATCGGCGAACCGCCGCGCGGACGGCAGGACACGCGACTCGTACGAGCCGACGGCGTCGTTGAAGGCGCGGACGGTGCCGTTGAGCCGAGTGCCGACGGTCGCGAGCAGGCTCGAGAGCTTCACCAGCCGGCCGTGGAGCTCGCGGCCCAGCTCGGAGATCGCCTGGGCCGACTCGGCCACGCGCTCCTGCTGCCAGCCATAGGCGACGGCGTGGAGCATGGCGAGCAGCGTGGTGGGCGTCGCGATGAGGACACGGCGCGCCATCGCGTCCTCGATCAGCGCCGGGTCGGCGTCGAGCGCAGCGCCGTACAGATGCTCGCCGGGCAGGAACATGACGACGAGGTCCGGCGAGGAGTCGAGGCCTGACCAGTACGACTTGTCGGCCAGCATCTTCACGTGCTTGCGCAGCAGCCGCGCGTGGTCTCGGAGGTGGCGCTGACGCTCCTCCTCGTCACGAGCCTGGTAGGCGTCGAGCACGCCCTGCAGCGGCGCCTTGGCGTCGGCGACCACGTGCTTTCCACCGGGCAGGTTGATCACGAGGTCGGGACGCAGCGTGGTCTCCTCGCCGACGAGCGACGACTGCTCGAGGAAATCGCAGTACCTCACCATTCCCGCCAGCTCGACAACGTTGCGCAGCTGCATCTGTCCCCACTGCCCACGCATGTTCGGCTTGCGCAGCGCCGTGACCAGCGCGCCGGTCTCGGTCCGGAGCTTCTCCCCCGTCTCAGTCAGCGTCCGCAGCTGGGCCTCGAGCCGGCCGCGGGACTCTCGGCGCTCCTGGTCGAGCCGCAGCAGCTGCGCATCGACACGGCCGAGCTGCTCCTTCAGCGGCGCGACGAGCTGCTCAACTGCCTGCCGCCGCTGATCGAGCTCGCCCTTGGCCTGTGCCTGGGCGGCGTCGAGCTGAGCCCGGGCGAGCTGCGAGAGCTGCGCCAGGCTCGACTGCAGCGCCTCGGCGCTCAGCGCCTTGAACGAAGCCGACAGTCGCTGCTCGGCGTCGTTCACCGTCGCCAGCCGCTCCTCCGCCCGGGCGCGCTCATGCTCGAGATCCGCGCGAGCGCGAACGAGATCCTGCTCCAGGGCGCCGGCGCGGGCGGCCTCCGCGGCGAGCGAGCGAAGGCGTGAACGGAGCGCGAGCAGCACGATGCCGGCGCCGGCGAAAAGCCCGATGAGCAGCCAGATTGCATTCATGGCGCGAGGATGGCGCGCGCGGCGGACGGAACCCCGCCGCCGCGGCGGAGCGGATCGTGGTCGCGGCTGCCGATCGCTTGCCGCCGCTTGCCAGAATCGCCGGTGTGTCAGAGGACCTGATCCGACGCCGGGCCGTGGTACACGGAAACGTGCAAGGCGTCTTCTTCCGCGACTCGACGCGCGAGTCCGCCAGGCGCCATGGCGTCAACGGCTGGGTCCGCAACCGGCCCGACGGAGCGGTCGAGGCGGTACTCGAGGGCCACCCCTACGCGGTCGAGCAGGTCCTGCGCTTCCTGCGGGACGGGCCGCCCCACGCGGACGTGGAGCAGGTCGAGGTCCACGAGGAGCCGCCCGAGGCGCTCGAGTCGTTCGAGGTGCGCTGAGGCCGAGCCGCGCTCAGGCCGAGCCGCGCTGAGGCCGAGCCGCGCTCAGGCCGAGCCGCGCTGAGGCCGAGCCGCGCTCAGGCCGAGCCGCGCTGAGGCCGAGCCGCGCTGAGGCCGATCCGGCCTCACCCGGCCGCCAAGGCGCGCTCGAACGCCTCGCGCGCGGCGTCGCCGCGGACTGCGAACACCACTCGTTCCAGCCCGCTGCCCGCCTCGAGGCGCCGGCGCACCTCTTCGACCTCGATCCGCGCCGCCTCGTCCACCGAGAAGCCGCCGACTCCGGTCCCGAACGCCACCAGCGCCAGCGACCGGGCGCCGAGCGCGTCGGCTTGGCGCAGGGTGGCCGCGGTCGCGCGGCGGATGATCTCCGCCGAGGTCGGACCGCCGAGCTCCATCGTCGCGGCATGGATCACCCAGCGGCAGGGCATCTCGCCGCCGCTCGTCTCGACCGCCTCGCCGAGGCCTATCGGCGCGCGGGCACGGCTCTCCCGATCGATCGCCGGCCCGCCGGCGCGAGCGATCGCACCGGCGACGCCTCCGCCGTGCCGCAAGTCGGTGTTGGCCGCGTTGGCGATCGCGTCGACCTCGAGCCGGGTGATGTCCGTGTCGAGGACCTCGATCACGCGGGCGGCCACGGCTAACCCACCTCGGCGGGCCACGGCCGGGCCTCGGCTAACCGACCTCGGGGGGCCACGGCCGGGCCTCGGCTAACCGACCTCGGCGGGCTCCTCTTCCCTGCCGGCCAGCCGCTCGCGCCCCCGCCGCACCGCGGCGATGAACTTGGAGAGGTTGACCTCGAGCGTGTTGAGCACCTCGTCGGCGTAGTCCTCGGCGCCGAGGCGGATCTCCCGCCCGCGGGCGTGCGCGTCCTCGATGATGTCCTCGGCGGCGCGCTCGGCGTGCCTGGTGATCTCCTCCTCGGAGATCAGGCGATCCTGGCGGTCGCGCGCCTCCTTGACGATCCGCTCGGCCTCGCGCTTGGCCTCGGCGAGCATCTCCTGGCGCTCCTTGACGATCCAGCGGGCCTGCTTGATCTCCTCGGGGATCGTCGCACGCATCTGGTCGAGGATGTCGTAGATCTCCTCTTTGTCGACACGCACCTGATCGGTCAGCGGGACCGGCTTGGCGTTGTGGACGAGATCGTCCAGCTTGTCGATCAATACAAGGACGTCCATTCGCAGAACCTCTGTTTCGTCAGCGGCCAAGCCGTTCCTGCAGGGCCCCGGCGACCTCGTGGGGCACCAGGTCGGTGATGTCGCCGCCGAACGTGGCCAGCTCCTTGACACCGCTTGAACTCAGGAAACTGTACTTGGCCGACGCCATCAGGTAAACGGACTCCACGTCGGGCGCCTGGCGGCGGTTGAGCTGATTCATCTCGAGCTCGTACTCGAAGTCGGAGATCGCGCGCAGGCCCTTGACGATCGCCATCGCCCCGCGCTCGAGGGCGAAGGCGACGAGGAGCCCCCGGAACGGCTCCACCTCGATGTTGGGCAGATCGCTCGTGGCGTTGCGCACGAATCCGATTCGCTCCTCGGTGCTGAACACCGTTCCGCCCTTGCGCCACGGGAGGTTGACCACCGCCACGATCACCTTGTCGTACATCGCCGAAGCGCGGGCGATCACGTCGAGGTGTCCGTAGGTGACCGGATCGAACGTGCCGGGACAGAGCGCGACTCGGTTATCGGGAGCCATGGTGGATGCGGATCAGGGTGTCGCCGTAACGCCGCTCGTCGAACCGGGCCAGC
>Ga0213874_10000238_pt1 | contig 10381 bp, 8 predicted proteins | sample BarmaccomBMRX_R7_FD_160098 | JGI IMG/M metagenome (GOLD analysis project Ga0213874, IMG submission 160098) | Root-associated microbial communities from Barbacenia macrantha in rupestrian grasslands, the National Park of Serra do Cipo, Brazil - RX_R7 | ecosystem: Host-associated > Plants > Roots...
ATTGAAACTTTCACCTTTCCTTCTGTTGCTGATCCAGGTCTGCAATGGTGAGCAGAGCATGCAACTCTTCAACACTACTTCTGAGAGTTGCAGAGGCTGCTGGGTGCAGTGTTCTGCTTTCTCAGATAGCATAGTAGATGGTGTGGTACTGGACATCCCCTCATAACTAGCAGCTTGAGTCTCGTCTAGTATCACATCTCTGACTCAAACAGTCAAGACGTGCAGCAACTCAGTCACCTGCGATGAACACGCAGTTGAAGTAGGTGCCCTTGTAGATCGCTCTACAATAGAGTAGAGAGATACGAACATTTCTCAACATGTCATACATCAGGTGGTATATTTGTAGAAAGACTTGGCTATGTTCTATCATCTAGGCAAGATTGCCACTCGCTTTCGCTGGTTGATTGTAGGTTTATGGATAGTCGCCGCTGCCGTGGCTGTGCTGTTTGCTCCGCAGGTCGGTCAGGTACTGCGCTCCGGTGGCTTCAGTAGCCCTGATTCTGAGTCGCAACGGGCCGTAGATGTACTTGTACAAAAATTACATCTGGACCTGACAGTTGTGCAAGTTATTTTCACAAGTCATGAGTACACTGCCGATGACCCACGCTTCGTACAAGAGTCGCAACAGGCACTAGCACGCCTCAAGGGATGGTCAGAAGTTACTCAGGTTATCTCTTTTACAGATAATCCGCGCCAGATAGCGCTAGACCGTTATGCTGCCTATGTGAATGTGCTGCTCAAATCCGATCCCGATGCTGCACCGAAGCTCTTGCCCGAACTGCAACAGAGGTTGCAAGCAGTCCCTCATCTAAAGACGAGCATCGGAGGCGGCCCCGTTTTCTACGAGGATCTTCAGTCAGTTAGTGAGAACGACTTGCGTCGTGCGGAGATATTAGCCTTTCCGTTTGCCATTATTGCACTACTCTTGGTCTTCCGCTCGGTGGTAGCCGCGCTCTTGCCTGCTTTGGTTGGCGGCTTTGCCGTGGTCATTGCTTTAGCGATTATCTTCGGCTTGGGGCATATCACACCGCTTTCAATCTTCGTCTTGAATATCACCACGCTCTTCGGCCTGGGCCTGGGTGTAGACTACTCCTTGTTCATAGTAAGTCGTTTCCGCGAAGAACTGGCTCATGGTCACAGTATCGAAGATGCTGTCGTTTTGACAGTTGCCACTGCCGGTCGCGCTGTTACCTTTTCCGGCTTGACAGTTTCCATCGGTCTGCTCGGACTGACCTTCTTCCACATCAACATGCTGCGCTCTGTAGGTATGGGCGGTGTGCTGGTTGTATCACTCGCTATGCTGGCAGCGGTAACACTGCTTCCGGCCACTCTAGCTCTTATTGGGCTGCGAGTGAATGCTTTGCCTGTACGCTTGCGCGCCTTCTGGAAGCACTTCACTGCCTCCGCTGTAAATGATGTAGCACTCGGTCAGACTGTAGGCGATGCCCATCATGGTTTCTGGTATCGACTCTCTCAGTTTGTTATGCGCTATCCTGTGCGTGTATTTTTCCCGGTGCTCTTCCTGCTCATCGGTTTTGGGCTACCATTCTTGGATGTGCGCTTCTCGGCCCCCGACGCCTCAATCCTGCCCTCGAATGTGCCATCCAGGCGGGCATTTGATCTGCTGGCAGAACGCTTCAATGATCGCGAAACAACGCCCATTCTGATAGCTGTACAAACAAGAGGTAACGTGCTGACAGCCGAAAATATTCACAACCTTTACTACTATGTGCAACGTATTGAAGCTGACCCACGCGTAGCACGTGTTGACAGCATTGTAAGTGCCGACCCACGTTTCACCCTAGAACAATACCAGCTGCTCTACACACATCCTCAACTGCTTGCCGACCCTTATTTGTCAGCATTCCTCAGAAGCTCGGTTGCCGGTGACACAATAAGGATACAAGTCATCAGCAAGTACACTATGTTAGATACGCGCTCACAGGCGCTTGTACAGACAATTCGCAATACCCCTGCTGGCAATGGTATGACGGTGCTAGTGGATGGAGGTACAGCAGGCAATATCGACTATGTTAATTCCCTGTACAGCGACTTTCCAAAGGCTGTATTCATTGTGGCCCTCACTACCTACGTTCTGCTCTTACTGCTCTTCCGCTCAGTCGTATTGCCCTTGAAGGCGATCATCATGAACACGCTCTCTATCTTGGCGAGCTATGGGGCATTGGTAGTGATCTTCCAGGATGGCTTCTTGCATCAAGTGCTCGGCTTTACTCCACTGGGATTCGTCGAGGCAACCAGCCCTATTCTGCTCTTCTGTTCGCTTTTCGGGCTTTCCATGGACTACGAAGTCTTCCTCCTCTCTCGTGTGCAGGAAGCGTTCTGGCAGACAGGCGACAACACACGATCTGTAGCTCTGGGCCTACAGCGCAGCGGGGGCATCATTACCAGCGCTGCAATCATCGTCGTTGTGGTCAGCCTCTGTTTTGCGACCGCTGATGTTATTCTCGTCAAGGCACTTGGACTAGGTATGGCGCTAGCGGTTGTACTAGATGCTACGTTGGTACGTGGTCTACTTGTCCCAGCTACTATGCGTCTGCTCGGTGACTGGAATTGGTGGCTCCCTTTTGTCGGCGTGCAACGCCATCCACCAGCATTGGCAGAGTACAGAGCAGAAGAATCCGTTCTAGACGTTGCTAGGGTGAATACGTTAGGGCACGGTGACATAAGCATTGGAGAGGAAAAATGAGTAATAGAATGCAATACTTGGTTAGAGCTGTCTTACTGGTGATGAGTGTTGTGCTATTAGCCTCTTGTAGTTTCCCAGGTGTTGTCTCCACGTCGCAGCAGTTACCACAAGTGAGTCAAACGCCACATACGCTACAATTGCCACCTATAAGGTTTCCACAGGATGAAGGGGCACACGCGTATTTGACCGAATGGTGGTACTACACGGGGCACATGAAGGCAACCGATAACGTTGGGAGGCTCCATCAGTATGGCTTTGAACTGGTCATCTTTCAAAGCCTACGTAGTGATCTTCCTCCTATTTATGCAGCCCACTTCGCCATAAGTGACATAACGCGTGGTTCGTTTCACTTTGATCAGCGCCGTCTCACTGAACCGAACGCCATTATCCCTGATGGTACATCGACCAAAGGCATTGATGTAAGTATCGGCGATTGGTCCATACGCGGAGTGAATGGGCAGGATCACTTAAAAGCATCCATGACGAACTATGCTATTGACGTGAACTTGTCAGGTCGTAAGCCTGCTATACTGCACAATGGGAATGGACTGATTACCTTTGGGCTAGGAGGGTTCTCCTACTACTACTCACGGCCAAACATGGTACTATCGGGTATCATTACCGATCATGGTCAGCCTCTAGCAGTCTCAGGGGAGAGCTGGATGGACCACCAGTGGGGCAATCTTCTCTCGTTGCTTGGGGGTGGTGGCTGGGATTGGTACAGCATCCAATTGAACAACAACACCGAGATGATGCTCTACTTCATTCGTGATGCTTCAGGAAATAGCGTTTCTACCTACGCTACGTACATTGATGGCAGCGGTAAGTATGATCCTATTGCAGCAAATACACTCCATACTAAGGTTCTTGACCACTGGCGGAGTCCTACGACGGGGACAAGTTATCCTTCTGGCTGGCTCCTGGATATCAATAGCCCACAGTTGCAAGTATCTCTGACACTAGTCCCGCAACTGAAAGATCAAGAACTGCTAGTGTATCAGTCCACAGGCAATAGCTATTGGGAGGGAGCCGTCACTATTGCAGGTCAGAGCCAAGGTAGAACAATACAGGGTGAAGGGTACGTTGAGCTGACTGGCTATGCCCACGGGTCAGGCCCGCAGACATCATAGTTGACGTGTGGAGGAAAGAATATGGTATACTTTGTGCGGCGTTTACGATGTCATAGTTATGTGTTACATAGAGCATACCTATGTAATGCAATATACATCTAGGTGTTATTTCTCTCACGTCTGATTGAGGAGGGGGTGAGTTTGGGGATGAAAGCGGCAAAGGAAAGATGAAAACGAGAACACGTGCCTCTACACAGGAAGATTTTGCTATAGCCGAGCGTGTGGCTCGTATTGTTTCCAGCGTGCGTGGAACGAAACCCGATTACACACGCCTAGCTGCTGAGTTGGAGCTAGCTATCCCCTTTGACGTGGTGGGGATAGTGCTCTTGCGGCAGGATCGTCAGGCTGTACGTGTCACCGTTTGTCATCGTGAACAGTATCAAGAGGCAACGCATTGGACGGCTCTACAGCATCAGCATCCTAGAGAAAGTTCTATGCTAGCACAGATACTGCAGACTCGGCTGCCCATCGTGAGGGAATATGAGAAGGGGCTAGATGGTCCCCCAGAGGTGTGTGGTGATGCTCTTAGCAGTGATCATCGACTCCACTCCACACTGATTGTTCCTTTGATTGTGGAAGAGCGCGTGCTAGGAACACTCGAGTTGGGAACAGTGGCCCCAAATACCTATACAGATGAAGCACTACAACGGCTGGTGAACGCGGTGGCGCATGTGCTTGCTGCTGCTATTGAAGGTGTGCAATTGGAGGGAAAAACACAAATACAAGACCGCCAACATCAAGCACTCAAGGAGGTCTCCTATGCTCTCACCTTGAAAATGGAACTACCTATTATCCTTAATCAAATCGTTGTTGGTCTTGCCAGATCATTGAATGTTGCATCAGCAATTATGATGTACAATCGCCATACGGCACTATTACAGGTAGAAGCGCTAGCAGGACTAGACCGAGATATTTTCCCAAAAATATGTACGTGTAATACTTATATGAGACAGGAATGTATCATTGGCTATACACTTCAGCATCACCGAGCTACTATTTCCTACGATCTCGCTACAGATAACCGCTTTCCACTGAATCATTTATCCGCAAGGAAACTAAATATACACTCAGTCTACACTATTCCTCTAATGACAGACACAACCGTTTACGGGGTTCTTTTCCTCTGCTCTGCAGAGCCGGGTGGCTTTACCCCGTTAAAAGTCGATATTTTCTCGCTCTTCGCGAGCCAAGCTACTCTAGCAATTGACACAAGCATGTTGCTTGAGGCAACACGCCAGCGTAGCCTCTTTCAAGAGAGTGCCTTGCTTTCATCTGTGTCACATGACCTGCGTAGTCTCCTGACGACTATTAAGGCTGCTGTGACAGGTTTACTTCAAGCAGACATTGCGTGGAGCGAACAGGCGCGTCGAGAAATGCTCGAAGATGTTGATAGCGAGACCGACCAACTCACCGTCATGATCAACGCGTTGATAGAACTGTCGCGCATAGAGATGGGTGCTCTGATATTAGAAAAAGAATGGTGTGATATTGTAGAGGTGATCCATGGAGCACAGGCAAAGCTGGATCGTCGGCTAGCGACCTGCCCAATGCGCATCGACCTGCCGCCTCAATTGCCACTTGTGTACGCCGATCACGCCCAACTTGAACGAGTCTTCTACAACTTGATAGACAATGCCATACGACACAGCCCAGAAGGTGCTGAAATCGTTATTGCCGTTGATGTGCTTGAGGACCATGCATCACCACATGTCCGTGTGTGCGTGACCGATCATGGACGCGCTGTCCTAGAGCATGAACGTGAGCGTATCTTCCGCTCTTTTCATTATGGTTTTCGCTCATATGGAAGTGGGCTGGGATTAGCAATCTGTAAAGGTATTGTAGAAGCCCACCAGGGATGTATTTGGGTAGAAGCTGTGCGAAACAATGCAGGGAAAGCGTGTGGTTCTTGCTTTATCTTCACGTTGCCTATTCGTGCAAGCAGAGTTATCTCGGCACGAGCAACTGTGTAGAAAAGGTGGAGTTTTCATTGCACTCAATATGTTTGAACACATTTTGAAAGGCAGAAGTTGTGATGAAAGCGAAAGGGAAGCGTATTCTTGTGGTCGATGATGAGCCTCCCATTCAGCGTAATCTGCGTCGTAATCTGATGGCAACGGGCTACGAAGTACTTGTTGCTGAGAATGGCGAGCAGGCTGTAGAAATGGTATGTCTTCATCACCCTGACCTGATCTTACTCGACCTCCATCTTCCCAATGGGAAGCTGGATGGTATGGACGTATGCGTACAGGTGAGACAACTTATGCAGACACCAATCATAGTACTCTCAGCATTGACTGGGGAAAAACAAAAAGTACAAGCTCTGGACCTAGGTGCTGATGATTACTTGACGAAACCTTTCAGCACTGAAGAGCTGTTAGCTCGTTTGCGGGCTTGTCTGCGCCGTGCAAGTGTGACAGCAACAGCAGAAGTAACTGAACCAGAAGTATTACAAAGCGAGGATGGTTATCTCTACATGCATGTTGCACGACGCCAGGTACTGGTCGCAGGTCACGAAGTGCGCCTGACGCCGACTGAGTTCGAGTTGTTACGACGACTCATGTTATACGCTGGCAAGGTACTTACACACCGTTCTTTACTACGAGCTGTTTGGGGACCTGAATACGGTGAAGAAGCTGATTATTTGCGAGTATACATACGCCAACTCAGGCGTAAGGTGGAGGTGGAGCCATCACGGCCTCGCTACATTCTGACTGAGCCTGGTGTTGGTTATGTTTTCCGTGTTCGTGTTGAAATTCAGAGTTCTTAACATTATTTTACTAACTGAACACCCTTTTGAGGGGCGAGCCGTCTCAGTCAACCCTGCTTGACAAGCACATTTGATAAAGGAACTGTAAGAACAATGGAGCAGCAAGACCGCATTATGGATGGAGATTTACAGACATTAGGTCTCCAATCCATCTTAAAAATGCTTGCATTAAGTGGCAAGACAGGCAAGCTATATGTCTACTCTGGCCCGGAGACACTCTCTGTCGGTCTACGCAAGGGACAAATTGTTGGACTTCATGAAGAGGGTGTTCCACAACCGGACCTGCTCGCTATGCTTTGCCTCATCAATAGACTCGATCCTGCACGAGTACAGACGATTCGTGAACTTGCGCAGGGCGATATGCAAGTGACGCTTGCTACGTTAGTTGAACGAGGTTGGATGACTGTCAGTGAAATGCAACGTCGCCTTGAATTTGCTGTGACACAGTGCATCAGTCATGCGCTCCGTTGGGTCAATGGGCGTTTCGAGTTTCATCGGCAACTGGTGCCAATGGATAGCAAAATGCTTCCTTTGGATATTGACTCTGTCCTGCTAGAGGCATTACGTCAAGCAGATGAGTGGGAAGAGATTGCCAAAGAAGGAGTGATGCATCTCACACGCACGACAGTAGCGCGCTGGCAACCAGAGGTCAGCAGGGATGTACGCAGCATGGAGTTGAATGCCGAAAGCATTGAGGTACTGTGTCTCTCTAATGGTGAGCTGCCGCTGCAGGCTATTTCACTGGCACTTATGATGCCAGAGGCGCGTGTGGCACACATTATGACTCGTCTGGTAGCACTGAATTTAATTGAGGTCGTTGATACAGCCTTTGAGGACGTGTTGCGACAAGACCTTGCAGATCGGATTATGCGATCTCAGAACGCATTGGCGTGGCGTAAGCGAGCTTCGGATCCCGTGCAGCATCTTCACGGACTGCTCATTATACTTGCCGAGTGTATCAATGAGCTTCTTGTTCACCATGGCAAGCATGCGAGAGTTTTTCTTGGACGCGGCCAGATTTCTTCTATAGAGATTGTGCGCTACTTGGAGCGTCGTTTTGCTCCACCATTGCAACCACTATCAAGTCAATATCCTATTTTGGAGACAGCAAATTTCAGTCATGGTCAACTTAACTGTAATGAGATCCTTGCTCTCGATAAGGTAGTGAAGGGTCAACAGTTAGAGGAGTTTTATTGGGAGGCAGTGCAAGGGCTGAGTGCATTCCTGCGTATGCTCTTTGCAGAGTTACTACATGACGAAGTGGGAAGTTCAAGTACGGGTCGTCAACTCAGTGCCGCCTGGAAACTGTTTCTCTTCGAATTTGAGCAAGAAGTACAACAGTACCAGACGTACCGTGCTCAGCGAGCAGCACGAGCGGCGCGTGACCGCAATGCGACACAGCCATCACCTACGGGAGTAGCGCAAAATCGCAGTACTGTCCCTGAAGTAGATGGAAGGTCTTTTTGGTCATCTGAAAAAAGGAGGTCAATCTAGATGGTCGTACCGACTGTACTGGTAGTAGACGATAGTCCTACTGTGCGTAAGATCATTCAAATGACGCTCCAGCGTGAACATATTCGTGTGGTTACTGCTGGAGATGGTTTAAGCGCGCTTACCTCAGTTGCTGACGAAGCACCTGCTCTTATCCTTCTCGATATCCAACTTCCGCGAATGGATGGGTACCATATTTGCCAGATTATACGCAAAAACTTGCAGTTTCGGCAAATACCTATTATTATGCTCAGTGGGAAGGATGGTCTGTTTGATAAGATGCGAGGCAAGCTTTCTGGGTCAACAGAATACCTCACAAAGCCATTTGACTCTGCAGAACTTATACAGACAGTAAAGAAGCATCTTGCAAACTGGCAGGAGCGCGTTCCTACGCAATATGAGAATACGCGTCCCCGCCTGCGCTACCGGGGATAGGCAATATCCAGAAGATCAATGGAGATATCTCGGTCTGGCACAATGCATCAGGTGCTCAACTCGTGATTGCTTGAGAAAGGTGTAACCAGATGTCTGGACAAAAAGTGCTCGTTGTGGATGACAGTTGGACTGAACTAACAATGATTGTTGCTTTGTTGCGTGATGGCGGCTTTGAGGTTGTGACGGCTGTGGATGGTGATGAAGTTGTTGAAAAGGTGTTCAAAGAGCGTCCTCAATGCATTGTTCTTGATGTTGTCCTTCCCAAGCAAAATGGGTTTCAGTTGTGCCGAAAGCTAAAGGCTCTAGAGGTAAGTAAGCATATTCCGATCATTCTGTTGTCGAGTAAAAGTACTCCATTGGATAAGTCATGGGGGCTCAAGCAAGGTGCCGACTTATATATAACTAAGCCTTTCAATGAAGCTGAGCTGGTTGCTAGTGTACGGCACCTTGTCTAAGCGGGGTCAAGGTGGGGCAGTAGCCCCAAGGTTTCCTCTCTCCTTTTTCCTCCCCCTAAGGGGGGCGAGAAAGGACTTGTACATTGCCCCACGACCAATGGTCCTACCAGGAGCAGGTTTGTGGCTAAGGATAACCGAAAAATGCTACAGGACGCTTTAGCTAGTGCTGGACGGACAAGAACATCTTTGCTGATGCAAGCTCAGTTGGCACTTGCTCAACAGTTAGATACTCATGCCTCTCCGGAAGACGTTCAGGCTAGTGACGGGGAACAGTATCTTGTGTTCTCTCTTTGTGATTGTGAGCTTGCAGTCAGTGCTGAGTTGGTTCAAGCAGTAGAACGACTCGTCGATGTGACTGCTATTCCCAACGTTGCTCCCTGGGTGAGAGGTGTTGCTCATCTGCGTGGGTCTATTGTCTCTGTAGTGGACTTACGCACATTTCTAGGTCTGGAGCAATTTACACATGGTTCACGTGCCCGCCTGCTCTCGTTGCAGCATAATGACATGACGATATGCTTCGTAGTGGATGGGGTGAGCGAGATGCTTTTCATTCCTAATTCCGCTATTACCCGTGGTGAGATACTTCAAGCTCCTATTCCGCAGTGGGCGTTGCCTAATGCTGCTGGATATGCACTACTGGGTAAACGTGCAGTGGTTTTGCTAGATGCGGTGCGCCTGCTCTTCTCAGACAAGATGCAGCGCTATGAGCTACAGGGACTAGAAGGTCTTTAGCAGTTCCTATTTTAGAGTCTCTTAAAACTGAATGCGTCGTAAGGCTCTTGCGCACATTCAATTTGATGAGCGTGTTTTTCTATTGAACAGGAGGTGTGGCGCATGAATCTTGAACGTAGTCCAGGCAGAATGACAGTAAATGCGTTGATGCAACTAGGGTTAGTCACTTCAACGGCTCTTCCAGTCCTATTTATTGCCCTACTTGGTTTTACAGAATCACAACTGGATAAAACAACATTCCTGCTGGTGGTTATCGCTTGTGCAATTATCGTACTGCTCGGTGTGTTGATTGTGAATTATTTTGTGCAGCGTCGCATCAAAGATCGGCTGCTAGGGCTCGTCGATGTGTGTCGTGACTATAGTGGCGGCGATCAGACCGTACGGGCTTCTGTCAATGGTGATGACGAGTTCGCTATGCTCTCGATGTCACTTAACACCTTGCTTGATGCTCACGCTAGCCCAGCCAATAGCACAACAATTGCTAATGCTAGCGGCGACGCAGCAGCCCTGCAAGCACAGATTGAGAAGTTACTGCAAGAGGTCAGTGCTGTCGGAGACGGCGACCTTCGCATCCAGGCAGAAGTGACACCTGATACACTTGGTGTGTTGGCTGACTCCTTTAACTACATGATAGAAGAGCTAGCCAAGGTCGTAGGGCGCGTTC
>Ga0213874_10000239_pt1 | contig 10379 bp, 10 predicted proteins | sample BarmaccomBMRX_R7_FD_160098 | JGI IMG/M metagenome (GOLD analysis project Ga0213874, IMG submission 160098) | Root-associated microbial communities from Barbacenia macrantha in rupestrian grasslands, the National Park of Serra do Cipo, Brazil - RX_R7 | ecosystem: Host-associated > Plants > Roots...
TCTTCTTATTCCTTTTCTGCTTCCTGGGGCCACTAGTGACAGGACACAACCAGCCTGATATCATCCATACGGCTGATGCCTCGCAGGCCCCCTCGCTCACCTATCCCTTTGGAACTGATGATGTTGGGCGCGATCAGTTAGCTCGCGCCATGGCAGGTGGACAAGTTTCGCTCTTCGTTGGGCTTGCTTCAATGTTTACAGCTCTGGTGTTCGGTGTCGGCATTGGCGCTCTGGCAGGCTTCTATGGAGGAGTGATTGACAACATACTCATGCGTCTGACAGACATCGTGTTATCGATACCCATCTACTTATTCTTGTTTGTGCTCGCTATTTCATTCAGTAATGGCTCGCCAGCAGGGATCATCTTTTTAATTGCCATCGTTAGTTGGACCTATGCTGCACGCCTAGTACGAGGAGAATTTCTTGCTACGAAGGAGCGCGAGTATGTGTTTGCCGCCCGCAGCCTGGGAGCAAGCGATTTTCGCTTGATGTTGGGACACATTTTACCTAATGCCGCCGGTCCAATTATTGTGAATGCCACCCTCTTAGTCGGTCAGAATATCATCCTTGAGTCGGTGTTGAGCTACTTTGGTTTTGGGCTTCATCCACCCACCTCCAGTTGGGGTAACATGGTGTCCGACGGGCAGAATGTGTTCGATGTCGCTCCCTGGCTGGTGTTTACACCCGGCCTGCTCATTTTCCTGACCGTGCTAAGTTTCAATCTCGTAGGTGATGGATTACGTGACGCCCTTGATCCCTATATGACAGAGCGGTAAAGCTATATAATAGAAAGAAAGGCAGGAACGAACGTGGCAGAGTATCTGCTCGAAGTGCAGGATCTCAAAACCTACTTCAGGACAAAAGGAGGAGGGCGTGTGCGGGCGGTAGATGGTGTGAACTTCGCAGTGCTTCCTGGTGAGAAGGTTGCTCTTGTGGGCGAGAGTGGCTGTGGCAAGAGCGTTACTGCCCTCTCTATCATGCGCCTTGTCGCTCAACCGCCTGGTGAATATGCTGGTGGCAGCATCATTTTTGAAGATCAAGATTTACTTGAACTGCCCGAAAGAGAGATGCGTAAGATACGTGGCGGCAGAATCGCCATGATCTTCCAGGATCCAATGACCAGTCTGAATCCAACTATGACTATAGGCAAACAGATTGCTGAGGGCTTACAGATCCATCTCAAATTGTCCGAGCGCGAAGCTCATAAGCGCGCTCTAAGCTTGCTGGAGCAGGTAGGTATTCCGGCTGCCGCTGAACGTGTCAATTCCTATCCGCACCAGTTTAGCGGGGGCATGCGCCAGCGTGTAATGATCGCTATAGCGTTGGCATCGAACCCGAAGCTACTGATTGCAGATGAGCCTACGACAGCCCTGGATGTAACGGTACAGGCCCAGATACTAGAACTTATCAGTGCCATTTGTAAGGAGTTTGGCACAGCATTGATCTTGATTACACACGACCTCGGAGTCGTTGCAGGCATGGCCGACCGTGTGGTAGTGATGTACGCTGGTAAGGTTGTCGAAGAAGCCCCAACCGATGAACTGTTCGCCAATCCACGTCATCCTTATACGTTGGGCTTGCTCTCGTCAGTACCACGCGTAGACGAGAAGCGACAGGCAGAACTGAGGACCATCGAGGGCGCACCCCCCAATCTGCTGCATCCACCTGCGGGTTGCCCGTTCAGGCCGCGCTGCTACTTCGCTCGCGCCATCTGTCATACCATGCCGCCGCTTGACCCGCTAGCAGGTCGTCCTCTGCATCGCAAGGCGTGCTGGCCCGACATCAGTGATCCAAAGGAGCAAGCTTATGCCGAGCGGCGACGCCTGGCCAGGATAGAGGGCCAAAAAGCTGCTATTAGTGAAGCTGCAAGTGGGATAAGATCACTAGAGTTGGAAGGGGAAAGAAAATGACAGATACATTGGTAGCGAGCAAGACACTGCTGGATATACGCAATCTGAAGATGTATTTCCCCCTGACACGAGGGATTGTCTTCCAGCGTACAGTAGGATATGTGCGTGCCGTCGATGATATCACGTTTAGCATCGAGCGTGGCCAGACACTCGGGCTTGTCGGCGAGAGTGGCTCGGGCAAAACGACGATTGGGCGCACTATCGTACGGCTTTACAAACCCACGTCGGGTGAAATCCTCTTCGAGAACGTAGACCTAGCAACATTAGAGGGCGTGCAACTACGCCGCATGCGTCGCCGTGTGCAGATGGTGTTCCAGGATCCATACGCCTCGCTCAATCCGCGCTACACAATTGGATCACTGATTGCTGAGCCAATGCACATTCACCACATTGGCACAAGCCAGCAGATACGTGAGAAAACCGAGGAGCTATTACGGGTCGTGGGTCTGCGTCCAGAGTATATCGACCGCTATCCGCATGAGTTTAGTGGAGGACAGCGCCAGCGTATCGCCGTAGCTCGCGCTCTCTCGATCAATCCCGAGTTTATCATCGCAGACGAGCCAGTATCAGCATTGGATGTCTCGGTAAGAGCACAGGTGCTCAACCTGTTGCAGCGCTTGCAGAAGCAGTTTAACCTGACGTACCTGTTCGTTTCACATGACCTGAGTGTGGTACGGCATGTTGCCGACCGTATTGCAGTGATGTATCTGGGAAAGATTGTGGAATTGGCCGACCGCGACGAACTGTATGCAGCTCCCAAACACCCTTATACCAAGGCGCTGCTCTCCGCTGTACCTATTCCTGATCCGAAGGTCGAGAGGAAGCGGCACCGCATTATTCTTGCCGGAGACTTGCCAAGTCCGATCAACATCCCTAGCGGTTGCCGTTTCCATACGCGTTGTCCCATGGCACAGCAGATCTGTCGTGAGGTAGAGCCTCCCTTTGAGCTAAAAGAAGGTCACGAGCATTACTCTGCATGCCACTTTGCGGCACAAGTTACACCACTTACGATGTAGCTGTAGAGGTATAGATTTATCACTCCCACTTAAACGTTCGTATCGCCACGAGGAGCACTACTACTGCCCAGACTACCAGTACGCCTAACGCGAAAATGGGAGCGTCCCTGCCACTGATCATAGTCGCCTGTAGAGCTTGTGTCAACGCTGCCGCGGGTAATAGCTCAGCAACATGTGCTAGTGGTCCCGGCAGACGGCTGAGAGGAAGGATGCCACCGCCAAAGAAGACGAAGAGCAGGAAGAGTGCGTTGGCCCCGGCCAGCGTCAATTCGGCACGCAGAGCGCCTGCCATTGCAAGACCAAGCCCTGCAAAGGTGACTGTTCCCAATGCTAGTGTCAGCAGTGTCAGCGGTAGAGAGCCTGTTGGCTGCCAATGGTAGAGTATGATAGCAATCCCGACCAGTAGAATGACTTGAAGTACCTCAAGCAAAAGAATAGAGCAAACCTTGGCGATGATCAAACCACTGCGCGATAAGGGCGAGCTGCCGAGGCGCTTCAGCACGCCATAATAGCGCTCATACGCTGTGGCGATGCCTAGGTTGACCATGCCTGCGGCCATAATTGCCACCGCCACAATACCGGGGAGCAGGAAGTTGATCGTGCTGCCATTGACCGAAGGTGCAATGTTGAGCGAGGTAAAGAAGATGAGTAGCATAATGGGCACAATCAATGTCACCAGTACATTCTCGCCTCTGCGCAATGTGAGGAGCAATTCGTACTGCGTCTGTATCGCAATCTGTTGAAACGGCGAAGCTGCCTTGCTACTTTGCAGAGTTACATGCTGTATCTGAGCCATACTATGCGCGAACCTCCGATCCTGTCAGACGTAGGAATAGGTCTTCCAGCGAGCCGTGTCCTACGCGCAGCTCGGAAAGTGTAATATTGTTGTCGCGTAACCACGCGGTCAGTTCTGCCAGAAGTACCGCTACCGCGTCTGTCTCTATCAAATAACTACCTGGGCGTATCTCCTGGGCCTTGCGTGCCGTTGGCAACGCTGCCATGCGAGTACAGTCCAGGCCAGCGGGAGCCACGAAGCGCACCACTGTCGCATTCTGTACACCTGTCAAGCTAGCGGGTGTGTCAAGGGCGATAAGACGCCCGTGATCGATGATAGCGACACGGTCAGCAAGCCGTTCGGCCTCGTCCATAAGATGAGTAGTCAGCAGAACCGTAGCTCCGTGCTGTTTCAAGTCGAGAACAATCTCCCAGGTCGCTAGCCGCGCCTGCGGATCCATTCCTGCAGTTGGCTCATCTAGAAAAACAAGTACGGGATTTCCTACCAAGGCCAAGGCTAGAGCCAGGCGACGCTTCTGTCCACCTGAGAGCCTGCGACACTGCGTCTTAGCTGCCGTTGCTAGGCCAACGCGCTCAAGCAGCGCAGCGACATCTTGAGGCATGCGATAATAGCCAGCGAAGAGATGGAGTATTTCGTGTGCTGTTAATCCAGGGTAAAGGCCGTCCTGCTGCAACATCACGCCTATCTGCGGTTTGAGTACTTGTCCATCGCGAATAGGATCAAGTCCTAACACACGAATGCTCCCCTGATCAGGTGTACGATAGCCTTCAAGCGTCTCAACCGTTGTCGTCTTGCCAGCACCGTTTGGCCCCAACAAGGCGAAGACTTCGCCCCGGTGGACAGTGAATTGTAAAGCATCGACGACTCGATGTGAGCCGTAGCTTTTGCAAAAATTTTCAACGACAATAGCCTCATCACTCCGCATAAACCCGTTAGGTCCCGAATGAGAGGCTGCGTGTGTCGTTGTCTGCGTTTTGGCAGACATACAATGTTGCTCCTTACCGACGAGATATTAATTAATTTCCTGTACATACAGTACAGCAGGTTGGAGGGAATGACAAGTTCGGCAAGAAGCTAGCTACATCTATTTCGCTCTTTGATTCGTGTCACTACTAGTTTCAATCCTCGGCAGTTCGTAGCGAACTACCGCACAGTCTGTCTGAAAACGAACAGGCGAGTATCATGATACAACAGGTGCTATTGTTATGTAATCTAGGGATCCTTTCCGAGAAGGTTAGGTGAGCATGCATTAGAAATGCTGTTCAAAGACAATTCTTGTAGAGTTAAAAGGAGCAAAACAATGTTTGGTATTCTGTGGACCATTTTCGTTATTCTCCTCGTCTTCTGGGCACTTGGATTAGTGTTCCACATAGCCGGGAGCCTTATTCATATCCTACTTGTTATTGCGGTGATCATATTCTTGTACAACCTCTTTGTAGGCAATCGTTCGAGAAGTCCACTCTGATCCAGAACAAGCAGGCAAACAAAAACGGGATGAGCGTCGCTCGTCCCGTTTTTGTTTGCCTGCTTGCGCTAATTGCTAAAATCCAATAGTCCCATAGTCCTACTCTTTGCTCACAGTTCTTGACCTAGAGAGCCATGATGAGTACTCTTTTATGTGAGTGTAATGTGGAGGGTGCTGGTATAGAGGGGTAGTGTCGTTGTAATACGAGTTCACTGGATGAAGGAAATTGTGTATGTCGTTTATGGATCAGCGTCAGAATAGCAATGCATCAACGCAACAATCAAAGAGCATCCTTCCCACTGGAACTTCTCCCAATGCTACACGCCAGCTTATGGACTCTCTATCAACAGGGACGCCTTCTCCGACGGATACGTTTCCTCCTCCTGACAGAACGGCCACAGTAGCACTGCGCCAGCCAGTTGTTATTCGTGGCTCTAAAAAGAGCAAAGGAACATTGCGTCCCCCCAAGGGAAGACGTAAAGTAATCAATATGGCGGCTACCATAGTGCTGGCCCTTATCTTACTCACTACTCTGACTGTAGTCCTCCCTGTTGACAGTGCCAGCAGAGGCGGCTTTGGTATCTTTCAACCTATCGTAGGCTTCGTTAAGAGTAATAACAGCAACATTAGTCTGGTGGCACAGCAAGCCGCAACAGCAACTGCTGTTACTCAAGATGGATACGACCCCGGTGGTGGACGAACATATGCAGGGATACCGGTTGCTCCCGATAGCCCAGGCAGCACACTGAGTCGCTTTTTCTATGGGCAATGTACCTACTGGGCCAATTACCGCTATCATCAGTTGACAGGACACTGGGTAGCCTGGTTGGGCAATGCCGATGAGTGGGTATATGGTGCCCAGAGCTATGGGTGGACTGTTTCAGCAAGCCCCAAAGTTTTCTCGATCATCGTGCTCATGCCCGGAACCCAGGGTGCTGGTCCATATGGACACGTGGCCATAGTCGAGAGTATCAATGCAAATGGCACCGTCAATACCAGCAACTTCAACTGGCAAGGCAATTGGGCCGTGGAGACAATAGTGCAATTCACACCTGGCCCCGGCGTCTACTTTATCTCGTATCCAAGGTAGGAAATACAAATGATATTCTTCGTCTTCTGATCCAGCGTATATGCCATATGCATAACAATGCCTTGCCGCCCTCTTGCAACCAAGACGGAGAGAACCCCTGGGGAAGTTATACACAAATTAAAAAAAGCTTGAGCATAATATCACCCTCTTCGATTTAATACAGGAGACGGGGGACCCAGCAAACCTTGCTGAAAAACTTAGGCCTACAGCCACAGCAACAAATTTCCCCTAAGATATGTTACACTAACGAGTAGGACTGCTACTGCTAAAAAATGTTTGCTCATTAAGAAGAGGAGTGCATGGAACAGCGTATCGCGGCGGTGCGTGCTGACCGTCAACATGGCTCACGCTGGCTTGTGCGCGAGGCCATTTTGATCTTACGCGATCTTGCCATGATGGAAGGTATGTCGCAGGAAGAACAGATGCGTTCCTTGTACAGCGCTGGTAGAGAGCTAGCGCAGGCGCGGCCAGCAATGGCCGCGCTATCTGCCGCTGTTGGGCGCATTCTCAACGTTACGGGCGGCGTCCAGGCTATAGCGCAACAAGCTAGTAAGCTGCTTGAAGAGTATGATAGCGCAACTGAACATATTGCTGGCTACGCACAATCATTACTACAGGGAACATTACTGACATGTAGCATTTCTGGTACCGTATTGGATGTGCTTGTCGCTTGTCGCGAATCCATTCAAGAGGTAATCGTGCTCGAAGGTCGTCCACGCTATGAGGGACGTGACATGGCGCGTGCATTGAGCAAACAGAGCATAGCGGTCACACTGATTACAGATGCTCAGGCTGATATCTTCCTACCGCAATGTAATGCTGTAGTCGTTGGAGCCGATAGCATTCTGGCTAACGGTGACGTGCTCAACAAAGCAGGAACTGCGCTGTTAGCCTGGGCTGCACGTGGGCATCAAATCCCCTTCTATGTTTTATGCGAAACATTGAAAATCTCTCCAAACAGTTGGTCAAATGATCTCTCTGTGCTGGAAGAGAAGGAACCCGAAGAGGTGATAGAGCTGCCCATAGCAGGAGTCATTGTGCATAACTTCTATTTTGATCGTACACCGTACGACTTAGTGACGAAAGTGGTAACAGAACACGGTATATTAGAGCAGCAGGCCATCACAGAACTTGCTGCACAGATAAGAAGCGATTCAAGAGAAAGAGAGAAACGATATGCCAACCTACATCAGTCTGGTAAACCTCACTGAACAAGGAGCAAGAGAGGCTAAAAACGCTCATGAACGTCTACGTGTTTTTGATGAAGCGCTCAGAGAAGCGGGAGGTCGCCTTGTCAATTTCTATTTAGTAATGGGTCAATTCGACTACATTGTCATCACAGAGGCTCCAGACGATGAGACCGCCGCTCGCCTCATCCTTAGTACTATTGCCCAAGGAAGTCTGCGCACTCAGACAATGAGGGCTTTCCCTCGCGATGAATTCGAACACATCGCACGAGGTCTACGGCCGTAGGGGCGGCTCCGCCGGTCGCTCTACTCCTGCTGAAAAATGACGCGCACGAGACGCTCGGGATCGTGGCGCGCAAGCGTATCATCCTCCAGATTGAGGTGCTCTATTACGACGTTGGGCACGAGCTTGTTAAGTCGCCCACGGTCTACTATGACAGGTTCGCTCTGCTCCTGCGCATATGTTTTGAGCACCTCTGGCAGAAATGGGCCTTGGTTCACGATAACACGATCAAGCCGTCCTCCTAGGTAGCGATGAATCTCGCTTACAAAGTCAGAGGCTTTGTAAGCGTCGGTCTCACCATGCTTGGTCATCAAATTGCAGATGTAGACCTTCTCGGCATCTGACTCGTGAACAGCACGCGCAATATCGCGGACGAGTAAATTGGGTAGTAGGCTGGTGTATAGGTCGCCGGGCCCGATGATGATAGTATCGGCACGGCGTATGGCACGTATGGCTTGTGCGCAAGGCGGGGCATCTTCTGGTTGTAAGCGCAAGCGCACGATTGGTGAAAGAGGGCCAGGTTGTTTCTTGCCTCGCGTATCAATATCTGTCTCGCCACAGATTGTAGTACTATCCTCTAAATCTGCGCAGATAGTTGTCTGAGCGAGGGTAACAGGAACAACATCTCCGGCAGTGTTGAGAAGCTCCTGGGCATCTTGTATGGCAAGGAGCAGGTCGTCATTGTTAATATCCTGCAGCCCTTTTAGAATGAGATTGCCCAGACTGTGTCCACTCAGACCTCCACTTGTACCATTGTGATCCCCAGCACACCCAAAACGGTGCATGAATACTTCTCGCCACAGAGCGCCGTTGCGTGCCAGGGCTACCAGCGACATGCGCAAATCACCCAGTGGTAATTGACGCCGAAATTCGTCCATCAGGCGGCGCGAACTGCCACCGCTGTCTGACATCGTAACAATGGCCGTAAGGTTGAAGGGGTACTTTTTTAGATGCGAGAGAAGGGAAAAAGTCCCAGAACCACCCCCAATAGTGACAACACGGCGTCCTGCAAATCGGTCTCCACTGCGATACTGTTGTCCTTGCACGGCGCTTCTCCTGCGGCTGATTTCAACTTCGTCGTTCACAATATGATCCCTTGGTTCTTTTGTGTAGACAGTCTATCACGACATAAGCAGATCTACAAGAGGTGGTAGGAATTCATAAACCCTTCTTGTGTAGAAGCAACAATTACACTATACTGTAGGTGACGGGAATCTCTCTGTCACTCTGTGGGCGCGGTGACAGGGACGCAAGATATCCCGTTTGTCTTTTGGTCCCTCAACAAGCACTTTCAGATCTTGGCTTTGATTATGCAAGTTCATAGAGGATGTTTGCTACAGCAATTATGGCAGCAGTTTCGGCACGCAGAATACGCGATCCCAGCGTTACCACCTGTATACCGCGCTGCTGCGCTAGCATTACCTCCTCTGCCGTCAATCCGCCCTCCGGACCGATGAAGAGCACGACCGTCGTTGGCTTTGTACCACCTGTGATTGAAGTTGCAGACCTCAAGACATTGCGCAAACTTCTCCTCTGCTCCTTTTCCCATGCCACGAGGGCGAGGGCTTGTGACGGAATATCATTCAGGGCTTGCACGAGTGGGCAAATAGGTGAAAGTTCAGGCAGTCGTGAACGGTCACATTGCTCTGCCGCCTCGCGCACGATATGTTGCCAGCGTTGTATCTTGACCGGCCCAGCGTCCTTTAAGCCGGGCATAGAGCGTTGGCAGAGCGTAGGGACAAAGACAGCGACACCTAGCTCGGTTCCCTTCTCTAGAACCCACTCGAAACGCGCCGATTTGAGTAGTGCCTGACAGAGGATGACGCGTATAGAAGGTTCAGTCTTACCCACTTTACGCTCTCTCATCTCTACCTCTACACCCATACGCCCACTCTTTGCTACCGTGCAGACGAACTCATCGCCACTGTTATCAAGCAAAATGAGCTGTTCACCAATGGCCAGATGTAGCACATCGCGCACCTGGTGAGCAAGTTTCTCGGGCAGTATCACGGTTGATGTTGGCCCAGTATGCGCTAATAACTCTGGCGCTACAAAAAAACGATGCATCGTGTTGTGTTTCCGCTGGGCACAATGAATTGGGCCCCTACCGAAGTTGACATTGTTTAGTGTTCCTGTTTACGTAGCATGAATTGGGCCGTTAGCGAGTTGACATTGTCTAATGTTCCTGTTTGCGTAGAATGAGCGTTATCCAATCGTCAATCATCACTCTATCGATCACTTCTAGTTCCTGTGCTAACAGCGGGTCAAGTGCATCATGTAGACGCGCTTCAACGATGCCACTCACAATCAGGAGGCCGTTAGGGGCCAGCACTCGTGCCAACTGTGGCGCGAGTAAGCCTATGACGTGGGCGATGATATTCGCCGCCACTAGATCGTACTTGCCTCCCATACGTACCGCCTCTTGCTCGTCGAGCACACCTAGCATAACCTTGACACGCTCCTCCAGCTCGTTCATTGCCACATTGCTGGTCGCACTCTCGACAGCAACACTGTCATTATCGAGCGCATAGACGTAGGCAGCACCTAATTTAGCCGCTGCCAGAGCGAGAATGCCCGAACCTGTGCCCACGTCGAGCACATGCATTGCTGGTCGCACATGTTGTTCAATCTG
>Ga0213874_10000240_pt1 | contig 10356 bp, 3 predicted proteins | sample BarmaccomBMRX_R7_FD_160098 | JGI IMG/M metagenome (GOLD analysis project Ga0213874, IMG submission 160098) | Root-associated microbial communities from Barbacenia macrantha in rupestrian grasslands, the National Park of Serra do Cipo, Brazil - RX_R7 | ecosystem: Host-associated > Plants > Roots...
CGGAGAACACCCCGCGTACAACTTAGCCAGCAGAGCCTCCTGATCGACCACAGTAGCGTTGCCAGAGGGGCACGATAGATGGAGACTACGCGCACCTAGAGGCAGATCCTGGCGAATGGGTTTAGGATGCCCGTTGAGGTCAAGCACCCCAATCGGCCAGTAGAGACCGACTGAGACAAAGTCTTTGCCACTGAAATAGAAAAAAGGAACCTTGAGGGTCATGGCCGTTTGTACGTCAGTGATGAGAGCAAGAGTATGCACGACGGCTACTTGATAGGGGTTAAGGGGGTCAACGCCACAGCCTGTAAAACATGCCGTTCCTTCTACGACCCATAGATATCTTCCCAAATTAGAGAGGCCCACATGAAATTGCTGTGCCCAGAAGACGAAGAGGTAGTAGAGGCTGTTCGTATTGCCATCGGGATAGCCGTCGTGCCAGCTATTAATCAATCCAAGCGTCTGGGTATGCCAGTCCCAATGACTACCTGGGTGGACAGACTGATTCATCGCACTTTGCATCTGCTCAAGATAGCTAACCTGTTGAGCTAGAGGTGCATAGTCGATGCCGCCAACATGCGGATCCAGTGAGCCGAGTAAGACAGGAGTATTAGGTCGCACCGCCTGGACAGCATGCTCACACAGATCATAAAAGCGGGCAAAGTCGCTGGGCGTCCAGTACAAAAAGCTGACGCTCGAAACATTATTCTTCATCTCTTCGTTGCCACATTGTACAGCATCAGCAGCACCGCTAGCAGCATCCATAAGCAGGGCGGGACTGAAGCGGTCTGGAGCACTGTTGCTAGGTTGGCAGACAGTCAGCAAGACGCGGATCCCATGTGTATGATACGTATTTATGGTATTTCTCAGCATCTGACCTCTCGTACCCGAACCACATGTTGCATAGGCGACACGTTGCCAGGAAATCCCTGCGTAGGTCTCGTCGGGTGAACCTTGTATACCGTGGATCAGTGCCGGATTCGTAACCAGAGGAAGCCAAACTTCGTGCCCTTGAGGAGTTGCTGTTGCTTGAGGGGTTGCTGTTGCTTGAGCAGGTGCTTTTGCAGAACGCGCCCCCGGCCCACAAGAGAGCACACTGAAAGCGAGTATAATTAGAGCACCGATGCTGAGTTGTCGCATTAAAGCATTTGGCAGTTTCATATTCCCTCGTACTCCTTTTCGTCAGCTTTGCGACCACTACTACTATTATACACGTGACACGCTGGCAACCGTACCTCGTAGAGGTAATTGCTTGCAGTCGTCACACTCCCTATTGACTCTGCGACAGCTCTAGGAAATATCTCCTAGAAGCTTGAACGTTTGTCTCTACTCTGGTAGAGTATAAGTGGATTATTGTGGAAATCTACTTGGGTATAGCCAGCAGGAGGACGTGATGAGCACAGTCCCGCAGCGTTTAGGAAAGTATGAATTGCGTGAGTTGTTGGGGAGGGGAAACGTAGCTGAGGTGTGGGGGGCCTATGATCTACGACTTAAGCGTGATGTGGCATTGAAGGTTATCCATGCTGATCTGCAGGCCGACCCTAATTTCTTCACGCGCTTCGTCAAAGAAGGTCAGAATGTTGCCACGTTGCATCATCCTAACATCGTACAGATGTATGATGTCACTGTCTTTCTCCCTAGCCAGAGCGGTAACGCTACGGCATACATCGTCAGGCAGTATATAGAGGGACAGACGCTTGCCGATTACATTAACGCAACGTTGAGGAAGGGCAATCTGTTGCCATTGACGGATATTGTGTATCTTTTTACTAGTTTGGGCGTGGCTATCGACTATGCACACCAGAAGGGAATCGTGCATGGTAACATTAAACCGAGCAACATTTTGCTGAATGAGCAGGACATCACACACTTGAGTGTTGGGGAACCGATGCTCACCGACTTTGGCCTTGCCGATATGCTGGGCCGGGACGCTAATGTTGTCTCACCATTCTATATGTCGCCTGAGCAGGCCAAAGGACAGTTGGCTGGCAACCGTAGTGATATCTATTCGCTGGGTGTCATGCTCTACGAACTCTGTACCGGGGTAGAGCCATTCCGCGATAAAAGTTCGGTTGCGGTCATGATGCAGCACATAGATGCATTACCCACGCCTCCTCTCTTAATTAACACAGACCTTCCACCTGCACTCTCCGCTGTCATTCTCCGAGCATTATCGAAGGAACCAAAGGCACGTTTTTCCATGGCTTCGCTGCTAGCGGTTGCTATTGCTGATGCATGTTCCCTTCGCCCCGCTGTTCCGCTGCTACAGACGCATGAAGGTACGGAGGCACATCGTGCAGGTCCACATGCGTCGCTGCTGGGGGTTTCACAGCCACTATCGCGGTCATCAGCGTCTATACCAGCGATAAGGCCGACGAAGCTCATTACAGGTAAGCAAGCCGCAGTTAGGCCAATGCCTCTCATCGGTGATCGGATAAATAGAGCATCATCGTCGGCGAAACTGCCTGCCGTTCCTACTTCACCGCAGAGGGCTGTAACCACATCTACGACGGCAAAGCTTCCCGCTGTTAACACTTCACTACAGCAGGCTGTGGTCGCGCCTACAACGCTAAAGCTTCCTGTGCCCGCTTCAACAACTACAGTAGCGAGGCCACCTGTCCCCTCGCAAACACCCGTGCCGTCACCTGCTGTGCCTATGCCTTCTGGCAATTGGAGGCGAGAGCGTTCGCGTAGCGGTGTGCCCATGTCTACCGTGATCGTCGCATTGCTGTTGCTCTTGCTCGTCGTCGTAAGCACAATCGCTACGAGCTTGCTATTCAATGCGAGAGAACAAGCCAACGCTGGGAGTATGGTTGGGCAGGTCTTCTTTCAAGATGATGCACTGGGGCACGAGGATGTACTGCGCTTGGAACTGAAAAATGTAACCGCACCGCCACAGGGCAAGATGTATGTTGCGTGGCTACAAGACTCAACCCGTCATCTACTGCCACTGGGACCGCTTTCTGTTCATAATAGTGCTATCTCTTTTGTCTATCCTGGTGACACCCAACATACAAACCTGCTCTCGATAGTGCAGGGTGTAGTTATCACACAGGAGAATACCGCTGCTCTTCCTAGCACTGCTGGCGGTCAGATTGTCTTCCAGGCACATTTTGATAGCGCGTCCTTGCCATATATCAAGAACATTCTCTATGCAACGCCCAACTTCCCCTCTAACCAAGGTGTGGCTAGCGGTTTGCTAGATGTCGTTAAATCTTTGAATGATAAAGCGGGTAGCATTGTCGATACGCTGCAAAATAGTCCTCACGACTATGCATTGGCTCGACGGCAGGCGATACGCATCATTGAGTTGGTAGATGGCACGGCGTATGCCACAAGCAGCGGTGATTTGCCCGCGGGCGTTCCCAGCCAACTCAGAACACCTGCTGGGCTTCTCACCTCGCCTATGCAATCTGGCTACATTGACACACTAACAACACAGTTGGACGCACTACAAGCTGCAACTGGCACTAACACACCCCTGCTTCAGCATATTCAGAATGTACGTCATGCGATTAGCGACCTGCAAGATTGGGTGAAAAAAATTCGCGCCTATGACGTCCAATTAGTAAGGGCTGCCGATCTTAGTAATCCTGCTATTATCGGTGTAGCTCTCCAAGTGAAAGGGTTGGCAGCCGACTCGTACACTGGCCGCACTATTCCGCCTAACGAAGGGCCGTTACTGAGCATTGGCTCGGCAGGTGCGTACCAAGCTTACGTCGAGTCACAATACATGGCAACACTTAATCTGAAGCAGGCGTAAGTTCCCCTGCCTCCTTATTGACATTGCATGAGTTATGCTTCATAATCATAGCAGTGCTTTTCCGCTGTTATATTTATTTTATCGGAGAAGAGACAAGGGGGCATAATGAGCGCACAACAACGCCGCATCGGTCAATATGAATTGTATGAATGTCTAGAAGCTGACACCACAACCGAAGTTTGGAGAAGTTTTGACACGCAGCAACACCGCTATGTGACTCTCCGTATATTTCGCATTAATACTCAGGTGTCCCCTGGTGCTGTCTCGCGTTTTCTACGCGAAGCGCAAAGTATTGCATCCCTCCAGCATCCTAATATTGTACAGGTCCTCGACTTTCAAGCCTCTCAAACTCCAAACTCTGTCGCTAGTGAGGTATATCTTGTGCAGGAATACGTAGAGGGACAGTCACTTGCTGACTATCTACGCGCAACTGCCCATCAGGGAAAATTTCTGCTGCCCAACGAACTCATTTATCTGCTGACACCCATAGCAGCCGCACTCGATTACGCCCACCAGCAGGGTATTGTGCATGGCAACCTGCGGCCAAGCAATATCTTGCTAGACAAGCACGGTGCAACACAGCACTTCATGGGAGAGCCAAAGCTGACTGGCTTCGGAATGCAGTATCTGTATGATCCTCCCTCTCAGTCACTCAATCATGCAGCCTACGTGTCTCCCGAGGTAGCCCAGGGCTATGCAGGCAATGAACGCAGTGATCTCTACTCATTGGGAGTTATTCTGTACGAGATGGCTACGGGAGTGCAGCCGTTTCAGGCAGAGACGCCAAACGAGCTGCTTCTGCAGCATGTTCACGCAGTGCCTACCTCACCAGCCCTGGTTAATCCACATATTCCACCCGCCGTTACAGCAGTGATTATGCGCGCTCTCGCGAAAAATCCGCAGGAACGTTTTCCTGGCGCAACAGCTATGGTGTTGGCTTTAGCAAGGGCGCTCAACGTGCAGATGCGCCCCGTACATACTACGTCTCCTTCACTTCCGACCGCGACGAATAGCCCGACGTATCTCAGTCCGCTTCCTCAACGCCAGGTATATGCTCCCCCGCCCACGGCTTCAGCAGTGGTGACCCCAATACAGCCTTTCAGTACACCTGTCGTACTGCCTCAATCGTCACAAACGTACTCTACTATAGGTACACCTGATCTTGATGCAACGATACGACGCTCAGATTTGCCTCTGCAGACAACACCTCCCCTGCACAGACCGGTGCAGATAGCGCCTCCACCTGTACCTGTTGCTACACCCCCAGTAAGCTGGCTACGAGGATTGCCCAAGAGAAACTTGTATATTGCTTTTATCGCTGTACTGGTGCTGGTGCTGCTGGTTGCGGCAGTAGCTATCCCTTTGCTGCAGACTCACAATGCACCACCTCCCTCTACGCGGGTGGTGGGACAAGCCTTCTTCGTCAGTAGCGGCTTGGTCAGTACCAATAGCGACCAGGGTATTGCCGACGGTATGCAGATTGATTTTCCAAACATTGCACCTCCACCCAGTGGCAAGAGCTACTACGTGTGGCTGTTAAAGGATAACTTGGCAGATTGGCAACCACTCTCTCTGGGAGCACTTTCTGACAATAATGGACATTTTGGCACCACCTTCACAGGTGATACGACAAATCACAGTGACCTTCTGTCCAGCTATAGCCGCTTGTTAGTCACCGAAGAGGATGCTAGTGTAGCGCCTGCTAACCCTTCCCTAGACCACAGTACATGGCGCTACTACGCCCAGTTCTCGCAGGCTAAGAATCCCGGCCAAACCTATAGTCTGCTCGATCACCTGCGACACTTGCTTGCTCAGGATCCCAAGCTGCAAGCGGTTGGTCTCACTGGCGGATTGGATAGCTGGCTCTTTAGAAACACGTTAAAGATTCTAGAGGCGGCAGGCAGCGTGCGTGATGCACAGAAGGCTGGCACCCTAGGAAGCGCCCAATTCATGCAACGGCAATTGGTGCGTATTCTTGACTATCTCGATAGCACGCAGTACGTCGGAAGGGAAAACCTGCCAGTCGGTGTGTCACCAGTACAGGTTGAGCCGCCACTAGTGGTACGCGTTGCTTTGTTAGACTTCAAAGATCCGAGTCAGTTTCCCCCTGGTTACCTAAAGCATATTGGCAGCATTCACTTAGGCGAGATTGTGCAGTCTCCAGGTGTCACGCCTGATCAGAAAGCACTTGCTCTTCGGATCAATCAGGCTGTCGACAATGTCAACGGTTGGCTGGTGGCAGTGCATGACGATGCAGCGAAACTTGTGCAGATGAGCGACGCGCAGCTCTTACAACCACAGACCTTGTCGACGCTCAACGATCTCTTCATTAATGCCAACAATGCCTTTGTGGGTCATGTTGATCCCAATACGAACCAAGTACGTGAGGGAGTCTCGCAGATTCACTACAGTATTCAGCGCTTGGCAACCTTTGATATCACCGCTTGCATGCTCAGCAGCAACAATTTCTGTATGTAAGGGGAGGGAAGTGTACCATGATCACAAGACTTGGCAAATACGAGCTACAGACACAGTTGGGGCAAGGTGGTACCGCTGAGGTCTGGAAAGCACTCGACACGCAGTTACAGCGCTATGTCGCGATCAAACTGCTACATGCTGACTTGCAAGAAGACCCACAGTTTGTGACGCGCTTTGAGCACGAAGCTCAACTTGTTGCATCGCTGCACCATCCTAATATCGTGCAGGTCCATGATTTCCACGTTGTTCGTCCGCCAGAGGTGGAGCATACCATCGCCTATATGGTGATGGAGTATATTGAAGGACAGACGCTGGCCGACTACATTCAGAGCACGTCGAGTCAAGGCCGTATTCCGATGCCAGCAGATATTGTTCAGCTTTTCACCTCTCTTGCCCTCGCTATTGACTACGCCCATCAAAAGGGGGTGGTTCATCGTGACATCAAACCTGCCAATATCCTGCTCGATAAGCGTCGTACGGAGCGCAGCCAGATGGGTGAGCCAGCACTTACTGACTTTGGTATCGCTAAAATGCTCGGGACAAGCAGCGGTACCCTCACCGGTGCCCAACTCAGCACGCCGCTCTACATTTCGCCTGAGCAGGTGAAAGGCTATCCAGGCAATGAACGCAGTGACCTGTATGCCCTCGGTGTCATTCTCTATGAGATAGTTACGGGTGTACTTCCTTTTCGAGGCGAGAATGCCACCGAGGTCATGGCCCAGCACCTGCATGCCACTCCCCCTTCGCCAAGTCTCTTCAATCCAAATATACCACCCGCCCTTACTATGGTTATTCTACGCAGCCTAGCTAAAGATCCCGACTCACGCTTTCCTAACGCCGCTTCCATGGTAGCGGCGCTTGCCGAGTCGCTGGCTATTGCGGTGCCAGAGAGTCTCGGTAAGCCAGCTTATCCTCTAGACACACCAGATATGCCGACGCGTATAGGCCCTTTACCGAATGTCTCTAAGACATCCTCGACGCCAGTTGTAAGTACTGCTATGTCTGCTCCAGTAGTAGCAGTACCTACGGATACTCCTCGTACGCCTATCCCTGCCGATAGTTCTCAAACACTGCCAGCAGCGATGCCTAATCAGACGCCTCCTTTCTCTACGCCATCAACACCTATACGAGCTAGCCAGCCAGCACAGGCCACACCGATACTCGCAGCGCGAGCTCCACGAGATATGCGCCGTAAACTGTTGTACACTGCTCTGGCTGCCCTGCTTGTTGTAGCACTACTTGGCTCAACTATCTATTACCTGGCGGTGCTACGTCCCGCAGGGGCGACAGGTGTCGTTGGGCATGCTTACTTCACCAGCAGCGGGCAGTTGCAGGATGGCGCTCAGGGTATCGCCGACGAGCTACAAATTGACATTACAAACGTCTCGCCCCCTGCGCAGGGGAAAAGCTACTATGCCTGGTTACTTGCCGACAAGGTGCAGCTTAAGTCACCCGATCTGTTAGTTCCAGCGCCTATTCAGCCACCCATCCTGTTAACAAATAATCTACCCGTCAAGAATGGTGAGATACATTACTTCTATCCAGGAGATGGTCAGCACAATAACTTGCTCTCGGAAACTAGTCGCTTTTTGGTCACACAAGAAGACGCCAGTAAAACTCCGCGTGCGCCCTCCACTGACCGTAGTACATGGGTGTACTACGCGGAATTGCCGCAGATGCTGATACCAGGCGATCCGACCGGACTTAGAGGTCTTGACCATGTTCGTCACCTGTTCTATAACGAGGACCATCTCAAGGTGCTCGCACTCTATGGAGGGTTAGATATCTGGCTGTTCAGAAATACTGAGAAGGTGCTAGAGTGGTCGGTCAGCGCACGAGATGACTTCGACCCGACGGGGAAAAACTATACGTTGATGCATGATCTCTTCCTGCGTATCCTGGAATACCTTGATGGAATACCCAATGTGCAGCTAGATATTCCGTCTTCTACCAACACGCCTATTCTAGTCGATCCCACCATTGCCAAAGTTGCTATTCTTACTATCAACCCCGACCAAGGAGCAGGTAAGTTCCTCGCAACAAACCCGCCTGGCTATCTTGCGCATCTACCTCTGCATGTGCAGCAGGCTCTCAGGGCACCCGATGCCACGTCAGAGATAAAAACCCTGGCACCGCAAATTCTCGATGCGCTCAACCATGCGCAGGTATGGTTCACACAAGTGCGTAAGGACGCCAAGACGCTCTTTGCTATGTCGCCTGCGCAGTTGTCGCAACCAGCAGCACGTGACATAATGGCTGATATGGTGACTCAAGCGACATACGCGTACATCGGCCAGCTTGATCCGTCCACGAACAAGGTCACAGCGGGTGTGTTGCAGGCTCACTACGACATTCAGAAGCTAGCGACGTTCGATATTACAAAGAGCGTTCCTGATAAATTGTAAGAGGGTACAATGAGCACAGAACCGCAGCGCCTCGGCAAATATGAGCTGCGTGAACTCTTGGCACGAGGAGGAATGGGCGAGGTCTGGAAGGCGTATGATCCGCAACTACGGCGTTATGTTGCTATTAAGCAACTGCATGCTAACCTACAGACCGACCCAGATTTCACAACACGCTTTGAGCGCGAGGCGCAGTTCATCGCTTCCTTGCATCATCCAAACATCGTAAAAATTCACGATTTCCAGTTCGTGCATGTACCCGACTCAGGCAAGACCACAGCGTACATGGTGATGGATTATGTGGAAGGGCCGACGCTCGCTGACTATATCCGCAACACCTCGCGCAAGGGATGCTACCCGCCTCCTGGCGATATCATGTACCTCTTTACGGCTATTAGCCTCACTATTGACTACGCTCATCACAAGGGGATGATCCACCGTGATATTAAGCCAGCCAACATTATGCTCGATCAACGCATGAAGACGGGCCGCGAGCTTGGCGAGCCTGTCCTCACTGACTTCGGCATCGCTAAGCTTCGTGGTGGTGGCGCATCTAATACCGTTAAAGGCATGCTGCTTGGCACGCCACTCTATATTTCGCCAGAGCAGGCGAAAGGAGAGCAGGGTGACGAGCGTAGCGATCTCTACGCGCTTGGCATTATTCTCTATGAAATAACCACCGGTGTCACGCCTTTCCGTGGGGGCAGCGACGTGGCAGTTCTTATGCAGCATGTGCATGAGATGCCGACACCACCAGCTCTGATCAATCCAAATATTACTCCAGAATTGTCGGAGGTCATTCTGAAAAGCATTGCCAAGGAGCCGAATGCCCGTTTTGCCAGTGCCAGTGCCATGACCATTGCTATGGCTGAGGCACTTCGTCTGCCCGTTCCAACAGTGATCACGAGAAGCAGGTCTGATACACCGATTGAGTCAATCGGTCCCAACCCCTTGCAGCCAATGGCTGCAACTCCGTCACACCCGTCTATGGCTTCACCCCATTTCACACCACAGAACGGTCGGTCATCCCATGAGCTTGCAACCGTCGCGAGCAGTTTCCAATCCAGTTCGCCCACCAAGCCACGTACGCGAACCTCTGTGTCGCAAGTACCACAACTTGCCTCTTCAGCGACGATAGCGACCCCTGTGTCTGCGCCAATTCCAGTGTCGGCAGTCAAAAAACAGCGCAGCCTCAACAGCATCACCCTGGCCGTCATCGTAGTGATTGCGCTCATTGCTTCTAGCCTGGCAGGCTACGCTCTCTTTGCACCCAAAGGTTCCACCTCGCCTGCTCAGGCACCTACAGTTGTAGGGCATATACTCTTTCTTAAGAGTCAGGGTACATTGTCAGGCTTTGACAAGATACAGGTTGATATTCCTGAGATCGGCCAGCCAGCGAGCGGCACGAACTATTATGCGTGGTTAGAGAACAATAAGAATGACGCTATTGTCCCCGCACGTTGGTCCATCACAGTCACAAATGCACGTGTTTCACTGCCTCTTGCTGGAGACCCACAACAGCCGAATCTGCTCAGTAACGACTTCCCCCTCTTCTTGATCACTCAGGAGAGCAGCGGTGATCCCCTCTCACCGTCTCTGGACTCTAAGGCCCGACTCTACTATGCTACTATTCCTCAATCGGGTTCGTCGAGCGATCCACGTACATTGATTGACCATCTCAAACATTTGCTTGCCGACGACCCTACTCTCGATAAT
>Ga0213874_10000241_pt1 | contig 10351 bp, 10 predicted proteins | sample BarmaccomBMRX_R7_FD_160098 | JGI IMG/M metagenome (GOLD analysis project Ga0213874, IMG submission 160098) | Root-associated microbial communities from Barbacenia macrantha in rupestrian grasslands, the National Park of Serra do Cipo, Brazil - RX_R7 | ecosystem: Host-associated > Plants > Roots...
GCGATCGAAGAGAAAGATCGTATCCACCTATGAAAACGAGAAGAAGAAGAACTTTTCGCATATAGATTTCGAAGTCACGCCCCCACATTCTTGACATCCTAGCACAGACAAAAGGTATTGCGAAATAGTAAAGAAATCATCACCTGGATATGCTGACTGTCCATTGAAGAAATAAAATGATTTCTTTTGAAACTCAAAGATACATTCCGTAGAGATGCAATTGAGCATCTGTCTGGTAAAGAATTCTTTACTTTGATCTGGTACCTTTCTCCCAAACAGCCGGGTTTCCGTGGAAAAAGCAAAACACCCATAGTAGTATCACAACAGTGTGATACCAAATTCTTAAGCGGATTTGCTATTGCAAGCAGCTATATTTGCTCTGTCAACAGGTCATCAAGCACGACTATACGTATAGGATTGCTGACTGATCACTAGCAAATGGTGGCTGATTAATTGGTAGAACGTAAGGAGATTCTTTCGCATGAGCACAGTGTTTGTTGCGTCGTTTCGTCGTAGAACCTATTTGACCCTGCTTGTCTCACTTATTGCTCTGGCACTCGCCATGACTGCTTGTGGTACAGGAGCGACCACATCGTCCAATTCCGGGTCGTCTGCCAATACTTCAGTGGGTATGAGTGGAGGTCTACAGGTGGTGAAGATCACGGAAGTTGTCGCTGCGAATGGTGGCAAAGATCAGTACTCCTTTAGCCCCGCTACGCTCAGCGTCAAGGCGGGCGATATGGTGAACTTCATCAACCAGACCGATGAAGCACATACCTTGATGAGTACTCCTGCAGGAGGTATTGCTGATGGCAACATGATCTCCAAGAATGAGACGCAGACTGTTCGCTTTCTTCAGGCTGGAACCTTCACAGTCAGCAGTGCAGAACATCCTGATGCCATGTTGGCAGTAACGGTTGGCAACGCTTCTGGTGCATTAGCCCCTCTCACCCAGGTGAAGATCATGGAAATGGTCGCCAACAATGGAGGAAAAGACCAGTACATGTTCGAGCCAGCGAGCATAACCGTCAATAACGACACGCTTGTCTTTATGAACCAGACAGATGAGGCTCATACTCTGATGAGCAACGTGAATGGTGGCTTTGCTGATGGCACAATCATTTCTAAGAATGAGATGCAGATTATCCATTTCAGCAAAGATGGTACTTACACCATCAGTAGTATGGAGCATCCCGATGTCAAGCTGACTGTCATCGTCAAGTGACACATCTTCAGCGTCTGTGACATAAAAGTGGTGTGTTTGTAGACTTTCAGCCTACAAACACACATCAAGGTTATTTAGAGTTCAATGCGAGTGCCTAATACATTGAGGAATGCGGCCAGCCATGCAGGATGAGCAGGCCATGCAGGGGCTGTGACTAAGTTTCCGTCGACCACGACCTGATCTACTTCCACAGCTTTGTATGTGCCTCCTGCTAGTGTCACTTCTGGGCCAACTGCAGGATAGGCCGTGCAGGTTCTCCCTCTTAGAACTCCTGCGGTGGCAAGCACTTGCAGCCCATGACAAATGGCGGCAATTGGCTTGTTGGCCGTCGCAAAGTGGCGCACAATCGCAAGGACCTGCTCGTTCAAGCGAATGTACTCGGGGGCGCGACCACCAGCGACGACCAGGGCGTCATAGTCTTCGGGTTTGGTGGCTGAGAAGGTGGCATTAAGCGGGAAATTGTGGCCGGGCTTCTCGCTATAGGTCTGATCACCCTCAAAGTCATGAACAGCAGTGCGTACTTTCTGGCCCGCCTGCTTGCCGGGACAGACAGCGTGAACAGTGTGTCCGACCATCTGCAGCGCCTGGAATGGTACCATCACTTCGTAGTCTTCAACGTAATCGCCTACGAGCATAAGTAGCTTCTTTGCACTCATTGTGTTCTACCTCCTCGTTCTTTAAAAAATATGTCGTATTATTGTTTCGCTTCCCTTGGGCACGGATCAATCGTGCCCCCGATTGATCCGTGCCCCTACTCTGTCACAAATGCACGTCCAGTAGCCTGGGCTACAGCCTGGGCACGAGGCATGAGCTGGCTGAACTGTTCGATGGTGAGTGACTGCGCTCCGTCCTTTAGGGCCTCGTCGGGGTTGGGATGGACTTCGATGAGCAGTCCGTCGGCCCCTGCTGCTATTGAGGCTAGTGTCATTGGTTCGACCAGGTCGCGACGACCGGTACCCTGGCTAGGGTCTGAGATGATAGGCAGGTGGGAAAGGCGTTTGATGAGTGCAATGGCGCTGATGTCCATAGTGTTACGCGTGACCTTTTCAAAGGTGCGGATGCCACGCTCGCACAGGATAACACTGCGGTTGCCGTGTGAGAGAATATACTCGGCTGCTAGCAGCCACTCTTCAATAGTAGCCGACATGCCACGCTTGAGCAGCACCGGCTTTCTTGTGCGCCCTACCTCGTCGAGCAGCACATAGTTCTGCATGTTGCGCGTGCCAATCTGCAGGATATCAGCGTATTCGCTCACCAGCGGCACATCTGTGGGCGTCATGACCTCGGTGATGATAGCCATACCGAACGCTGAGCGTGCCTTGCCGAGCAGCTTCAGCCCTGCCTCGCCCATGCCACGGAAACCATAAGGTGAAGTGGAAGGCTTGAATGCGCCGCCGCGCAGGATAATGGCTCCTTCTTTGCGCACTGCCTCTGCTGTGGTCATGAGCTGCTTCTCGCTCTCGACGGTGCAAGGGCCTGCCATCATCACCAGTTCATGGTTGCCGATGGTGACATATCCTTGAGACACACAGGGCACGTCTACTGCTACCGTGGTGTCCTCTGGATGAAACTCGCGGCTAGCGAGCTTGTATGGCTTGGAGACACGCAGGACGGCTTCGACTCCGGGTAGTCCTTCCAGCGCTTCGCCCAATGTGGGGTTGATGCCGCCAACGCCGCCGGGGGTACCGGAAGGACCTACTCCGCCGAGCACACCGATGACGGTACGCTCAACGCCACGCGAGGGGTGACCGCTTAAACCGTGGTTTTCAAGGAATATCAGGACATGCTCGATGTCTGGCTCGGTACAAGATGCTTTCATTACAACAATCATCAATGACTGCCTTTCCAAACGTAGGAAAACGTAACATTTTCAAGCACTCTTTGAGGCTTCCTGAATAAGGAAAAGGGGAGGATGCTGACAACATCCCGCCTCCGACCAAGGGACTGCTGTTCCTTGGGCCTCTGCTAACTACGCGCTGCAAAAGTGGGACGTAGGTTGATTGCACCTTTGATGTAGACATGTTCTATCTCCGCAGCGCTGCGCGCCGTGTTAACGTGCAAGAGAATACGAATACACATGCCTAGGCTACCTGGCACAGGAATCTCACGTGTACATATCAGTGCTACCTCCGTCCAACCCAAGTAACGGGCTGCGAGCGCTGGAAACTCAGCGTTCAGGTCATCAGTGACAGTAAAAATGGCACTGGCGATATCTTCTGGGCGCAGCTCGTTCTTTGCTATGAGCAGTTGTAATAGCTCCGTGGTAGCTGCAAGAATCGCCTCTCGCTTATTATGCTCTACAGTAGTTGCTCCTCGAATACCTCGACAATACATTGAGCTTTACCCCTCTTACATACAATCAGGCTCACCTATGTTAGGACATCACGGATGTACCCTCATTGTAAGAGATACCTGCCAGAACATCAAGAATACAGCGATAGGAGCTGTAGCTGTAAGTGTACCTGAGATTGGGCATTGACGCTATGTCTGTATTGCCCTATTTTTGACAAAGACGCTGGATGTAATGCCTCACTACCGTAACCTGCTCCTTGAGCGCATGCCCATCGATCAAGTTGACGATAGCACTGGCTACTACTGCGCCATCTACGTACTGTGTTACCTCTGCAACATGTTCAGGTGTTGAGAGGCCAAAGCCAACGGCAAGGAAAAGGTGTTTGTCTTTTGTGTGGCCCTGGACTCTGGCGATAAAGCTGCGCAGATGAGGCGGCAGTTCTTTGCGTGCCCCCGTCACTCCGCTCAAAGAAACACAGTAGATGAAGCCCCCTGGTCCTTGTGCAGTAATATCAGCAACTTTGGCGATGCGTTCATCGGGCGTGGTAGGTGGTACTAGGAAGATGAGCGCCAGTCCCTGCTGCCACGCCGCGTCCTGCAACGGCCTCGCCTCTTCAGGTGGTAGGTCAGGGATGATGAGACCGGCGATACCACTTGTCTGCGCCGCTGCACAAAAGCGTTCGATGCCATAAGCCATGACCGGGTTGTAGTAGCCCATCAGCAGCAACGGCACTGTGCAGCGTGCCGAGACTTGACGTGCAATGTCCATGCAGCCCTCAACGCTCATACCGCCTGCCAGCGCGGCATGCCCAGCGTGTTGGATAGTCACACCGTCGGCGAGTGGATCACTGAAAGGCATACCCAGCTCAAGCATGTCAGCGCCACCCTCCACTGCCGCCAGCGCCAGTTTCACGCTCTGTTCAGCGGACGGATAGCCACACATGAAGTAGGGGATGAGTGCGCCGCGCCCTTCTGCTTTCGCACGTTCAAAGGCGTGCGTGATCTTTGTGGCATGTATAGTCTCATGAGAGGGAGGTGTTGTGTCCTCATGTATAGTTTTCATATGTTCTCCTAAATAGTATCCTGATGCGAGCATCTAACTAAGCACAAACATCATGAAATCCAGATCACCAGGTGAATGCCCTAACTCAGTTAGTAACATCGCAACTTCGCTACGATGCTGCGTACTATGATTGACCAAGTGAACCAGTGCTTGCCAGAGAAGAGACGAAAAGTTCAGTTCTGGACCAAAGCTGAAGGAGATAGTACGCGTCATATCTTCGTCGCGAAGTGTAGAGAGGAAGAGGCGCATCTGACGCTCTTCCTCCTGCCAGCGAGTGCGAAGCGCTGCCAATGTGGGGAAGTCATCGGCGTTGAGCCTTCTTGGCACCGCAGCATCTTGGCAACGCATGCGCCACCTATATTCAGCGCCCATTATATGGATAAGCGTTGTATACAGACTTTCATGACTACCGCGTGTTGTCGTGTGCAACTGAGCCTCGTCCAGGTGCTCTGCTGTATCCAGAATGCGTTTGTTGGCCCAGTAGTTGTAGTCGAATAACGTTTTGAAGTAGTCGAGTTGCATATTATCTCCCTTAGCCGCCAGAGACGGCGAACAAAAAAAGATGTGAGGACGACAGAGATCGCTGTTCCCTGCACCCCTGACGAATCATAAGGTAACTTGTAGAGCTTTGGCTACTGTCAACATGTCCTTATCGCCACGGCCAGACAGGTTGACGACGATGAGTGAGCCGGCAGGAATTTCGCCGCGTTCGCCCTTTTCGAGCAGGTAGCCCAGAGCATGGGCGGGTTCCAGGGCAGAGATGATGCCTTCGCTCTGACTGAGCACTTGCAGGCCGCGTAGAGCGGTTTCGTCGCTGGCACTCACATAGCTTGCGCGTCCTGTTTCTTTCAGGTAGCTATGCTCTGGCCCGACACCGGGGTAGTCTAGTCCCGCCGAGATGCTCTCCGTATCAAGTACTTGGCCGTCTTCGTTCTGCAGCAAGTAGCTCATTGTGCCGTGCAGCACGCCGGGTCTACCCGCTACCAGTGTCGCCGCGTGCTTACCAGGCTCTAGACCATATCCACCAGCCTCGACACCGATCAACTGCACGCTCGGCGCATCGGTGAAGGGATAGAACATACCGATGGCGTTGCTGCCACCGCCAACGCAAGCCACGAGCATGTCGGGCAGTCGCCCTTCTTGTTGCAGGATTTGCTCACGCGCCTCGCTCCCGATGATTGACTGGAAATCGCGTACAATGCGCGGATAAGGGTGTGGGCCTACCGCTGAGCCGAGCAAGTAGAAGGTGTTCTCTACGTTCGTTACCCAGTCGCGGATGGCTTCGTTGATAGCATCCTTCAGCGTGCGCGAGCCGCTGGTTACCGAGCGTACCTCTGCCCCCAATAATTTCATGCGGAAGACGTTGAGCGACTGCCGTTGGATATCGATTTCGCCCATGTAGACGATGCAGTTGAGTCCGAGCATGGCACAGACGGTTGCCGTTGCTACGCCGTGCTGGCCTGCACCTGTCTCGGCGATGATGCGCTGCTTGCCCATACGCTTGGCGAGCATGCTTTGTCCCAAGGCGTTGTTGATTTTGTGTGCGCCTGTGTGTGCAAGGTCTTCGCGCTTCAGATAGACCTTGACGTCAGGAGCAACCTGCTGTGAGAAGCGTGGGACGTAGTGCAGCGAGGTTGGGCGTCCAACGAAGCTGCGGAGCTGCTGGCGTAGTTCGTTGTAGAAGATGCTATCGGTGAGTGACTGTTGATAGGCGGCTTCTAGCTCTGCTAGCGGTAGCATCAGGCTCTCCGGTACAAATTTGCCGCCGAAGGGGCCGAAGCGACCGCGCTCATCGGGATAGAGATGATGTTGATAGGTTGGTGGTAGTGCGGTCACTTGTGTGTCTTTATTCGTGGTTTGCATCAATTGCCTCCTTTGGCAAAGCGCTGCGTACATGCTGTACAAAGGCGCGTATCTTGTTTACATCTTTTTGCTTGTTCGTCTCGACGCCGCTGCTTACGTCCACTCCCCAGGGGTGAACCTGCTGTATTGCACTTGCGACGTTCTCGGGCGTTAATCCGCCGCTCAAGAAAATAGGAGCCTCTTGCGCCGCGACACGAGCAAGTTCCCAGTCATGGGTTATGCCTGTACCACCCCATCCAGGAGTGGGTGTGTCAAGCAGCAGTCTCCATGTGACCTGCTCGTATGCTTTGATCAGAGCAAGGTCTGTATCGCTACGCACATGCAAAGCTTTGATGATGGGTCTGCAAATCTGCTGGCACAGCTCAGGCGACTCGGTGCCGTGCAGTTGTACAAAGTGTAGTCCTGCCTGCTGCACGACCTCGTTGATAAAGTCGGCGTGCTTGTTGACGAAGACGCCGACGAGATCGGGCGTCGTTTGTCCTTTGGATGGCTCCGCAAAGCGTTCACTCGCTTGCAACAGTGGCTGCACCTGCTGCGGTTGTATGTAGCGGTGGCTTGGCTCGTAAAATACTAGCCCTAGCATGTCCGCACCTGCTTCGACGGTGGCGTTGATAGCCTCTAGCGTACGGAGTCCGCAGATTTTCACCTGTGTGCTCTCGTTAGCGCCGGCAAGCAGTGTGTGTATCTGCGCTGGCACATCGTTGGAGACTACCAGCGACTCGCCGACTAGCAGCGCTTGCACGTTGTAGCGTGCCAATCGTCGTGCGTCGGCTTCCGTGTGAATACCACTCTCTGCAATGACCATGCATTGCGCGGGAATAAGTTGGCGAATGTCACGCATGAGATAGGGATTCATTTCAAAGGTCACGAGATCGCGGCTGTTCACGCCGATGATGACGGCTCCGGCATCCACAGCTCGCTGTGCCTCTGCACGGCTATGCACTTCAACGAGACAGCGCATATGCTGCTCATGAGCAGCGTGCAGCAGGTAGCGTAACTGCGTATCATCGAGAATAGCGCAAATGAGCAGGATGGCATCTGCACCCCATGCCCGAGCTTCGTAAACCTGATACTCATCAATGATGAAGTCTTTGCGCAGCACTGGCACCTTCACAGCCTGTTTGATAGCCGTGAGATGCTCTGGCGCACCGAGAAAGAAGTTCGGCTCCGTGAGCACAGAAATGGCGGCGGCTCCATGAGCCTCGTACAGGCATGCCAACTTTACTGGGTCGAGGTGCGGAGCTAGCAGCCCCTTTGAAGGTGAGGCACGTTTCACCTCCGCAATCAGTTGCACTCCCGTACGCAGTTTGCATGCGTCGAGCAAATCACGGGGTGCGGGCTGCTGAGCGGCGAGACGTTGCATCTCTTCTATGGGACGCTCGCGCTTGCACTGTTCCAAGTCCAGCCGTGTCTGTGCGACAATGCGATCAAGAAACATGGCTTTCCTGCTTCTGAGCTTGAGTGCTGGCTACCACATCAGCCAGTTTCTGTTTGGCTTGTCCGGCCCGTAATGTAGCTTGAGCCAACTTGACACCATCCGCGAGCGAGTCAACTTGCTCATTGGCTACTAGCGCGGCACCTGCGTTCAAACAGAGCATCTCGCTAGCAGGTGTAGCGACGTAAGTGCTCAACAACTCGCGCAATATAGTAGCATTATGGGCAGGATCACCACCCTGAAAGAGCTGGCGATTGCTCACACTGCTCAGTCCGACCTCTTCCGGCGTAATAGTGTACTCGCGCAGCTCCTGCCCATTGCGTACCTCGCAGATGCGCGTAGGGGCGCTCAACGAACACTCGTCGATGCCGTCTTCACCGTGAACTATGAGAGCGTGACGGCAGCCTAGGCGTAGCAGCACTTCGCCCATCTTGCGCAGTAGCGTGCTATCTGCGACGCCGAGCACCTGGTAGCGTGTGTGCGCTGGGTTGGTGAGTGGGCCGAGAATATTGAAGACGGTACGAATACCGATCTCGCGGCGTGTGGGACCAACGTGTTTCATCGCTGGATGGAAGGTCGGCGCGAACATGAAGCCGAAACCGACCTCTTGCACACAGCGTGCTACTGCCTGGGGGCCGAGATCAATTTTCATCCCCAATGCTTCTAGCACATCAGCGCTGCCGCACTTGCTGGTGGCAGAGCGATTACCATGCTTGGCTACCGTTGCACCTGCTGCCGCAGCAAGGATGGCGACGGCGGTTGATACATTGAACGTCCCTGAAGCGTCGCCACCCGTACCACAAGTATCCAGCGCACGCTCTGCACTCTGCTCATCCAGGTAGACCCGTAGCGCCTTGTCACGCATGACCCGCGCCAGCCCTGCAATCTCTGCCACGGTCTCGCCGCCTGGGCGTAGATGCAGTACCGTTAAAAACGCGCCCATTTGTGAGGGAGTGGCAACGCCACTCATGATCTCTTCCATGACTACGGCAGCTTCCGCTTCACTGAGCGTGGCACCTGCAGCGACGTGGGCAATAGCCTCTCGAATCATTGCTTTTTTCCTTGTAGAAAGTTGCGGAGCATATCCTTTCCAACGGCAGTCATGATCGACTCGGGGTGGAATTGTACTCCCTCGATGGGATAGCTACGGTGTCTCAAGCCCATAATGAGGCCATCACGCGTTTCGGCAGTGATCTCTAGTTGGTCCGGCAAGGTAGAGCGCTCGACGATGAGGCTGTGATAGCGGATAGCTTCAAATGGTGCGGGCAAGTCTTGAAGGACACCCAGTCCTTGATGGTGTATCCATGAGGTCTTGCCATGCATCGGCTCGGGCGCACGGATGACACGTCCACCGTAGACCTGACCAATGGCTTGATGTCCGAGGCAGACGCCTAGCAAGGGGATGCGTGACCCAAAGGCTGCAATGACCTGACAGGAGATACCGGCCTCGTTTGGCGTGCATGGTCCTGGCGATATGACAATATACTCGGGCTGCATAGCCTCAATCTCGTCCAACGTCACCTGATCGTTGCGGTACACCTCTACCTCTGCACCTAGCTCGGATAGGTATTGGTAGAGGTTGTAAGTGAAGCTGTCGTAGTTGTCTAGCAATAGTAGCATCTCACTCACTCTCACGATGTTCTGCCGCGATCTTCTCAGCTTCATCAAGGGCACGCAGCAAAGCTCTGGCTTTGTTCAGACTTTCCTCGTACTCCAGAGAGGGTTGAGAGTCAGCGACTACGCCGCCGCCCGCTTGAATGTAGGCGCGACCATTTTTCATGACCATAGTGCGCAGTGCGATAGCCGTCTCCTGGTTACCTGCATGACTGAAGTAGCCAACCGCACCAGCGTAGACGCCGCGCTGCTCACCCTCCAATTCGCTGATGATCTCCATGGCACGAATCTTGGGAGCGCCCGTGACGGTGCCTGCTGGAAAACCTGCACGTTGGGCATCATAGGGGGTAGCATCTTCGCGCAGTTGCCCGCTGATGTTGGAGACGAAGTGCATCACGTGTGAGTAGCGCTCGATCTCCATCAGCTCGCCTACCTCGATGCTGCCAGGGATGCTCACGCGCCCAACATCGTTGCGAGCGAGGTCGACGAGCATAATATGCTCGGCGCGTTCTTTGGGGTCAGCTTTCAACTCTTGGGCCAAACGTTCGTCGCTCTGCCTGTCGGTTCCACGCGGGCGGGTGCCAGCAATGGGGCGAATGGTAACCTCATCGTCTTCGTAGCGCACCTGCAATTCTGGTGAGGCCCCGATGATGTAAAAATCGTCCAGGTCGAGGTAGTACATGTATGGCGACGGGTTGATAGCGCGCAATGCACGGTAGGCGGTGAACGGTGCTGCGTTGACATGGCGGCTCAAGCGTTGCGATGGCACGACTTGGAAGATATCACCAGCGCGAATATACTCTACTGAGCGGCGCACCATGTCTTCAAACTGTGCTTGCGTGCGGTTTGAAGTCACACG
>Ga0213874_10000242_pt1 | contig 10331 bp, 5 predicted proteins | sample BarmaccomBMRX_R7_FD_160098 | JGI IMG/M metagenome (GOLD analysis project Ga0213874, IMG submission 160098) | Root-associated microbial communities from Barbacenia macrantha in rupestrian grasslands, the National Park of Serra do Cipo, Brazil - RX_R7 | ecosystem: Host-associated > Plants > Roots...
GTTCGCGGCAGACGAGACCGGCCCGAACTTTTTCACGAAAGCGTCGTAGACCTTGTTTAAGTCCTTCCGGGCTTTCGCTATCGCCGCTTCGTCCGCGTTCTCGATCTGCGTTTTGTAGACTTCGCGGACGGCTCCGCGCAGCGGAATCATGCCGCGCACGCGCGCTTCCTGGGTCTTGCCCATCGGCACGGGCCGGTAGATCGAGCCTTCCCGCTGGACGAGCACGCCGTTCTTTTCCGCGTAGCCGCCGTCCTTCACTTCGTCGCCCAAGTGAACGAGATCCTCGCCCTGAAAGCTCGGCGTTTCGGCTTTCCACTCGCTAAAGATGTTCTTCGGCAGTTGTTCGATGGCCCGGTCGAGCAATTCCGGGGTGAGTTCGCCCGAGACGTTCTGCTGGTTGGCCGCATACATCGAACCCTTCGTATTGAGTTCCCCGAGGATCATGTGCGGGCGTTCGGCGTAGTACTCGTTGACCGTGGTTTTGCCGGTGGGGGTATCGACCTCCTGGGTCTTGATCCAGTTCGGCCCGCTCGCCCCTTCGCCCGGCGCGCGCTTCTGGAGGATCACCAGATCGGTCACTACCTCCGTACCAGCGTTGCCCTTGAACGCGGTATCCGGCAGACGCACCATGCCGACGAGGTTGGCCTTTTGCGCGAGCAGTTTCCGCAGCGCCGCGCCTTCCGCATCCATCGTGTAGCGCGAGGTGATGAAAGCCACGATCCCGCCCGGTCGCACGAGATCGAGCGACTTCACAAAGAAGTAATTGTGAATGCGATGGGTAGCGAGCGGATTCTTGCGGTACTTCGGGTCCGAGACGCCGTAGCTGCCAAACGGAACGTTGCTAATAGCGAGGTCAAAGAAATCTTGGGGAAATACCAACTTTTCAAAGCCGGTGATCTGGACGTTGGAATCCGGGTAGAGCGCCCGCGCCAGTTGCCCCGTGATCGAGTCGAGTTCGACGCCCGTTCTGCGCGCCGGTAACAGGTCGTCCGGCTGCATTCCGAAGAAAGAGCCGATGCCCATCGACGGCTCGATGATCGAAGCTCCGGGCTTGAGGCCCAAGTGCCGCATCGCGTCCCACATCTTCCCGATGACCAGGGGCGAAGTGTAGTGCGCGTTCTTGGTCGAGCCTTCCGCCGCCCGGTACTCTTCGGGCGTGAGGAGCGACTTTAATTCTTCCCGCGCGCCTGCGTATTCCTTTTTCCAGGTATCGAAGATTTGCCACAGGCCGCCCCATCCGACATAGCGGGCGAGCTTCGCCTGTTCGTCCCGCGTGGCGAGACGGTTTTCCGCCTGGATCTGTTTGACGAGGCGGATGGCGTCGAGGTTCGCGTTTAGCTTTTCGCGGGGGGTGCCTTCGCCAATTCGGTCAGAGGCCGTGATACGGAAGTCGTTGCCGGCGGTTTGGCCGGTGAGGTCTCCGGGGGTTTCGGCCCGCTCTCCGCTGCCGCTTCGGGGTCCGCTCCGCTCTCCGGGTGAATCCACCACTGCTGGGCGATCTCCTGCGCCTGATCCGGCGCGAGGCCCTTGTGCCTCATGTGGCTGAACGTCTCCGCGTGGTTGATCGCTGCCTGTTCCGCCCGCTGGTGCAGTTGGCCTTTCGCCTTCAGGCTCTTCACGTACTGCGGGCGAAACGTCTCCCAGTGCTTCAGGATGTGTTGCCCCAGGCCGCTCATCTCCGCGCGGCTGGTCGGCAGGGGTTCGGTCGGCTGGTCGCTCATCTTCCTTTATTGTGGCGGGTGCCCCTTCGGTTTGGGTAGGTTCAGCAGTTTCCGCATCCGCTTCCCGCTGGCGCTGCTCGTCGAGCGCGCGGTCTTCGGCTTCCGCATCGGCTTCGGTCTGAACCTTCGGTAGCCAATCGAAGCCGTGCTGGTCCGCGAGTCGGTTCCGCAGCAGTTTTCCGGCTGTTTCAAACTCGGGCGCATCGTGCGTAAAGAGTTTCTTGAGTTGGTGCTGTGCGTCTTCGAGTCCCGATTGGGCGAGCTGGCGGTTGCGCTTCGGCGTGGCCGGGTCGTCTGCAAGGCGCTGCAAGCGGGCCGCTTCCTGGGCCAAGCCTTCGGCATCGTCCCGCAACTGATCGAAGCTTTCGCGGTCCTTTTCAAAACCATCGTCAAAGAGCGCTCGGTCTTCGTCGTCGCGGGTGAGGGTCTTCGTCGGGGCACCCGACAATTCAAGCGGGGTGCCCCGTTCGGAGGCGGGCCGCTCGTCCGTGTGGGCGAGAAAGGTATCCGGGGTGAGCGTGGCCGGGTCCGCGCTTTCAGCGGACGCGGCGGGAGCGGACGTTTGCTGCGGAGCGGAGGGGCGCGATTCCTCAAAACGCTGGCGGGCTTGTCCTCCGGGTCCGCTGCGGTCGGCCCAATCGCTCACGAAATCCTTGAACATCGGGCGTTCGCCCGAATCCTTCCAGGCTTGGCCGAGTTCGGTCCAGGTCGGCGGGTTCTCGCCTAATTGCGGCAGGGCGTCCCGATACCAATCCTGTTCCTGCTTCGGATCGAGATACCAGGGTGTTTCGTCGTGAGCCGCTGGCGTCTTGGGGTTGTCGAGGAGGCGTGGTTCGCCCTGAGACCAATCCACGACCGCGTCGTCACTCAGGCCGAGTAAGTCGCGGATGGTGGTCCGGTCGGCAGGCGCGAGGTTCTTGAGGTTGATCGCGTCCAGTTGCCGCCGTTGATAGCGGTCGGTGACTTTGCGCTTGGCTTCGGCTAATAGAAACTCGTCCGTTCTGCCAATGAGGTTCTTTTTCTGCCGGGGGGAGAGTTCGCCTTCTTTCGGCGGAATGATGTCGGGACCGTAGTAGGTCTCAGGAAGATCCTTGTAGGTGAGCGTCTTCGGCGTGGGCTTCTCGGCGGCAGGCGTCTTCGTCCCTGCATACTGGCTGGTGACGAACGAGGGCAGGACGTACTTGGTTTCCGGTGGGGCCGGTGCTTCCGCTGCGACGGGCGCTGGCGCTTCGTTCGCGGTAGGTTCTGCCGGCGCTTCGCTCGCGGGCGCGGGAGCGGGCGCGGCGGGCGCTTCGGACTCCAGCGTTTCGGGTGTTTCGAGCGCGGGACCGTCAGGGAGTTTGATGCCGTCCCGCTTTTCGATCAGGGTGCGGGCGAGATCCTCGATCCCGTAGCGCCGCACGTACTCATCACGAGCGAGGCCCCTCACGAGATCCTGCTTGAACGCCGGGGCGCTCTGGCGCCAGTCGTCTCCGAGGCCGAAGCGTTGCGCCTGCTCGTCCTGGAGCGCGTTCATGGCGGTCGCGTCCCAGTGGACGTTATGCGCCGTTTCGCCCGTGCGTCGTTCGTGCTGCGTGATCGCCCCAATGGGTCCGGGCTGAGGGCCTGACGCTTCCGCTTCCTCCGCGGGCTTCGTTTCGGCGGGCGTTTGGTCCTGCGCCGCCAGAAAGGTATCCGGGGTCAGTTCCGCGGCGGGAGCGGGGGGTGTAGGATTCGATCCTACCGGAATCGTCGGATTTTCGGGCGTTGCGGCGGGTTCGGGCGTCGTTTGCGGTGACACCGAGCGCGACTCTGCCGGTTCGTCCGTTTCCCGTGGAACGTCCCGCTCCGCTTGCGCTTGGGCGAGGACGGCTTTCGCCGCGCCTGCCCCGAGCCGGAATTGACGCTGGAGTTCCGGGGCCGTGACCCCTGGGTTTTGGCGCGCCTGATCGAGCGCTGCCGCCTGCCGCGCCTGGCGTTCGGCTTCGCGTTTCGCGGCCGCTTGTTCGGCGGCCGAGAGCGCCGCCTGGTCGGGGGGTGCCGGCGTTTCGGGCGCCGGCGTCTCGGGCGCGTTCGCCGCTGCTTCCGGGGGTGGGGCGGGAGTCGAAGGTTCCCCGCTGCCCAAGCCGTTTTCGACGGGAGCCACGGGTTCCCGGTTGAACGGTCCCGGTGCTCCTTCGTTCGGAGGAGCGAAGCCGCCCGAGTGTCCTACGCTCCACTGGCTTGTCGGCATCTCGGGGAGACGGAACGGAACGGGCGTTTTCAGCGTGTGCTTGATGCCGAAATAGCTGAACAGGGCATCGACCGAGCCGAGGCCCAAGTTCTCCGCGACGGCGGCGTAGTCTCCCTGTTTGTAGGCTTGATACGCGGCTTGGGTGTGTTCACTCATGCCGCCGACCGCTTGCGCCGTAAAGTACACGCTCAGCGCTTTGCTGAGGAGCGGGAGAGCGCCATCGGTCGCCATCGTGCCGCCGATGATGGCGGCATTGGCGGGCGTGGTCGCGGAAGCGAGGCCGCTGGCAATCCCGTGCATCACCGTTCCCGGTTCGGTGCCTTCGCTCAAGGGGACGATGGGTTGTTGCGCCTGCTGGCCGAGCCGCTGCCGGTCGGCGGGTGTCGGAGGAGCGGCTTGCGCGTTGCCCGCTTCCGGGCTGACGCCCGCAAACGGCGCGAGCGCTTCAAAGAGGTTCTTCGTGTTGCGTACCGTGCCCGAGACCACGGGGCCGAGGTCGATTTGCGCGTTCGGCGGAAGCATCGGCACGCCATACGGCCCGATCTGAACTGGCTTCTCCGGTGGTCCCTGTAAGCCGGGGGGAATCGGCATTTTGGCGAGCGGCAGGGGTGCTGGTTCGACGGCGGGGCCGCTCCAGCGGCCCGTGCGCGTGTCGAAGCTGGTATAGTCCGAGGGCTTCGAGCCGGGCGCCGGGCCTTGGCCCGCTTCGCGCAGGAACGCATCGGGGGTTAGCTCTTGATTTTGCGGAGCGTTCCCCGCTTCGCGCAGGAACTCATCGGGCGTTAAGTTGGAATCGGGCATCACTAAGGGGGTGCGGCGGGGGAGGGGGGTGTCTATGGTAGCCGAAATTCGGCCCCTGTCAAGGGCCGAAATTTCGTATTACTTCGCTTTACTTCGCCTTTTTTTACTGGCCGATTTGATAGCCGAAGTTCGTAAACTCGGCGGCGGCCTGCGGGTACGGGATGCCCTTGCGCTGCGCGTAGGCTTGGATCTTGCTCTGGGGAACCATGCCCTTCGATCCGGGCCGGACGGGTTGCGCCGGTCGGAGCGGCCCGGTGGACTTCTGCGGAGCCGCTTGGCTCGGAGCGGGAGCGGACGCGGCGGGTGCTTGGGCTTGTCCTTGCGCTTGGGCCTGCGGGACATACTGGCGGGCCTGGCTCTCATGCAGCGATTGAGCGTATTGGTCCGCCGCGTCTTCGGAATTGAAGATGCCCAAATGCTCGCCGGTCTGTTTGTAGTGCTGGATGGCTTCCTGATTCGAGACGACGCGATGGCCGACAACGGTGGGGATTAAGATCGCGCGCCCTTTGTCATCCGTGATGGTGATCGACCGAACGGTGCTGATGGAGCCATCGGCATTCCGCACGATGGGCCGCCGATTGAGGTCGATATTGCCGGGGGTGAGGAGTCCTTGCGCGTTCGCTGCCGGCGCCGGGGCGGGCGCGGCGGGTTTCGCACTTGGTTGGCTGGCCGGGGCCGGTTTCCCGCCGAGGACCGATTGCAGGTCGGCATCAATGGCCGCGTGCACCTGGGGAGTGGAAACGCCGGGCTGCACGTTGTTGCGCAGCATGGCATCGTTCTTGTTCGAGACGATTTGCTTCAGGCGCGCCGCGAGTCCCTGATAGCGGGTCGCCATATCCGCCTTCGCTGCGTTGACGGCATCGCTCTCCATCGCGTTGCCGCCCTGCGCGCCGGAGGAAAACGGCACGGCTTTACTCGTGCCGTTCGCATAGGTCTGTATAAAGTAACTGCCGCTTTTGAGCGCGGAGGCTAATTGCTGCATCTGCTGGCGCAGCTTGCCTTCTTCGTTGCTCGCCTTTTCGTAGTCCGTCTGGTTCTTGCTCGCTTGGTTGGCGAGGTTATCGGGGGTGCGCTGGCGTCCCGCTTTGGCGCTCGGAGAATCCGGGTTTTCATCGCCCGGTCGCTGCACGCCGGAAATACCGGGTTGCACCATATAGGTGCCCGTGGTCCGGTCAAAGCTCAGCGGGCGCCCCTGCCCGTCAATCATCGTGGTCGGGATGTAGCGCGAGTTGGCGGCTTTGTCTTCCGCTGCCTTGGCGCGCGTCTCGGCATCCTGGAGGGCGGCTTTGGCGCGTTTTTCGGCGTCATCGGCCCGTTGCTGGTAGGCATCGGCCCGCTGTTGCAGGATGTCCATCTTGCCGTCGTTGACCTTGTTGGTGAACTGCTGCTGCACGGTCAAGGATTGATCGCGCATGGCCTTGAGCTGCTCCTCCATCGACTTGTCATACTGCGCGGGCATCTGGCCCGGCTGCAAATATCCGGCTTTGGTTGCCTGGTCGATGACGCGCGAGTAGATGGCCGGCCGCGCCGCTTCCGGGGCGTCAAGGACCGTGCCGAGCCATTGGCTCACATGCGAAGCGTGATCGTTCCGCATCTGGTCCTGCAATTGGCTGAGCCGCGTATCGGCTTCCTTCATGGCGTTCACATTCGTCTTGAAGGCGAGCGCTTCCTTGCCGTAGCCGCCGCGCGTGAGCGTATTCGTCACGCCGTCGTAGTCGATGACGGGCGCCTGCGTCACGGGGTCCGGTTTGGTGTTCGCTTTTAAGGCGTCATTCAAAGCCGTCTGCGCCGCCTGTGCCCGCTGGCGCTCGGCGTTTTCGAGCGTGAGTGCCTGGGTCTGCTGGCCGAGCTGTTGAATGTTCGCTAGGCGCAGATCGCGCTCCACGGGATCGGGCGAGGGCGTGATGTGGATGCCGAGGGCGATATTGGGGTCAATCATGACAGTTCCTTTTTCTTCTTTCGCGCTCAGCCGCCGAGACCGATCAGCGGCAGCAGCTTTTGTATGGCTCCCGGTAGCGACTGGTTGACGTTTGCGTTCGCGGCAGACATGGCATTCGCGCTGCCGACCGCGCCCGAAGCGAGCGCGTTGCCGATGCCGGTGATTTGCTGCGCCTGGTTTTCGGCGTTCGAGTTGATGAGGTTCGCCAGGTTCGCGCCAGTCTGGTTCTGGAGTTGCCCCACGTTCGCGGTCGCGTTATAGCCGAGTTGCGCGAGGTTCGAGAGCCGATTCCATAAATTGTTGTTGTTCGTGTTGAACGTGTTCTCGTCCAGTTGGTAGTTGTTGGCCGAGCGCGCATAATTGCCCGCCGCCTGCGCGAGCGTGTTTTGCACATTCGCGTTGTTCTGGTTGAGCGCGTTCGTGAAACTCTGCTGGCTCTGGGTATTGAGGTTATTAAAGTTCGCCTGGTTTTGGTTTAACGCGTTCTGGAACGTCTGCTGGTTCTCGGTGTTCAGGTGACTCCAGTTCGAGTTGTACTCGTTATAAATGTTCTGGAAATTATTCTGGTTCTGGTTGAGCGAGTTCGTGAAATTCGCGTTGCGCTGCGCTTCCGCGTCCTGAAAATTCTGCTGCGCGAGGTTCGACAGGTTTTGATAATTGGCCTGGTTTTGATTGAGCGAGTTCGAGAAATTCGCCTGGTTCTGGTTCGCCAGATTCGCGTAGTTGGAATTGTTTTGGGTGAGCGTGTTCTGAAAATTCTGCTGGTTTTGGCCGAGCGTGTTTTGATAATTCTGCTGAAAGGTTCCCTGCTGGCGCGCGTAGTCCTGCGCATACTGGGTGCTCGCCATGTTCTGCGCGTAGTCGTTCGCCGCTTTCAAGGCCGCGCCGCCCGTGACGCCTTGCGCGTTCATTTCGCGGTCGAGCGCCTGCTGGCCCTGCTGCAAGCGGAACTGATAGCTCGGATCGTTCTGGAGCGAAGAGGAGTCGTACTGAAAATTCGGGTTGGCGTTCGTCGTGGCCGAAGGCGAATTGGTCACGGCATAGCCGTTTGACATCGCGGCAAAGGGGCTTTGAAACGAAGTGTAGGGATTCGTGATGCCTTGAAAACTGTTCGAGACGGCATCGGGGGAATGGAGCGCCGCCGCCGACGTGTCGAGGGTCGAATACGGGGCCGCCGAACTCGGATTCAGGTTCGAGGTCGCATAGGGGTTGCTGCTCGCCGGGTTGAGATTCGAGAGGGGCGCGTTCACCTGATTGGTGTCGGGCAGCGCGGCGCTATAGCCCTGGCCCGCCCATCCGCCTTGCGTGGCATCGAGCATCTGGCCCGCCGCCGTCTGGCCCCCATACAAATACTGGTCATAGCGTCCCGCCGCGCCGTTGAAGTTGTTGCTGAGAGCGTCCTGGGCGAGAAAGCCCGATTGCCCGATGAGCGTGCTCGCGCTGCTCGCGGCGTTGGCTTGCGCCGTGCCCGCCGCTTTCGCGGCATCGCGCGAGCCGAGGCCCGTGAATACGTCTCCAATTAAACCCACAGTAATTTAGTCCTTTTCCGCCCTGTTCAGGCTCAATACGATCTGGTCGTAGGCTCGGCCGTCCTGGCGCCAGGAGTTCGGCCGCGTATCAATTTCGTGAAATCCCGCCCGCTGCGCCAAACGCAGGGCGAGTGAGTTGTCCTCGCGAATCGCGCAGGCGAGGCGCGGGCAGGCGGTGTGCCGAAAGATCCAGGGGCCGATGGCCCGTGCCGCCGCGAGCGCCCGGTCTCCCCAGGCCGAGGGCAGGAGGCACACATGAATGTCCCAAGCTTCCGCGCCTTCGATCACGAGGAAAAGCCCGAGCAATTCATCTTCGTCGAAGGCGAGCACGTACCAGACGCGCCCATCGACCGGCGCGCGCCAGTCTTCGGGGCGGGGGGAATGATCGTCGGTGACGTGCGGGTAAATCTTCGGATGAGTCACGATTCCTTCGACTCGCCGCGTATCCCAGGTGCGTTGAAACTGTAAATTCAAAGGATGGCTTCTACTCGTGCGCAACAGGCTCAATTACTTCGTAGTACGGTTTTCCTCGATCAAATCGCAGGCGCGCTCATCGCCGCTGCCACGAACATCCTCAACGAAGATCCGGCGACGGCGAATCATCTCGTCCGGCGCGCCTATGCGAACGCGATTCTCACGAATCCGCTGGAGCAAGCCGCTTTCTTCGCGCCGGGGATGCTCACCAATCCCACGGTCGCCGCGAGCGCCGGCAATGCGCCGACGGCTTCTGGCACGCCGATTGCCGATGGCGATGTCGATTACGTGGTGGCGAGCCTCTTTGATGCCTATGCCGATCAATATGTGGGGCAGCAAAGAGTGGGTGTGAGCCTTAGCCTTTAGCTCACGCGGTAGCGCCCGGAGATCATCAGATACAGCGTGCCGAGAGCGAAGTTCGCCGCATTCGGCAGCAGGGATACCACCGTCGAGCCGCTCGTCAAACAGAAGCCGGGCGCGTTCCAGGCGCCCTGATTGTAGTAGCCCGCGCAGGCATTCGACTGGCCCACGAGCGCATAGGGCAGACTCACGAGAACCTGACTGGACGCCGTGCCGCCGAGCGTTACCTGGACGTACAGCTTGAAGTCGCACCAGGGTCCGAGGCGAAGATACTGCGCATCGTTGACCGTGAGGGCGGAAGCCGTCATCGAGCCGCTACAGGTCACGGCGGGCGTCCAGCTTTGCCAGTTCGAGCCGACGATCAGGCTCGCGGGCGAGGAGACCGTGACCGTGCCCGCGAGGGTGGGATTCGTGAACGTGCCGCCCGAGGCGCTCGGGTTCGTGAGCGTCGGATTCGTGAAGCTGCCGCCCGTGAGCAGATTCTGAATCGCCGTGTACAACTGGTTGAACCAGCGCGTCCAGGCGGGCGAGCCGGCCGCTTCGCGCGTGGGAGCCGGATCGAGGAGCGCCATCAGGAGCGCCCCTCATCGAGTTCGAGGAAAGCGTTGGCGAGCGTCACGCCGTAAGCCGCATTCGAGGTGACGCGGAAAATGCGGTCGCGGGCGTGCCCGAGCCGCCGCCACGCGATTTGATTTTTCGCGCTGGTGAGATCGTTCGTCGTGAGCGGCAGCGGGAGCGAGTAGGTTTGGCCTCCATCGTCCGACCAGGAGAGGGCGCAGATCGTCGTACCGGCAGGCAAGACGCTATAGGCCGCGGGCGAGCCGTCGCTATCGGAATAGCCGAGATTCAAATCAAGCGAGAATCGGCGATAGAAGAGACGCTTGCGTTCTTCGACCAGATGCGGGGCCGTCCGCATTCGTTGGATGGGGATTCCGGCATCGGTGTAGAACACGTCCGCAATCTGGTAGATATTGGCCGCGTTCGTGCCGGGCAGTCCCGAACCGGCGTCCGTAATCAACCTCATGCCGAAGGCGAACACATAGGCCGGGCCGCCGATGTGCGCCACATAGCGCGAGTTCGCGGCGTCCCAACTCAGCCACTCATGCCACAGGCCCGTGGTTAAGTCGTACACAAAGGTATAGCCGGGGGAGCCGGAATAGGTGGGCAGGCGCAGCACATAGAACGTGCGCCCGAGCCGTTGCATCACGAACGCGGTCACGCCGGTGTAATCGCTCGCCCCGTTCACTTGCCGGTAGCCCTGGAGGTAATATTCAATGGCGCTGTTGGAAATCCGT
>Ga0213874_10000243_pt1 | contig 10325 bp, 11 predicted proteins | sample BarmaccomBMRX_R7_FD_160098 | JGI IMG/M metagenome (GOLD analysis project Ga0213874, IMG submission 160098) | Root-associated microbial communities from Barbacenia macrantha in rupestrian grasslands, the National Park of Serra do Cipo, Brazil - RX_R7 | ecosystem: Host-associated > Plants > Roots...
ACCCGTTGCCGGATCGTGGCGGTACACGAAGTCGCCGACCACCGGCGGAGGCCGGAAGCCCTGGAGGTGCCCGTAGGAGGGGTCGGTGAACCGGATCGCGCCGTCGCTCGCCACAACGACGTCATTGGGCGAGTTGAGCTGCAGGCCACGCCAGTTGTCGACGAGCGTCTGGCGCTCGCCGGTCGCACGGTCGATGCGGCTGATCCGCGCCGGCTCCCAACGGCTCCCCTGCTCGCAGACGATCAGCCGACCGTCGCGGTCTGAGGCCATCCCGTTGGCGCCGTTGGCCTCGGCGACGAGCACCGACACGTCACCGGGCTCCTCGAGCGGCAGGCGCTGGAGCTGAACCGACGGTGAGCCGTCGACGCTCGGCCGCGGCAGCGTCGTGAAGTACAGCGCGTCCTCGTCGGCGAGGTACACCGGGCCCTCGTGGGCGTCGACCTCGGCGAGCAGCGACAGCCGCGGGGTGGGGCCGAGGACCTGCTCGAAGTCCCGGCGCTGGGCGACGAACGCCGGATCGCTCGCGGTGGTGATCACGACACCCGCCCCCGCGCCTTGTCGACCTCCCACGCCGCGGTGATTAGGCCGATGTGGCTGAACGCCTGGGGGAAGTTGCCAAGCAGCTCACCGTTCGCGGTGTCGATCTCCTCGGCGAGCAGCCCGAGGTCGTTGGCGTAGGCGACGAGCTTGTCGAACAATGCCTCCGCCCGATCGACCTCGCCGGCCTTCGCGAGCGCCGACACGAGCCAAAACGAGCAGATCACGAACGTGCCCTCCTCGCCGCTCAAGCCGTCGGCGTTGAGGCCCTCCTCGTTGCGGTAGCGCAAGACCAGCCCGTCCTCCGTCAGGTCTCGGGCGATCGCCTCGATCGTCGCGCGCATCCGCTCGTCGGTCGCGGACAGGAACCCGAGGATCGGCATCAGCAGCTGAGCGGCGTCGAGCTCGTCCGAGTCGAACGACTGCGCATACGCTTGGCGCTCCTCGCTCCACCCGCGGGACAGGACCGCCTCACGGATCTCATCGCGCTCGGCCGTCCAGTGATCGACCTCCGCGTGCATCCCGAGCTGCGGCGCGAGCGCGATCGCGCGATCGAGCGCCACCCAGCACAGCACCTTGCTCGACAGGTGGTGGCGCGGCTCGCCGCGCATCTCCCACATCCCGGCGTCGGTCTCGCGCCAGCGGCGCGCCGCGGTGTTCGCCAGGTCGGCGACGAACCGCTGGATCTCCATGTGCAGATCACCGAGCTGCTCGCGGTACAGGTAGAGGGAGTTGAGCAGCTCGCCGTACACGTCGAGCTGAGTTTGGCCCCACGCCCCGTTGCCGACGCGTACCGGAGAGGAGTTACGCCAGCCGCGCAGGTGCGACAGCTCGCGCTCGCTGAGGTCGTGCTCGCCGGCGATCCCGTACATGATCTGCAGCGCTCGCTCGCTCGCCCGCCCGCCCGCCGAGCTGGTCATGAACGAGACGAAGTCCTCCGCCTCGTCCGAGCACGCGCCGATGTACAGCGCCTCGAGCGTGAGGCTGGCGTCGCGGATCCAGGCGTACCGGTAGTCCCAGTTGCGCTCCCCGCCAACGGTCTCGGGCAACGACGTCGTCGGGGCTGCGACGATCGCGCCGGTGGGCCGATAGGTGAGTCCCTTGAGGACGCGCGAGCTCAGGCGCACGAGCTCCCGGTGCGGGCCTTCGTAGATGTCGTGCTCGGCCTCCCACGAGCGCCACGCCTCGATCGTGTCCTCGATCCGCTCTGCCACGGTCTCCGGCGCGAGCGGCTCGGGCGCGGGACCCTCCGGAGGGGACCACTGCAGCGCAAACCGGACCCGTTCGCCGGCCGCGACAGTGAAGGTCGCGGTCATCGTCGAATCGTCGATAGCGGTCGGCACCGCCGAGCTGACCACGATCTGGTTCGGCCCCCCGAACGTCCGCCCGCCGCCCTCGGTCTGGCGGAACAGCGGCTTGACCAGGCCGTACTCCGGGCGCGGCGCCAACTCCAGGCGCAGCTCTGCCTCCCCAACGAGCCCCTCGACGACGCGGAGCAGGAGGTGGGGAGCGCCCAGGCCGAGCTCGTGGGGGCGCTGGCCTCCGGCGAACGCCATCGTGTCGATCAGCTTCACGCTGCCGGTCTCTGTGGTGAAGATCGTCTCGAGCACGAGGGTTCCGGACAGGTAGCGCCGCTCGGTGCGATAAGGCTGCGTCGGCGCGATCGACCAATGACCACCGGAGGGATCCAGGATCCGCGCGAACAGCGCCGGGCTGTCGTAGCGCGGGAGGCAAAGCCAGCTGATCGAGCCGTCCCGGTCGACGAGCGCCGCCGAGTTGCAGTCGGCGAGCAAGCCATACTCGGCGATCGGCTTGAACTCTTCGGTTGCCGCTGTCATCTGGGCCTCCGGACTGGCGTACGTGGTGCTCACGGGTGTAGCTCCATCTGCGGGATGCGCGCGATCGTTGGTAGACCGGCGCTTCAGTCCGTTACAGGGGTGGCGTTAGACTGCGCCAAGGGCCAGGCGCACGAGCCGCCCGGGGCCGAGGGACCTGTTGACACCAGCATCGCCGGCGAGCACCCAGCAAGCGGATCCCGCCTCCGCTGAGGCTCCGTCGTCGATGGGTGCGCCCGCCTCGGCCGCCCCAGTGCTGGCGGCGACCAAGCTTCACATTCCGGCGCTGCGGCCCGGCCACATGCACCGCCTCGAGCTCGTCCGGGCGCTGATCGAAGGTGCCCCGACGCGCCTCACCCTCGTCGCCGCCGCCGCCGGCTCTGGCAAGACCAGCCTGCTCGGTGAGTGGCACGCGGACCCGCGCGAGAGCCGGCCGTTCGGCTGGATGTCGCTCGATCCCGCCGACAACGACCCCGTCCGGTTCTGGGACGGCGTGCTGGCCGCGCTCCAGACGGTCTCGTCCCAGGTCGGCCGCTCGGCACAGGCCTCACTTCACTCTCCCGGAACTACCGTCGATGACCATGTCCTCCCGCTGCTGATCAACGACCTCGCGACACTCGAAGATCCGCTCGTCCTCGTGCTCGACGACTACCACGCGATCGAACACCCGGAGATCCACGCCGGGGTCGAGCTGTTGATCGAGCGACTGCCACCGGCCGCCCATCTGGCGATCGCGACGCGGTCGGATCCGCCGCTGCCGCTGAGCCGACTGCGGGCGCGAGGACAGCTGACGGAGATCCGCGCCGCGGACCTGAGGTTGAGCCTCGCTGAAGCCGGCGCGTTCCTGAGCGACGTCGTCGGGCTGCGCCTCGATGACGACGAGGTCGCGCAGCTGCATGAACGGACCGAGGGATGGGCGGCCGGGTTGCAGCTTGTCGGGCTGTCCCTCCGGGGTCGCGAGGACCACCGACCGTTCATCGACTCGTTCGCCGGCGATGACCAGCAGATCGTTGACTACCTTGGGTACGAGGTGCTGGACAGTCAGCCTGTGGAGCTGCGCGAGTTCTTGATCCGAAGCTCAATCCTCGACCGGCTCTCCGGGCCCTTGTGCGCGGCGGTGACCGGGAATCCCGACGCGGGGCTCCTGCTCCGTCGGCTCGAGCGCGAGAACGCGTTCGTGGTGGCGCTCGATTCGAGGCGGGAGTGGTATCGCTATCACCACCTGTTCGCCGAGCTGCTACGCAACGAGCTGTCGCGCACCGCGCCCGCACTGGCGCCCGAGCTTCACCGCCGGGCGTCAACCTGGTATCGCGAGGCAGGTGCGATCCACGAGGCGATCGGACACGCGACCGCCGCCGGCGGCTTCGCCGACGCGACCCGGCTGATCACCACCCACTGGTACGAGTTCCTGCAGCGCGGCCGTCAGGACACGGTCACCGGCTGGATCGACAAGCTGCCGTCCGAGACGGTGCTCGGCGATCCGGACCTGTGCCTGACGAGGGCGTGGCTCGGTGTGAACAGGGGACGGCTCGAGGAGGTCGAGCGGTGGATCGAGGCCGCGGGGCGGGCCGCAGCGCAGCGGCCCGAGGGCGAGCAGCTGCCGCCGCTGGCGTCGGGGGTCGCGAGCCTGCGAGCGATTCACCGCTACATGAACGGCAACGTCGCCGCCGCGGTGGCCGCAGGCCGCCGCGCCCTGGAGCTCGAGCGGGGCGGACCGGCGTCTCCGTGGCGGCCGGTCGGATGCCCAGTGCTGGGGCTCTCGCTGCACTGGCACGGCCGGCGCGAGGACGCGAGCCGAACCCTGACCGAGGCGGTTCGGATCGCCACGGCCAACGGAAACCACCTGGCGGCGATGCACGCGAGCGGCGGCCTGGCCGCGATCGAATACGAGCGAGGTGACCTCGCTAGCGCCGACGCGCGCGTCGCGGTCGCGCTGGCGATTGCCGAAGAGCACGATCTGGGCGAGCACTGGGCCAGCTCGCTGTCGCTCTCGGTGCGCGGCCAGCTGCTCGAGCAGAGCGACGACCTCGACGCCGCAGAGCGCACCCTGCTGCGCGCGACCGAACTCGCTGGGCGCGGCGTCGCGTCGATCGAGATCGCCTACTCACTCCTCCTGCTGGCTGGGATCCGCCAGCGGCTGGGCCGGCACAACGATGCGCGACTGATCCACGAGCAGGCAATCCAGGCTGTGGCCAGGTGTGAGGATCCCGGCACTCTGACTGAGCGGTTGACGCGCGCCGAGCGGCGGCTCCAGTTCGCTCCCAGCCGCACCACTCGGGCGAGCGTGAGGGCAGAGGCGCTCAGCGAAGCCGAGTTGGCCGTGCTGCGGTTGCTTCGGAGTGAGCTCTCACAGCGCGAGATAGCGGCCGAGCTGCACCTGTCGTTCAACACGGTCAAGACGCACGCGCGCAACATCTACCGCAAGCTGGGCGTGGCCGAGCGGGCGGAAGCTGTCGCCCGCGCCCGCGAGCACAGTCTCATCTAGAGACGCGGAGCGCAACCGCTCAGCTCGAGCTGCAGCGCGCGTGCGGCGGCCTCTTCGCGATCGAGCGCCGCCTCGTAGACGAGGAAAGCTGCGCGGCGTTCGGACCGGTCGGCGTCCCGCCAAGCGAGGTAGGACTCGTGGACGTCGTCGGCGGCATCCACCCACGCCATTTGGAGGTCCGCCGCGCGCCGGGCCGCGCCGCTATTGAAGATGAGTGGCGAGGATCTCATGGCCCTTGGTGCGTCAGGAGCGCCGCGCGTTACGGCCCCTGCTCTCAATTCACCCGGGTGAAACGCGTGACTGGGTGATGACGACTCACCCAGGCCGGGCGGAAGCTTGCCGGCGTGATCGACCCCGACTCACGGAAGCGTTACGAGATCGTCGTTCGCGGCAGGTTGAGCAGGCGCTACGAGGGCGCGTTCGACGGCGTCACGCTCGTACCCCGGAACGGGCAGACCACCCTCCGCGCGGACCTGGCCGACCAGTCGCAGCTCTACGGGCTGCTTAACCGGCTTCGCGACCTCGGCATCGAGTTGGTCAGCGTCAACGCCGTCAGCGAGGCGGTCGATGCCCGCTGACGGGGCACTCGCCGGGTCGATCCTGATCGCCTCCGACGAGCACATCGTGGCGGCGCTGCGGGCTGGCGACGAGCGCACCTTCCGTGACCTGTTCGAGCGCAGCTACCCGATGATGAAGCGGGTCGCGCGGAGCTACGTCGCTTCGGATGCGGTTGCCGAGGAGATCGTGCAGGAGACGTGGATGGCGGTCGTGACCGGGATCGAGCGGTTCCAGGGACGTTCGGCGCTCGCGACCTGGATCTTCTCGATCCTCACTAACCAGGCGAAGACCCACAGCGCACGGGAGCGACGGGCGGTCCCTTTCTCGTGTGTCGCACCCGCCGATGTCGAGGAGCCGAGTGTCGACCCCGACCGCTTCCAGAAGGACGATGAGGCTTGGCCGGGGCACTGGGCAACGCCCCCGCGCCCCTGGCAGAAACCCGACCGGCGCCTGCTGTCGCTCGAGGCTCGAGAGCAGCTCAAGCAGGCGCTCGCGCGCCTGCCGGAACGTCAACGCCTGATCGTGGTGCTGCGCGACATCGAGGGGCTCTCGGCCGAGGAGGTCTGTGACCTGGTCGGGCTCAGTCAGGAGAACCAGCGAGTGCTGCTGCACCGCGGCCGCTCGCGCGTACGGGCCTGCCTCGAGCAGTACCTCGATGAGACAGACGCGTAACGAACCGACAGCCAGGGAGACACAGAGACGTGCACGATTCAGGCCCGCGCCACGATGGCCATCTAGCCAACGACCTCAGCGCCACCGCTGATGAGGTCAACTGCCAGCAGTTCGTGGAGCTGGTCACCGACTACTTCGAGGGCGCCCTGCCACCTCGCGCCCTCAGCCAGGTCGAGGAGCACCTCGTGATGTGCGACTGGTGCGTCACGTACGTCGAGCAGATGCAAGCAACGGTCGATTCGCTCGGGAAGCTCAAGGATCGATCCTCGCGGGAGCCACCGGATTCTTTGCTGGCGGCGGTGCGCGCCAAGAGGGCGGCCGGGGAATGATCGCCTACAAGTTTCTGCGATCCGGTCGCACGGGACCCTTCAGCGGGCACGCGTGGCCTGCGCCCGGTGTGTGGGTGCACGCCGACCGGGACATGGTCGCGTGCCGGCGCGGGATTCACGCCTGCCGGATACGCGACCTGCCGTGGTGGCTCGCCGATGAGCTGTGGGAGATCGAGCTCGACGGTCGCGTGCGGGTAGACGAGCACAAGATCTTCGCTCCCGCCGGCCGCCTGCGCTCGCGGATCGAAGGGTGGACGCCGGCGTGCGCCCAGGCGTACGCCGACGCGTGCGCGTGGCGCGCGCACGACCGAGCCATCCAGGCGCTCACCCGCGCGGGCCACGCGGACGCCGCCGGCGAGCTCGCGGCGTGCGGGACGCTCGACGATGTCCTGCTCCTCGCCCGCCAGCTTGCCGAGGCGATCCCGGACACGAGGATCAGCCTCACGATCGCCGGCGACGGCGCCGTCCGCGCGCTCACGGGAGCGCCGCCGACGGCCGCGTACATCGCAGCTCACGCGGCAATGCGGCTCGACGGATCAGCGGGCTATGCCGCCGAGCGGGACTGGCAGTCGCGCTGGCTCGCGGACCGGCTCGGCCTGCGCACCGACGGCTGAGGAAGCAGCCGCGACTGTAACGCTCCCGCGCGGCCAGCGACCAACGGGCCTCAGCCAATCCCCAACCCAACACTTTGGAGGAGGACCGTTATGTCAAACCGCACGTATCTCGCCGTGAGCCCGATCATCGCCGCCGCTGGTGGCCTGATCGTGGTCACCTCGTATGCGTTCAACCAGGCGGCTGCCACCTGGATCGCGTTCGGGCTCTCGGTGATCGTGCTCACGGGCTCGGTCGTAAGCCTCGCCGTCGCGCCGAGCAGCGGAGCGTCGCGCTATCGCGCCGTCGCTGGCGTGATCGCGCCGATCGCCGCGTTCACGATCATCACCAGCGTCGGCGTCTTCTCGGGCGGCGCGCAACACTGGATCGAGTTCGGCGCCGGCGTCGCCGCCCTCGGGCTCGCCTCGCTCGCAGCCGGCCGCTATGTCTCGCGCCTCGTCGAGTCCACGGGTATAGAAACCGCGCCGGACATGTCCGAGCCGCTGCGCGCGGCTGCCTAGCAGCACGACAGCCACCTCACACCAGCTGCCGCCGACGAGACATCGCCGCGGACGGCAGTTCCCAGAGAGCGCCCTCGCGCAGTGAGCGGGGGCGCTTTCTTGCTGCCGCGTAACGGATCAACTGCGGTGGCGACCAATGGTCCATGAGAAACCAGCCGAGGGCTTCGCGACCGCAGCCGAGCGTCCGCCCGCCGCACCCGATCGACCGCATGCGGGCCGCCGTGTTGGCGCAAATGCGGCGTCAGGCGGCGGTTCAGCGGCGCGCCCTGCGAACAGCGGCCCGAAGCGTCAACGGAAGGAGCGGGAGATGAGCGAATACGACGTGATCGTCCTCGGTGCCGGCGCGGCCGGCGAACACTGCGCCGGGGCGCTGGCCGCGGGAGGACTCGACGTCGCGATCGTCGAGCGTGAGCTGGTCGCTGGCGAGTGCTCCTACTACGCCTGCATACCGTCCAAGACGCTGCTGCGTCCCGGCGAAACCATCGAGGCCGCGCTTGGCGCGCCGGGAGCGGCCCAGGCCGTTCTCGGTCAGATCGACGCCGACGCCGCGCTCGAGTGGCGGAACTACATGGTCTCCGACTACGACGACAGTGGTCAGGTCAAGTGGCTCGCCGACGCTGGTATCGACCTGATTCGCGGAGACGGGCGGATCGTCGAGCCCGGCGTGCTCGAGGTCGAGGGGCGCCGCGTCAGTGCTCGCCACATCGTGATCGCGACCGGGTCAGAACCGGTGATCCCGCCGATCCCGGGGCTGCGTGAACTCGACGGCGTGTGGACCAACCGACAGGCCACTGGCGTACGTGAGATCCCCGAGAGCCTCTTGATCCTCGGCGGCGGCCCGGTGGGCGTCGAAATGGCGCAGGCATTCGCAGCGTTCGGGACGGACGTCGACCTGGTCGAGGGGATGGATCACATCCTGCCGCGCGAGCCGCGGCCGCTCGGTGAAGCGCTCGCCGAGGCACTCGCCGGCGAGCGTCTCCGAATCCACCTCGGCCGCCGCGCCAGCAGCGTGGGACGCGAAGGATCCAACTACGTTGCGCGCTTCGAGGACGGAACCGAGCTTGCCGGCGAGCGCCTGCTGGTCGCCACCGGTAGGCGACCCCGAGTCGATGGTCTGGGGCTCGAGCACGTCGGGATCGAGAACAGTCCCCGTGGGATTCCGGTCGACAGCCGCATGCGCGCGGGCGAGGGCATCTGGGCGATCGGCGACGTGACCGGGATCTGGCCGCTCACCTACGTCGGCAAGTACCACGGCCGAATCGTCGCCGCCAACATCCTCGGCGAGAGTCGCGAGGCCGACTACACCGCGGTGCCCCGCGTCGTCTTCACGCATCCGCAAGTCGCTGCCGTCGGCGAGTCCGACGGCCCGGTCACCGCGACGATCTCGCTCTCGGCCGTGCCCAAGACGGCGACATACCTGCGGGCGTGGGACGAGCACCCCGGATTCCTCACCCTGATCTCCGACGGCGACGTGCTCACGGGCGCTCACGGACTTGGCCCCGAGGCCGGAGAATGGATGCAGCAAGCCACGGTTGCGATCCGCGCTCGCGTGCCGCTCGCCGTGCTCCGCGACACGATCCAGCCGTTCCCGACCTTCTCGGAGGCCTTCCACTTCGCGCTCGCCAAGCTCACCAGCCTCGTACCGGCGGGTGCGCGATGAGCGCCCAAATCGCGCCGCATCATCTCGAGAGCGCCGGCGCAGACGCAGTCGGCCTGGTGGCCGTCGGTGAGCGGCTCCCCGATTTCGAGCTGCTCGACCACGCCGGCAACCGGCGGCGGCTCTCCGACCTCGTCGGCGGCGATCCCACCGTCGTTCAGTTCTATCGCGGCTGGTGGTGCCCCAAGGAGCAGGCGTTCTTCCGCCGCCTGCTGGCTCTGCAGGAAGACGCGGAGGTCGCCTATTCGCGGATCCTGTCGATCAGTGTCGACCCGCCCCAGGTGAACGCGGCCTTCCGTGCCGGACTCGGTGCCCGTTGGACCTTCCTCTCAGATCCCGACCGCGAGCTCCAAACGCAGCTGCGGCTGCGGGAGACCACCGACACATTGAACGACCCGTACGTCCCCGCCGTGGTCGTGATCGACCCCGACCTTCGCATCTGCGCCGTATACAACGGCTACTGGTACTGGGGCCGCCCCACCCACGACGAGCTCGTCCGAGACCTCCGAGAGATCAGCCGAGCGCTTCGAGCGGACTGGGAGGCTCCGACGCCATGAGCCGTTGCTGGCTGGCTCTCATCGAGGGACGAGCCGAGGGCGCCCGGGCATTCGCGCGGGCGTCAACCCTCGACGGCCACGAGGTCGGGACGCTCGCCGCCTGGCTCCACAAGGCAAAGCCGGTTCGCAGCGCGCTACGCGTGGATGAGCGACTGATCGATCCGGAAGGCGGCCCAGCCTGGATCTCGCTGGTCCTCGCCCCTCCCAGTGTACGGCTGCCGTTCGACGATCTGGCGGTCCAGCAAGCGCGCCGTCACGTGCTGACCCGACCGCCGCTGGCGGCGGTCTCGACGCTCCTGCGTGACGACTCGCACTTCGAGGGGGCCATCACCGTCGCGCGACCGGACGTCAGCATCCAGTGGTTGCGCGACGACCCGTTTGCGAGGATCTATCCAGCCATGCTGCTGTCGGTGGGAGCCGGAATCCTCGGATCGGTGGCCGCCCCCACCGGACCCACGATCGAGCGGTACGGCAGCGACAATCCCTGGCCATCGGCCATCTTCGGCTGACGCCGTCCTGCTGTGTAACGGATCGCGCCGCCGCCGCACTCAAGTCGAGCCAACCGATGGTGGTCTTCTCCCCC
>Ga0213874_10000244_pt1 | contig 10272 bp, 11 predicted proteins | sample BarmaccomBMRX_R7_FD_160098 | JGI IMG/M metagenome (GOLD analysis project Ga0213874, IMG submission 160098) | Root-associated microbial communities from Barbacenia macrantha in rupestrian grasslands, the National Park of Serra do Cipo, Brazil - RX_R7 | ecosystem: Host-associated > Plants > Roots...
GGGCTCGGCCTGAGCGGCGCGCGAGCGATCGGCGGCGTGATCGGAGCGTGCTGCGCGGTCGCCGTCGTGTTCGAGGTGGGGCGGATAAGCAGCGACGCGACAGAAGCCGCCGAGCGCATCGCGGCTGATACCGCAACGGCCTCCCATCCGGGGTCCGACGCGCGAGCGTGATCTCGGCGCACGCATCGAACTGCGAGTTCGGAAAACGGGCATTACGCTCGTCGGCCTTACCGGTCTTAGATCAGGCACCCGACCCGGCACCTCACGCAGGCCTTCAAGGCCGTCGAGGATGACGTCGAGTCCGAAACTCGGACTCGGTGTCTAGTCTTAGCCGGCCTCAGCTAGCTCCGTGGCGGCCGCGGGGGAGAGTCGATGTCGACGAGCCGGCGCTCGCGCTGTCAAAATGAGCGCAGAAAGCGGTGTACGACGCGGTTAGTGCTGTGAGGATCGGCCTCTCAGGATGCCGCGGTCACCGATGAGCGTACAGCGCAACACCTACACGGGATACAGCATCGGCTGCGCCGGCGTGTGGGGGGTCATCCTCCTCCTCGGGCGCCGTCGGTTGGATTCTCAGACTTGGAACACGCTTCGGCTCGTGTGTAGCGGGTGGTGGCTGGGGTGGACGTCGGCGACGATCGCGCGGATCGGCTATCCACCGCCCAAGCAGCTCACGCCCGCGGGCGAGAAGAGGCTCCGGGCCATCTCGATTGTGCTGGTCGCGCTCGGCCTCGCCAGCACCGTACGCATGTTTGCCGCCCGCAAGCAACCGCCCGCAAGCACGCCCGGCGCCTGAGCTCAGCGTATGAGCCGGGCCGCGGGTCGGCGGCCGTACCCATCTGGCGCCAGGATCCCCTCCACCGCGCCGATCAGCGCCACCGGCCTCCGCCACGCTGCACGCTTCGGCAAGACTTCTTCGATCTGAAGCGGCTGGCCGGTCGATCGCGACCAGCAGCGCGGCCTTCATGCTCCGTAGGCGGGCTTCTGGACGTTCCCCGGCCCGAGGCGCGGCAGCCCCAGCGTCTCGCGGGCCAGCTCGCCGAACGCCCAATCCCGCAGCACCGTGTTGCGGTGGCTGTTGAGCATCGACAGGTCGCGATAGATGCGCTCGAAGCGGCTTCCGTCGGTCGCAGCGCTCGAGCCCGCGGTGCGGAAGATCTCGCTCTGGAAGACCTCCCAGGCCTGGATCGCCGCCTCGCGGGCGATGCACCCGATTCGCATGTCCTCGCCGTAGGTGTAGGTGATGCCGTCCTCGGCCGCCCGCCGGCACGCCTCCATGTGCTGATCGGCGGCGTTGTACAGCGCCGCCTCGGCGGTGGCGATCTTGGCCAGCGCCGAGCCGTACCAGCGGTGGAAGGTCTCATCCTCCCGGCGCGGACGCATCGGCGGCAGCGGCGTCATCTTCGTGTTCAGCATCTCCTCGTACTCGTCGAGCGCGGCATACGCGCCGCCGACCGCGACCGCGGTCAGCGTCATCGTGAAGCAGCCCAACGCCCGCCCGCCGTACATCGGATCGTCGTGCAGCTTCACGCCGGGCGTTCCGAGCCGCTCGACGTCGAAGTCGACCATGAACGCATCCTCGACCGTCCAGTGCGCCGGGATCCGGCCGTGATCGAAGGTGATCGTGTTGGACCCGGTGCCCTTCAGCCCCGTCAGCCGCCCCCAGTCGTCGAGGATCTCGAACTCGCTCTTCGGCGCGACGAACAGCAACATCCGCTCGGTGGGTGCGCCGTCATCGCCGGCGATCAGGGCCTGGCCCATGTAGTGGGTCGACAGCGGGATACCCGAGCAGTAGGCGACCCTGCCGGTGAGATCCCAGTGGCCTCCGTCCCGCTTCGCGGGCCCGATCGGAGCCGCCACCGACGCCGCGCGGAAGTCGCCGTCGCCGAAGATCTCGTCCTGGGCCGGCGCGGGCCACCACGAGGCGACCTGAAGCGCATGCGCGGCGGCCAGCGCGATGCACCAGCCGGCGTTGACGTCACCGCGGGAGAGCTCCTGGACCACGCGCATGAACGTCGGCGCGCCGAACTGATAGCCACCGTAGCGCCGGGGCACGTAGCAGCGGTAGATGCCGGCGTCGGCGCAGGCCTGATGGATCTCGTCGGTCGGATAGGTCCGCTGCTCGGTGTCGGCGGATTGCGCCTTGAGCAGCGGTCGCAGCGCGATGGCGCGGCGGATCATCTCCTGGGGCGTGAGCTCGGGCTCCGGCGGAGACACCGGGAGCTCGACGTGGGTGCGGAGCGACGTGACGCTGTCAGACATCGATCTCTCCTTCTCGGGGCTGCCGGGCACATTACGGTAGCATCTGACTGCGTGATCGTCATACAATCCGCGTCGCGGGGCCGCCGTCGCGGCCAAACCAGAGGTGCATTCGATACCGGAGTCCAATGACCCGCGTCCCGGACGCCACAGCGACGCGGCGGACGCCGAGCCTCCGTCACATGGCCGGGGTTCGATCGTGAGCCTGTCTGACAAGCACACTGCCCGCTTGAATGACGGCACCCTCGCTAGACTGAGTGAGGTGCGAATTGGCTCCACGGACACGGATGACGGCGAGCTCTCCATGCGGGTGGGCCGCGTCGCGGCGCCCCTGCGCGAGCAGGTCCTCGATGTGCTGCGCCAGGCGATTCTCGACTTTCGCCTCAAGCCGGGCCAGCGCCTGATCGAGCGTGAGCTGATCGAGCAGACCGGCGTCTCGCGCACGACGATCCGCGAGGTGCTCCGTCAGCTGGCCGCCGAGGGCCTGGTCACGACGATCCCTCAGAAGGGCGCCATCGTCGTCGTCCCCTCCGCCCAGGAGGCCGCCGACCTCTACGAGGTCCGGGCGGCGCTCGAGGCGCTGGCGGGCCGGCGCTTCGTTCGCCACGCCTCCGACGAGCAGGTCAAGCGACTGCGCAAGTCCTTCAAAGACTTCGAGCGACTGGCCAAGCGGCGCGAGCCGGACATCCAAGCGATGCTGGCGGCCAAGGACGAGTTCTACGACGTGCTGCTCGAAGGTGCCGGCAACACTGCCATCCGGGAGACGCTCGACAGCCTTCGTGCCCGGGTCAGGTTCATGCGCGCCACCTCGCTCTCGCAGCCGAACCGCACCGCCGGCACCGTCGAGGAGATCCGCGCGATCGTCGCCGCAGCCGAGGCGCGCGACGAGGCTGCGACGGCGGCCGCCTGCGAACACCATGTCAACCAAGCAGCGCGCAGCGGCCTGAGCGGCTTGGCGGCGCTCGACCACGAGGCGGCCGACGTCCTAGAGACGGTCGGCAGCTGAGGTCGGCGCACCGACGCTTGACCGGCCGCGTCGCGGGCTGCGCCAACCGAGCCGAGGGACATCCATGCGCTTTGCCTCAGTGACTCACGACGAACAGCCGCTCGCGGTGAAGATCGACGATGACCGGGCCATCCCGCTGCGCGGGATCACCGAGCTCGGCCGTGACACGCCGGCGTCGCTGCTGCGTGAGCCGCCGCTCGACGCCGATGCGGCGGTGAGGCTCTCCGAGGTGCGCTGGCGTCCGGTGATTCCCCGCCCCGGCAAGGTCATCTGCATCGGCCTGAACTATCTCGCGCACATCGCGGAGACGCACCGGGAGGAGTCCGAGTACCCGGTGCTGTTCACTAAGTTCGCCTCGAGCCTGACCGGCGCTTACGACGACATCCCGCGCCCGCCGGAGTCAGGCGCGGTCGACTACGAGGGCGAGCTGCTGGTCGTCATCGGCGAGCGGGGTCGCCGCGTGCGACGGGAGCAGGCGCTTCAGTGCGTCGCGGGTTACGCGGTGGCCAACGACATCACGATGCGCGACTACCAGTACAAGACCCACCAGTGGCTCCAGGGCAAGGCGTGGGACGCCGCGACGCCAATCGGTCCGTGGCTGGTGAGCGCCGACGAGGTGGGCGACGTGTCGAAGCTGACGCTGCGCACCAAGCTCAACGACCAGGTCGTGCAGGAGGCGTCGATGGAGCTGATGATCTTTGACATCGCCACGCTGGTGGCGACGATCTCGGAGTTCACCGCGCTCGAGCCCGGCGATCTGATCCTCACCGGGACACCGTCGGGCGTCGGCTTCCGGCGCAACCCGCAACTGCTGCTCGGCGACGGCGACGTGGTCGTCGTGGAGGTCGAGGGCGTCGGCCGGCTCGAGAACCGGATCGTCGACGAGCGCTAGCGCCGGTTCCGGCGCGGTCACCGAGTCGCCCGAATCCGAACCGGCCGATCAGCGGATGACGGGGCGGAAGTCCGGGCCGACGTAGCGGCTGGCGTAGGCGGTCTCGTAGCGATTCGTCGCCGTCCACGAGTATTTGAGGACGCAGCCTATGTCGCACACCCACGCTTGTGCGTAGAGCCGCTGGTGGACGGCCCTCGTGACGAACCGTGCGCGCCACTCCGCGATCCCGATCCTGTGGGCCGGGACTGCGAAGGTGGCACCGCCGGTGAGCGTCGACGAGGTGGTGATGCTGTAGCCGAGCGTCTCCGAGAGTAATTCGCCCGACACGCCGAGCGAGCCGGTGACCGTGTTCGCCACCGTGAAACCGCGTGAGCAGGTTACGCTGCCCCCGTGGCTCTGAGCGCAGAAGTTCCAAGGGCCGTACGTCGTATACGCCGCGCTGATCCGGACGATCCGCCACTGGTAGACGGTTTTGTTGAAAGCCGACGCCGCGGGAGCAGCGACCAGCAGAAGAGCACCTGCGAGCGCTAGGGCGAGGGCGAGTCTGAGACGTCCAAACATCCTCCCGGCCCACTCTACTGCTTCGGAAGGTAGGGCGGTTCAGCCCGCGCGCTCGACGCCGAGGCCGTCCGCGCTCGCTCTCAGCCCGAGCAGGCCCGCGAGCGTCGCGCCGAGGACGCCGTCGATGGCCTCGCCGGACAGGGCGGCGCACCGCTGCACGAAGCCAACGGGGTCCGGCTCGCCGACCGGAAAGTCACTGCCCATGACGATCCGCTCGGCGCCGACCCGCGCGACCAGCGCCTCGAGCATCGCCGGCTCGTAGAGGCACGTGTCGTAGTACAGGCTGCGCAGGTACGCGCTCGGCTTGCCTGAGATGTTGGCCGCGCTGTGCGGGTGCGCAGTGACGTTGCGATCGAGCCTGCCGTAGTAGTGCGGGATGTAACCGCCGCCGTGTGCCATCACGACCGCAGCTCCGGCCGCGCTTCGAGGACACCCTCGTAGATGAGCGACGCGATGAACTTCGCCTCCTCGATTGGCTGACCCACGGAGTTCCACATCGAGTAACTCTGAAACCACGGGTCTCTGATCCCGTCGGGATGCACGAACGCCACCAGGCCGCGCTCGGCAATCATCTCCCAGAGCCAGCGGTGCTCGGGCGCGCTCAGATACGTGCCGTCGACGCCACCGGGAGCTGCACAACGCGCATCTCGAGCTCGCCTGCGCAGCGCTCGAGCTCGGCGATGCTGCGCTCCCGGCTCGGCAGCGGAAGCGTGAAGCTTCCGACGATGCGCGTCGGGTGCTCGGACGCCCACGTTGCGATCGCGTCGTTGACGCGGCGGTTGAGGTCGTGGGCCTGCTCAGGCGAAGCCCAGCCAGTGCCCTGCATGACGGTCAGCGACGAGAGCACCTCGGCATCGAGCGCGAGCTGGTCGAGCATCTCGATGTGCAGCTCCACGTCGTATCCGGCGCGATCGGCGCGCGCCTGCGCCGAGCCGGGAACGGGCGGGGGCAGGCTTCGCGCGCCGAAGCCGGTGACGACGCTGTGCGGCGCTCCGGCTTCGCTCGCGGTGCGCTCGAGCATGTGCGTGTGGACGTCGATCCTCGGCGTGCGCTGCGGCATATCAGTGTCATCCTCGGGGCGGCTCGGACGGCAGATCGTACAGCCTTACTACGGGGCCTCAAAGACCGGGCTCAGCCCAGCACTCAGCCCGGCCGGTCTTGATGCCACTCTCCGTGAAGTTTGACTCGATCTGACACGTGACTACCGCCGGACCAACATGCAGGTAAGGCGTGCCGATGTCTACATTGCCCGGCCTCTGAAGCCGGTGCTCGCTCACGCTCCCGCGCTCGCCGCTCGCGCGCCGGCGACCATCGCTTGGAGCTTGGCGAACGCGGCGTCCCGGGGCAGGTACTTCATCCCGCAGTCGGGCGCGGCCACGAGCTTCCCGGGCGCCCGGTAAGGCAACGCTCGCCGCAGCCGGTCGGCCACCGTCGCCGGGGTCTCGGCCTCGGCGGTGTCGAGCGCGACCACACCGAGGATGATCGTCTTGTCGCCGAGCTCGGTGAGCACGGACAGCTCGACGCCGGACTGCGCGGTCTCGATCGAGATCTGATCCGCCGGGCAGCCGGCGAGCTCGGCCAAGTACGTGTAGGCCGGGGGATGGTCGGGGACGAACGCCGGATACCCGAAGCAGATGTGCACCGCCGTGGTGCCGCGCGCGCCGGCGAGCGCCCGCTGAAGGGTCTCGAGCCCGAAGCGCCGCGCCGGCTCCGGGCGCGCCTCGAGCCACGGCTCGTCCAACTGGACGATGTCGGCTCCGGCGGCGAACAGGTCGTCGATCTCCTCCCGCACCGCGTCGGCGTACGCGAAGGCCAGCTCCTCGTCGTGCGCGTAGAAGTCGTTCTGTGCCTGCTGGGACATGGTGAACGGACCCGGCACCGTCACCTTGACCGTGCGGTCGGTGTTGGCGCGCAGGAACTCGACGTCGGCGACATGCACGGGCCGGCGGCGGACGATCGGCCCGGTCACGCGGGGCACGCGCGCGGGCGTTCCCGCCCGGCTCACGATCGTGCCGGGGTGGTCGAGGTCGAGGCCGTCGAGCGCGTTCGCGAACTGGTTGGAATAACTCTCGCGGCGCATCTCGCCGTCGGTGATCACGTCGAGTCCGGCCCGCTCCTGGTCGCGGATCGCGAGGATCACCGCGTCGTCCTGGGCGTCGCGGAGCCAGGCGGAATCGACCCGCCAGAGCTCCCGGACGCGGACCCGGGGCGGCAGCCGGCGGCGTAGTGCCTCGCGGTCGATGAGCCATTCCGGCTGCGGGTAGGAGCCGACGAGGCTGGTGACGATCATCTCGGACACGGAACGTGCACTCAATCACGCTGCGGGGTCTGCAGTCAGGCGAAGTCGTCCGCCCCCCGCTCGGCCACCGGGGCCACCGCCTCCATTCGACGAGCGCACGCTCGAGATATGGCGTTGTCATCGTCGGTCCGGCGTCCGGTCGGGGGTCGTCATCGTCGGTCCGGCGTCCCTACGGGCCGCGACCGGCGCGCGTCATGTATGATTGTCTGACAAACCTTCGCGGAGGCCGGGATCACGCCGACCGGGTGGCCCGCGCCACGGAGCTCGGAGAACGATGACCGCGCCCGCTGCCGGACTCTCGCCAGACAGATACCGTGAGGTCATCGGCCACTTCACCAGCGGCGTGACGATCGTCACGACGGTCGTCGACGGGCGCCCTCATGGAACGACCGCGAGCGCCGTGAGCTCCCTGTCGCTCGAGCCGCCGATGGTGCTCGTGTGCCTCAACCGCGCCTCCTCTACCCGCCAGGCGGTGGCTGCCGCCGGCGCGTTTGCCGTAAACATCCTCGCCGAGGGACAGGGCGAGCTCGCCGTGCGGTTCGCGAGCAAGGGGGTCGACCGCTTCGCCGGCGTCGGGCTGCACGGCGGAGCCAGCGGCCAGCCGCTGCTCGACGACGCGCTGGCAACGCTCGAGTGCCGGATCACCGAACAAGTGGAGGCGGCCACGCACACCGTGTTCCTGGCCCAGGTGGAGCAGGCGGGGGCTCGCCCCGGGGCGCCGCTGGCCTACTTTCGCGGCCACTACGGGCGGCTCGACCTGACCGCGGACCAGGCGGTGTACGGCGAGCTGCGCGAGTGGTTGCTGCGCGGATCGGTCGCCGAAGGCCGGACGCTGGCCGCGGACGCGCTCGCCGAAGAGCTCGACGCAAGCTCCGCGTCGGTGCTTCACGGGCTGGCTCAGCTCAGCTCTGAAGGGCTTCTCGAGCGCCAGCTCGACGGCACGTACGCGGTGCGGGTGGCCTCCGATGACGTCGTGGCCGATATCTACCGTGCCCGCGAGACGATCGAGGTGGGGGTGGCGACAGCCACGGTGGGACGAGTCTCCCGCGATGCCCTGGCGATCCTGCGCGAACTCGCCGAGGCGACCGCCGGCACAATCACGGCCGACGGGAAGCTCGCCGACGTCGACAGCTGGGTCCGCGCCAACCGCTCGTTTCACGAATTCATGGTCGGGCTCGGCGATTCGCCCGCCTTGCTGGCGGCCTACCGCGGGCTGGGATTATCGGGAGTCGACATCCAACGGCTCTTCTCCGGCCAGCGGGTCGATGTGCTCGTCGAAGACCACCGCCGGCTCGTGGAGGCCTACGAGCAGGCCGACGTCGAGCGCGCCTGCCGGGTCATCGCCGCCCACACCCGCCGGCCCCTCGAGCTCGGCGCCCGGGCACCGGGCCGGTCAGACAGCGCGCTTTGACCCCGGCTCGGCAAGCGGGCTGCCCGCCGCCCGAGCGGCGGCGCTCACGGCTGATCGCCGGCTTCGAGACGGAAGCCGATCTTAACCGTCACCTGGAAGTGCTCAACTTCACCATTGGCGATGTGGCCGCGGACCGAGACGACCTCAAACCACTCGACGTGGCGGACGGTTTGCGATGCGCGAGAGACGGCCTTCCGGACGCCGTCAGCGATGCTCTCGGTCGAGCTCCCGGTAATCTCGACGCTCTTGTAGACGTGTTCGGACATGTGCTTCCTCTCACGATACGGGTGGACGAGGCCGATCACGCGGATGTGACCGCTGCTCCGTGACCGCGCCAGCGTACACGCCGACACCTCGCCTGCACCTGCGGAAGGCCGGGAACGATCATGCAACCCACCGTGCGGCTCCGGGAGTCGCCCGCGCGGTGGCTTAGGCTTGCCCGGCCGCACGCACGTCATGCTCCTCACCGACGCCGTCCACAACAGACCCGCGGGGAGAGGCACCGCCCGACGGGTCGGTGACCTCCGCTCACCGTACTCGGGTGGTCTTCGCTACGTCCCTGGCCTCGACGGGCTGCGCGCGATTGCCGTCGGGGGCGTCTTGCTCTACCACGCCCGCGTGGGGTGGCTGCCGGGCGGCTTCCTCGGCGTCGATCTCTTCTTCGTCCTCAGCGGCTACCTGATCACCTCGCTGCTGCTGGCCGAGTGCCGACGCCGCGGCCGGATCGACCTGGTGGGGTTCTGGGCCGGACGCGCTCGGCGCCTGCTGCCGGCGGCAACCCTCGTGATCGCGACGAGCGTGATCGTCGTGGCCCTGTTCTTCCCCGGCGACCTGGCCACGCTGCGCGCCAACGCGCTCAGCTCGCTCCTGTACTTCAACAACTGGCAGCAGATCCTCGCCTCACATTCGTACTTCGCCGCCTACGGCCGGCCGTCGCTGCTTCAGCACTACTGGTCGCTCGCCGTCGAAGAGCAGTTCTATCTGGTGTGGCCGCCCGTCCTGGCCGCCGGCCTTGCCCTCCGGCGGCGAGGATGGGTCATCGCCCTGGCGATCGGCGTGGCGGTCGCCTCGGCGCTCCTCATGGCGCTCCTCTACGACCCGAGCGCGGACCCGTCCCGCGTCTATTACGGCACCGACACCCGCGCGACCCCGTTGATGGTCGGCGCGCTGCTCGCGTTCGCGTGGCCCCTGAGCAGGCTCAGCGCGACGGCCGGACGCGGTGCCCGCCTCGTGCTCGACGGTCTCGGCATCGCCGGGGTCGGGGCATTCATCCTCGCGATGGCGACCCGGCACGACTACGACCCCTTTCTGTACCGAGGCGGCTTCGCCATCGTCGCGCTGGTCGCGGCTGCGGCGGTCGCCGCCAGCGTCCATCCCGCCTCGCACATCGGGATCGCGCTCGGCACCCGCCCCCTGCGGTGGGTCGGACAGCGCAGCTACGGCATCTACCTGTGGCACTGGCCGGTGATGGCGCTGTCCCGGCCGGGAATCGACGTGACGTGGGGCCTGTGGTTACTCGTGCCCGCCCAGATCGCGGTGACGGTCGCGCTGGCGGCGCTCTCTTACCGCTATGTCGAGATGCCGGTTCGCCGCCGGGGACCCCAGCGCACGGCGAGAGCGTGGCTCGATCGCCGCCGGCCGCGTCAGCGCCTGGCCACCGTCACCACCAGCGTCGCGATCGTCGCAGTGACGCTCGCGGCGGTCATGCTCCTGCCGGCGGCCAACGCAGTTTCCGGGCATCGCCTGATGAGCTCCGCGGCCGCCGAGCACCCGCCGCGCGCGACGGCAAACGCGCCGGTCACGACGCCGGCTGCTGCTCGCCAGGCCGCCGCCGCACCGCCCGGCGT
>Ga0213874_10000245_pt1 | contig 10259 bp, 10 predicted proteins | sample BarmaccomBMRX_R7_FD_160098 | JGI IMG/M metagenome (GOLD analysis project Ga0213874, IMG submission 160098) | Root-associated microbial communities from Barbacenia macrantha in rupestrian grasslands, the National Park of Serra do Cipo, Brazil - RX_R7 | ecosystem: Host-associated > Plants > Roots...
GTTGGTGGTCGCTACCAGGGAAGGGACCAGTTTCTCTGGTAGCGCTACGTGGTAGGGCACTACAAAGACACGGTGCGGTACACCAGGCACTTACGAACTTATTGTCTTACGTTACATTCTAATTTAATGTAAGTTACGTAAGTTACAAATGAATTATAGCTTACTATTTGGGTTTTGTCAATGGCAAAATGACGCATCTTGCATAAGATGCGTCAAAAATGTAAAATACAAATCAATAAAGAAAGTACTACTCGTATCAGATATAGGGAGGGAAGATATGGCACCTAGAAAAAGACAATTAGTCATTCTTGTCAATGGAGAACCTTACTACGCAGCGCAAAAAGCAAAGGAAGAGTTACACATGGAATACAGTGCCCTAAGAAACCAAGTTGCCATGGGAAACATAAAAACTGAAATACCAAGGGGAAAAAGACAAGCGTACTATCGAGCAAAGGACGTAGACCAACTAGCAAGAGAGATGCAAGCATACATCATATACAGGAAAACCAAACCCACCAAGCTTATGAGAGTAACAACCAAAGATGAGATGAAAGAATGCATGGAAATAAGCCAAGCACTTTTCGGGGTGGGTAGGGAAACACTAGATGAACGTATGAGAATACTAAAAAAGAACCCTGATACTTACCACTTATTAAGAGATGAAGATCAAATACTAGGCTATCTTGCTATAATGCCCCTCAAGCCAGGAAATCTAGACAAAGTACTAAAACAAACTATCCCCGTAAAAATAGACCCTGAAGATATCGAGAGCTTTGAGAAAGAAAGAGGCATAGACGTATACCTTTACGCAATAGGTGTTAAACCTGGATTTACAGCAGCCGAAAAACATGTATACGGGTCAAGGCTAGTAGCCAGACTAATAGGACTAATAATAGAGTGGGGCGAAAAGGGAATTAGTATAGGTACTATCGCAGCGAGAAGCAGCATGCCTGATGGTATCAGGTTCATGAAGCATGCAGGTTTCACCGAAATTGAGTCGCCCACACCTGAAAGAAGAACCTTTGTCATCAACGTCAAAGAGTCAGGTATACCCTACATACTACAGTACAAAAGAGCACTACAAGAAGCAAAAGGGCGTACAACGCTATCACAGAGCTAGTAGCAAGAAGCCATCCGAGTAGTGAAAGCTACAAGGGTGGTTTTTCAGGCTCAAAATCTTGTAAGAAAACACTATAAATCGCTAGGAAACGCTATATTTTCAAACACTAATGGCACATACCAGCAAATAGCGGATATTGGTGCTCTTGCTCATGAGCACCAATAGAGCATGAGAAAACCTCATGCTCTAACCTATTTTTAGAACATAGGTTCAAAATGAATACGTTTGAATACATTTTTGAAAACAGTCGTTACCTCCTGCTGCACTTGGGCGAACAATTCATCCAATCCCTGTGCCGTCGTCACGTGGCTGTGCAGCAGGAAGGAGTACAGGTGTGGCGCGAAGCGTTGCATCTGCTGCACGAACAGGCCATGCAATGGCTCTCCTGCTGAGACAGCGGCATGGCAGGAACTCTCTTGCATGATAGTCCAGCGTGCATCCTGGAGCCACTGCTCCATCCAAGTGGCTAGACCGATTTGCGGCACACTCAGGCAGGCTACCATATCCCCTCTCGTACGTAACGCATCGATGAGCAACCAAGCCAATCTCTCGTAGGCGTCATCGCAGATGAGAGGCAGGTCGGTCTCCAGCCAGACCAGATGTCCTTGCTCCTTGCACAGGTGCAGCAGAGACTGCATCAACTCTGGAAACTGCTGCAATGCTACCTCGCCAGCACAGAAGTGGACAGAGATCAGATCGAATGCTTCGGAGGCGAACCTATCTTCAAGCTGCAACACAGCCTGCACTGGGACATACGTCACATTGGTCCACTGTTTGCGACTCGTGCCAGGACTTTGCACAGTAGGGGTGTTGATCTGCACGCGCACAATGTGTTGTTGTGGATAGCGCTCAGCCAATGTTCGTGTCCAGTCCCCAACCTCGCGGCCCACATCCAGCACACAGGCTCCAGCCGCAAGCTCGATGGCAGGATGCACGAGGCCACCGAGTGCCTCATTGAGTCGGAGAGGCGGCGCGTTTTCTTCTGAATGAAGCATCCGTCATCACCTTTTCTTGCATCACTGCTTGTAAGGACAATCGCAGCCCACGTGTTGCTCTCCCTGCTGGCATGAAGTCGGCACTGGGGTTTGCGAGACAGGAGCTTCCGAGGCGACATCAACGCACAGAGCATCCATTGCCGTGGTCATGTAGGTACGCGCCTCCTGCTCTCCGTCCTGCTCACGCCGGCGAAACACCTCATCGACAACTGCTTCCATACGACGCGTGATGAAATCATGGCGCGAGACGCCGTAGGCCAAACCGAAGAGTCCTTGTTCTACCGCTTCGCGCTCAGCATCGATTTGTTGCATGATGCGCACTACTTCACTCTTATTCTCATTCATAATTTCCTCTTTTATCTCTACCTCATGATTGTGTGGTACAATCTCTGGGACACGGGTAAGACACCCAAAGGGAACTGTACCTTGTTTTTGGCCTCGTGTGAACGTACGGTCCAGCTTGTACGGTCGGGGATATCTTCAGTTCTCTACCTGCTTATCCGTTTGTGTCACCCATGGACGAAAGGAATTTGGTATGGAGGTCGTACCACATCACCATCACGGAAGAGTGATTAAAGAGGCCCGTCAAGCGGCTCATATGACCCAGGAGCAGTTAGCCGAAGTCTGGCCTAAAGCTGGCGGAGGGGTGGGAGTCAGTTGGCATTATGTGCAAGACGTCGAATATGGCAAGCGGCGGATTGAAAGCGCCTACACACTGCGAGAATTGGCAAAACTGCTCTCTATTCCGTTGTGGAAATTTGGTCTCTCTGAATATGATCCCTTTGACTCACCCAGTCTACAGAACATCCCTGAGCAGACAGAGCCATTGTTTTCTGTCTCTATGTTGAACCACGGTCAGGTTCCTCCTGCTCGTATTGCTCAATCTTCTCAAAAACAGGTGGTTGGATCTGAAACAGATCAGAAGGATTTGAAAGAGGATCAGGTACAATCTTTACACACGGAGCTGATTCCCATGGACCAAGTGCGCCGAGATATTGCTAAACTGCTTGGTATTTCACCTATTTTCCTTGTGAGTGATGATCTTCCTGCAGCCTCAGAGCATCCGATTCGTATCAGCGTACTGGATCCTGAAATCACAGCAATGTATAATGAGCATCTTAGGCTCTCCTGGCAGTTGTTTTATACCTACAGTGTGCAGGTGGCGAAGAGCACTATAGAAGAGCGCATTGCTAACATCTCTGCCAGAATCAAGTTTGCCTCTGGGCTAGCCCTCCACGAACTGATCGTTTTCAAGTGCTGCTTTCTCCAACTAGATGGGGTATGTGCGAAAGATCAACTTAACCTCCAACGTTCCTTGGAACGAAGTAGTGAGGCTATTACGCTTGCTATCTATCTCGACAATGCGGAATTATTGTCTGCAGCGTTGTTTCGCCGCGCTCGGACGCATCTGTATCTGCGCGATTATGACTTGGCAGTACAAGATCTAGAGCAGGCACTTCCATATGCTCAACGATCACGCAATCCGCTCAAGAGCTATATCTACATATGCCTTGCTGAAGCCTATTCACTTCGTTTTGCAGAAGATGTGCAAGTTCAGCAAAAGGCTCTTGCGTTGCTTGACTTAGTAGGGGAGGCGCTTCGTAGTAGTCAGACAGGCATACTAGATGGAGATGGTAGCTATACAAAGGTAGATATTGCAGGGTGGTCGATGGAAAAAGCGAATGTGCTCAGCCGTTTTGGTAATCTCGTTCAGGCTCGTGAGGTCATCAATGACTCACGCAAAGAATTGAGTTCTGCATGGACTAGGTGGCAAGGCAATCTTGAAGTTGCCGATGCTCGCCTTTCGTTCTTAGAGAATGACGTAGAGCGCTGCTGTGATCGTCTTCGACTGGCGGCAACCATAGCTCGCTCCACATACTCAAAGAGTAACGCTGCAAAGATACAAGCCCTGTATGGAAAGCTCTATAAGCGTTTCCCAAGCCATAGGACTATTCGTAATGTGGGTGAAGAACTTGACTTTGCTGGCCCTGCATAGCGTTCGTTTTTGAGCAAGGAGCACTACCATGACTAAGACAACAGACGTCCTCATTGTTGGTGGTGGCGTCATTGGCTGTTCTCTTGCCTATTATCTACAAAAAGCAGGACGACAGGTCATGGTGGTAGACCAGGGTGAGATTGGGGCACAAGCTTCCAGTGCTGCCGTTGGGCTACTTGCTCCGCTGGTTCCCTTTGATAACGAGGATTTTGTTCCCTTCCTGCTGGCTAGTTGGGCACTCTTTCCAACGCTGGTGCCTGAACTAGAGGCAGCTAGCGGCCTGGCCATTGCCTATCAGCAAACAGGAAGCCTGCATACTATCAACCATGCCAAGCGAGTTGCACGACTTGAGCAGCAGATGCACAAGTGGCAGCGCTGGGGCTTCCACACCGTATGGTTGACAGGAGACGAAGCTCGTGCCTGCGAGCCTGTGCTCTCTGAGCGCGTCTGTGCAGCAGTTGCCGCTCCACAGGAAGGGCAGATCCATCCGTCCTCGCTGGTGGCCGCATTCGCCACCGCTGCTAGGAACAAAGGAGCCTTTCTCTGCCCTCAGAGCGGCGTCACTGGCCTTGAGACGAAAGGCACACACGTGACAGGTGCAGCCCTGTCTACAGGGGAAGCGGTGGCCTGTGACTCTCTCGTGATCGCGGCTGGTGCATGGTCAAGTCAGAGGTGGCAGCAGTGGTTAGGCGTTCCCATTCCAGTGCGGCCTGTGCGCGGTCAAGCCCTGGCATTGCACCAGCCAGCAGCAACCCCGCTCACCCATATTCTCTTTGGTGAGGGCGTCTATCTTGCTCCTAGGTTGGATGAGACAGTCGTCATCGGTGCCACAACAGATGAAGCAGGTTTTGATACAAGGGTAACTGAGGAAAAGATTGCCTTTTTGCTAGCCTCCGCTCACCGCTTGGTACCAGCCCTGCAAGCATGTTCCTTGGTACGTGCCTGGGCTGGACTGCGCCCGAGAACTGCTGATAGCCGCCCAATTCTGGGACGTGTTCCTAGATGGGAAAATGTGGTGCTCAGCACAGGTCATGGTGCCTTTGGCATCACCTTGAGTCCGCTCTCAGGTCTAGCTATGACAGAGCTGTTAATGACGGGACAGACTCCCGAGGTGCTTCGTCCGTTTTCACTTGACCGATTTTTGCCGCAGTCAAGTGGGACGAGAGCTAGAAAATAGAAACGAGGGTTAGTAGCCCACAACCCATAGCAACGGAGGTGACATCTTTATCTTCCATTAGACACTCACTCCTAGATTAAAGTACTGGTTGAAGTAGGGCAGAAGATTGAAAAAGATCAGGATACCTGCTGCAATCATCACAATGCCCGTAGCAATTTCAATCTTGCCTACATGAGGTTTGAGCCACTTGAGTAGCCTGCTGAACTGATCTATTCCTAAACCCATGAGCAGAAATGGCAGACCTAACCCCAGTGAATAGAACAACAACAACAGCACGCCTTGGCGCAGTGTCGCAGCATTTGCTGCCAAGCCGAGAATAGGGCCGAGAATGAGACCAACACAAGGAGTCCAGCCAAAGGCAAAAATAATGCCGATGAGCAGTGAGGCGGCAAAACTGGGACGACGAGGGTGAAATTCAATATGCTTCTGCCAAGCAAAAATCGACCATTTCAGTACTCCTAGCAGGTACAATCCGAAAATGACGAGGATGATACCCCCGACCTGACGTAGTAGCGGTTGGTATGGTTGCAAAAAACTACCCAGGGTACTGGCGGTAGCACCAAGGGAAACAAATGCAAGCGTAAAACCGAGCACAAACATCGTAGCATGCAGGAATGTGGTTAAGCGTGACGGATGCTCTTCTTGTCCTACCGTAGATTGATAGACGCTTTGTCCTACCAACTGTGCAAGATAAATGGGTACTAGTGGCAATACGCACGGTGACAGAAAAGATGCCAGTCCTGCTAGAAAGGCGACACTAAAGCTTATTTGCGATACGTCCATACGCTGTTTCTCACTTCTATCTGTCCAAGTGTGGTATCTATAGTATAAAGGGTCCCGGCAACTCGCCATATGGCCTGTCCAGCTTTGAGAAGCAGCACTCCATAGTCATGAACGTGGCTCGGCTCCGGTGAACCAAATACGCGCCAATCGACATTACCTGTAGGCTGATCAACTGCGAGCAATTGCACTCCCGCGTTCGTTGCACTAGGAACTGTTTGTATACTTGCTACATAGATAAAGTTTTTGTCCGCAGCTAGTACCATAGCGTCTCGTTGTTGCTCGGGATAGACGACGATATGCTGCCAGAGTGTCTTGCCTGTCCTGCGGTCAAGCAGGACAAGTGTAAACAGAGAACCCAGTTGATGGGCATAAGCCGGATCATCGGGTGCGTGGCGATATGTGTAAGGCTCGTCGCTAAGTACAGCTAGCAGTGTTCCAGGATGCGTCGGGATGGCGGGTAGTGAGAATGTCCCTTCGCTGACAAACGTTCTCCACACCTCATTACCTGCTTGATCAAACGCTTGAATCTGGTGCAAATTATTGGGCAAGTTGACGCTGATAACACTGCCTTGCATATCTACTAGCACCGTCCGTGCTGTTACATATTGCCGCTCCACACTGCCCGTACTTGCCACCACTACTATTATAGCAAGTACGAAGAGTAGCACAAGTCGGCGCGACGAGAATGGTAAAGGGTGTGTGCGCTTGAGAAGGTTGTTTGTATGCGGCTGAAGTGAGACTTTCTTTTGCGGTTCTGTTACTTCGTGCCCGTGTGGCAAATGCCGCGTAGAAGCTTCAGAAATGTCGTTGGAGAGATGCAGTAAAGGTATAGTCACATCTTCTGCGATAGCAAGTGGGGCTACTACTGCTTTATCAAGTAGCACACCAGTGCAGGCAATCTCGGAAATACCATGAGAGGATGTCGGAAGTTGCTCATTATCCTTTAGATACGGTAGCTGCTTCTTTTTCAGGGCAGGAAGCTTAACAGTGTTGTCCAGCTCTGTCTCGGCCTGTGCAAGGTCGTCTTGCTCTGACATATCCAGGTCTTTCTCTGTTCTACTTATTTGTGCTTTCCACTATATCAAACGCTTGGAAAGTACGAAAGCAATTGACAACCTCGTTTGAGATAGTACTATTATGAGTAGCGTCGTAATTATAGAGAGTTCAGGGATCCCCATGCGCAATATGAATCTGCACCAACTCGCAACGTTTCAGGTAGTGGCGAAACATTGTAGTTATGTACGTGCCGCTGAAGAGTTGAATTTCAGTCAACCAGCCGTCTCGGCCCAAGTACACCAATTGGAAGAGTCTCTGGGCGTGAAATTGTTTGATACAATCGGACGCAGGACGCACCTCACGCAGGCGGGCGAAGAACTCTACCTCTACAGTCAGAAGATTTTCTCGGTGATCGACGAGGCAATGGAGATGATGAGCGCCCTGGCCAGCCCCCACTTTGGTCGCTTAAGCGTGGGCGCTGATACCACCGTTGGCAGCTATGTTATCCCAGCGCTACTCGGCGAATTCCAGAAGATGTATCCCAACGTCGAGATAATGCTCAAGGTCGTGAACCGCGGCTACTTGGTGGATGACCTGCTCAGTAATCACCTTGATATGGTCATTATGGGAAAGATTCCTAGCGAGGCCCCGGTCTTCGTTGCACCATTCGCGCTTAACGAATTGGTAATCGTGGCTCCTGCAAACCATCGCCTTGCTGGTTGTGTCAAAGCTCCCCTCACGGAATTAGCGCGTGAGCGTTTTCTGTTGCGCGAACCTGGTTCAGGAACACGGGCCGCGCTCGAAAAGGCTTTTCAGGAGGCAGGTCTGCCGCTACAGGTAAGCATGGAGGTGGGAAACAATAGCGCCATCAAAAAGAGCGTTGAGGCCGGCCTGGGTATTGCGCTCATCTCGCGTGTTGCCCTTGATATCGAGTTGGAGACGAACCGTCTCGTCATTCTTGATGTTGAGGGCTTTCCCATTAGACGCCAGTGGCTATTGGTGCATCTGAAGGATAAGAATCTTTCCGCGACGGCACGTGCGTTTAAAGCTTTTATGTTGGAGCATGCCGACCCCGACCTAGCTCTTCTAGATACGTAAGAAACGAGGGAGTTACCTATGTCTGAAAAGGACTTCATGCCCATCCAGGATTTCGACTACCTGGAGTTCTACGTCGGCAACGCCAAACAATCAGCCTACTACTTCAGTCATGCCTGGGGCTTTACAGCGATTGCGTATGCCGGACTGGAAACAGGTGTCCGTGATCGGAGTAGCTATGTCCTCGAGCAGGGAAATATACGTCTGATTGTTACCTCATCCCTTGATCCAGAAGGGGAAATCGCTGAGCATGTGAAGCTGCATGGGGATGGGGTCAAGGATGTGGCATTTCGGGTGGAGGATGCCGAGCAGGCTTATCGTGAAGCAACCGGTCGTGGTGCCCGCAGTGTGTTGGAACCGACGCTATACGAAGACGATGACGGTGTGGTGAAACGAGCGGCCATTGCTACTTACGGAGAGTCTATTCATACTTTTGTTGAGCGCCAGCATTACAAGGGAATCTTCTTGCCCGGCTATCGGCCTGTGGCGACAAATGTTCCGCGCCGCGCTCGTCCTGCTCATCTGGCCGCTATTGATCATGTCGTCGGCAACGTTGAGCTAGGCAAGATGAATCAATGGGTGGCCTTCTATGAACGTGTTTTGGGTTTCACGCAACTTGTGCATTTTACAGACCGTGCCATCAGTACAGAATATTCAGCCCTGATGTCGAAAGTTATGCAGAACGGAAGTGGTCGCATCAAGTTACCCATTAACGAACCAGCAGCAGGCCGTCGCAAGTCACAGATCGAAGAGTATCTTGAATTCTACCGTGGACCGGGTGTTCAACATATTGCTTTGAATACGACGGATATCATCCCGACGGTCCGTGCTCTGGAAGAACACGGTATTGACTTCCTGAAAACACCGCGAACGTACTACGAGACCGTTTTGGATCGGGTGGGTCCTATTGCTGAGGATGTGCAGCAGTTGGCAGAGCTAGGTATTCTGGTGGATCATGACGATGAAGGGTATCTGCTGCAAATCTTCTCGAAACCCATTGTGAATCGTCCGACGCTCTTCTTTGAGGTCATTGAGCGAAAGGGGGCGCGGGGCTTTGGTGAAGGAAACTTTAAAGCTTTGTTTGAGGCATTAGAGCGAGAGCAGGAGCTGCGAGGAAACTTATAGATATGAAACTGGTAACCTTTAGAACTGCTGATCGCTGCACTCATGCCGGTGTAATCCGTGACGAGCGTATCCTTGTACTGAACTACCCGACCCTGCTGGAGTTGTTGCAAGATGCTGATGGTCTGACGCAAGCGTGGAAAGCTCTTTCACACGGCTCAGAAAAAGAAGTCATGCTGAACGAGGTAGTATTGCTCTCACCTCTTCCCGAACCGCCAGCGATACGCGATTTCTATGCTTTTGAGCAGCATGTCAAGACTGCACGAGGCAATCGAGGTCTGGATATGATCCCAGAATGGTATGAAATACCGATCTTCTACTTCTCGAACACGAGTGAGGTCTACGGAAATGACCAACAAGTGCCCGATCCTGCTGGTAGCCGTGCGGTCGACTTTGAGCTAGAGGTTGCCTGCGTAATTGGGCGGGAAGGCAAGGATATTGCGGTAGAAGCAGCAGCAAGTTATATTGCTGGCTATACGATTATGAACGACTGGAGCGCACGTGACTTCCAACTTCAGGAGATGAAGCTCAATCTTGGACCTAGCAAGGGCAAAGATTTTGCTACATCGCTTGGTCCGTGGCTGGTGACACCTGATGAGTTAGCTATGTATCGTCACGGACAAGGGGCAATGGTATCATCAGGTAATGCCAGCAGCGAGCGTTACGATATGACGATGCTTGCTCGCATCAACGGTAAGGAGGTTTCGCGGGGCAACTTCAACCAGATCTACTATAGCTTTCCTCAGATGATTGCCTGGGCCTCACGCAATGCCCGCCTGCGTCCGGGCGATATACTTGGCTCCGGTACGGTAGGCACAGGATGTATTCTGGAACTGGGAACAGAAGTACATCCGTGGCTGCAACGAGAGGATGTTGTTGAGCTTGAAGTCGAAGGAATCGGAGTGTTGCGAAACCGTATTGTTTAAGTGTGAGACAGAACTATTGATTGCTGTCTTTCTATAGTAACCTTGGACC
>Ga0213874_10000246_pt1 | contig 10244 bp, 8 predicted proteins | sample BarmaccomBMRX_R7_FD_160098 | JGI IMG/M metagenome (GOLD analysis project Ga0213874, IMG submission 160098) | Root-associated microbial communities from Barbacenia macrantha in rupestrian grasslands, the National Park of Serra do Cipo, Brazil - RX_R7 | ecosystem: Host-associated > Plants > Roots...
AGCCTCATCTATAAAAATGTTTCGTAAGATTTTGGTTGCTAATCGCGGCGAGATTGCCTTGCGGGTCATTCGTGCCTGCCGTGAGATGGGAATATGCAGCGTGATTGCCCACTCAGAGGCAGATGGTGATTCGTTGCCCGTGCGTATGGCTGATGAGCGTATCTGTATCGGCCCTGGGGCGAGTAGTAAGAGCTATTTAAACATTCCGAATATTATTAGCGCCGCTCTTATTTCTAATGCAGAAGCTATTCATCCTGGCTACGGCTTTCTCTCCGAGAATACGAGTTTCGCGGAAATTTGCGCCGATGTCAATGTTACTTTTATCGGTCCTTCCGCTGCAGTGATGTCGAAGATGGGAGATAAGGTATCGGCGCGTGAGGCCATGGCTCATGCTGGTTTGCCAACATTACCAGGTACATCGGTGCTGCATACACTGGCAGAGGCGCGCGAGATGGCTAGGGAAGTCGCTTTCCCCCTAATGCTCAAAGCTGTAGCAGGTGGTGGGGGACGCGGTATTCGTCTGGTGCGACACCCTGATGAGCTTGAGCGCGTGTTTATAGTGGCACAGAACGAGGTACGGGCAGCTTTTCACGATGACGGTATCTATTTTGAACGCTACCTCGAACGCGCTCGGCATATTGAAATACAGGTAGTAGTTGATCATTATGGTCATGGTGTTCATCTTGGCGAACGCAATTGTTCCTGTCAAAGACGTAACCAGAAGGTGCTGGAGGAATCACCCAGTCCTCGTACACCGTTAGCGCTACGCAGTGAGATGGGCATGAAGGCAATAGAGGCGGTGAAGCAAATTGGTTATCGCAATGTCGGTACACTCGAATTTTTAGTCGATGAGCAAGAGCGCTACTATTTCATGGAGATGAATACGCGTCTACAAGTTGAGCACCCAGTGACAGAGATGGTAACAAGCATTGATCTGGTCAAAGAACAAATACGTATCGCGGCTGGACTGCCACTACGTTTGCAGCAAGACGATATTGTGTTCAGCGGCCATGCCATCGAATGTCGCATCACTGCAGAGGATTCCGAGGCAGATTTCCGACCCCAGACAGGGAGAATAGAGCAGTATTTGCCACCGGGCGGCCCGGGCGTACGTGTCGATAGCCATCTCTTCACAGGCTACGAGGTGCCACCGCACTACGACTCGTTGCTGGCAAAGCTGATTGTCTGGGCTCCTACGCGTGACGAAGCTATCACGCGTGCATTACGCGCACTCAACGAATTCATCCTCGAAGGAGTAACTACGACTATTCCATTTTTGCAACGTTTGCTTGCACACGAGGAGTTTATTCGTGGTGATACCTATACACGTTTTCTACAAGAGGAAGCCGTTACATTAGGGATATAGGGGGTGAGATTATGTCTCGCGTCGTTGTTACTGGATTAGGCCTGATTACCTCGCTGGGCAATGATCTGTCTTCCTGCTGGGATGCGCTATGCCAGGGAAAATCTGGAGTGGATGAGATTACCGGCTTTGATAGCAGCCAGCATCGTGTTCATTTTGCTGCCCAAGTCAAAGATTTTGATCCAGCGCGTTATATGGACCGCAAGGAAATACGCCGGGCCGATCCCTATGAGCATCTTGCTATTGCTACAGCTAAAGATGCACTTGCCCATGCTAAGTTAGAAATTAGCAAAGATTTCGCTGATGATATAGGCGTCTATATTGGCAGTGGCATTGGTGGAATTATCACGCTGCATGACCAATTCAGAGTACTCTTTGAAAGGGGACCGGACCGTATCAGTCCATTCTTCATTAACATGATGATTGTTGACGGTGCCCCCGGTATCGTCTCTATCATGACTGGGGCAAAAGGGCCTAACTGGGCCGCCGTCTCCGCCTGTGCCACGAGCGGTAACACCATAGGCGAAGCCTGGGAAACGATCCGCCGTGGCGATGCTAAAGTCATGATCGCTGGTGGGGTAGACAAGGCCGTGACCCCTATTTCTATGGCTGCGTTCGACAACATGCATGCCCTCTCACGACGCAATGACGACCCACTGGGAGCCAGCCGTCCATTCGACCTCACGCGTGATGGCTTTGTTCTGGGCGAGGGTGCAGGTATGCTCATCTTGGAAGACCTGGAGTTCGCAAAAGAGCGCGATGCTCCTATTCTTGCCGAGATGGTTGGTTATGGCTGCACAAATGATGCCTATCATATAACCGAACCTTCTCCTGGTGGAGAAGGGCTGGTGCGCGCCATAAGACGTGCATTACAAAAAGCAGAAATGCTTCCTGAGCAGGTTGACTATATTAATGCTCATGGTACTTCCACTCTGCCCAATGATCGTACTGAGACGCAGGCCATCAAGACTTGCTTTGATGAACACGCCTATAGGTTGGCTATCAGTTCGACCAAGTCGATGACTGGGCATACAGTGGGGGCTGCTGGTGCAGTTGAAGCGGTTATCTGCATTCAAGCTCTGCTCACAGGAGTCATCCCACCGACCATCAACCTGCACCATCCCGACCCCGATTGCGACCTTGACTATGTGCCCAACGAGGCGCGACACGTCAACCTCAACGTCGTCATGTCCAACTCTATGGGTTTCGGCGGGCACAATACTTGCTTAGTGTTCAAACGTTATACAGGGCAGGGATAGAATACAGTATGGATAAGCAGAAAATGGCTTTGTGGCTGGAGCGTGTCGAAGAGATTATCAGCATCCTTGAAGACAGCACCATTGGCGAATTAGAGCTAACGGAGGCTGGTACCGAGATCATTATTCGCCGCAAACCAGGAGTGGTCACCGTCTCGACTCCTACAGACCATGAAAGTATTAGCTATGCAGGAAGTCCACGGCCCCTTGATACAGGGCGACTTCATAGCGGCGACGAAGGTGTTGCAATCGTTTCCCCTTTGACTGGCGTGTACTATGCCGCTCCCTCGCCCTCTGAACCACCTTTCGTCTCCCTCAACGATATCGTCCATGCCGGACAAGCAGTCGCGTTGATTGAAGCCATGAAGGTGTTTAATGAAGTTCATAGCGAGGTCTCGGGACGCGTCATTGCTATCACCGCCACTAGCGGAAATGTAGTGCAAAAAGGGGATGCATTACTGCGCATTCAACCACTTTAAAGTGGTTGAATGCGCAGGTGCTACTCTAATGTCTGAGCTTCTTCTACCATGTAGCCATCTGCACGCAGACGGCGCAACAGTTCTTCACATTGTGCGCGGTCACGCGTCTCCAAGGTGATCGTCTCTTCACGCTGCATAATGGGCAAGCGATTGGAAATACGCTGATAACGCACGTCAATGACGTTGATACGCATTTCAGTAATAATAGCAAGCATGCGCATGAGTTCGCCAGGGCGGTCGGTGAGGCGCGTGTGAAAGACAAAGTAGCGTCCGGCAGCCGCTAGACCATGCTCAATAAAGCGGCTCACCAAGTTGATGTCGATGTTACCCCCCGTCAAGGGCACAAGAATCTTCTTGCCCGGCAACGTAACGGCCCTGCTCAAGAGAGCTGCGAGGCCCGCTGCACCTGCGCCCTCCACCATCATCTTACAGCGCTCCATCAACAGCAAGACAGCATTGATAATCGCTTCATCGCTAATAGTCACCACATCGTCAACCAAATGCTCAATGATAGAGAAGGTGAGTGCGCCGGGACTCTTGGTGGCAATACCATCGGCTACGGTAGTGATGGCTGGCAACGTCTGAGGCGAGCCTGCATCCAGAGAGATACGACAACTTGCCGCGCCTTCGGCCTCCACGCCGATGATAGTAATATCGGGTTTAAGGGCTCGTGCCGCAATAGCGATGCCGGAAATGAGGCCACCACCGCCAACAGGCACCACGATAGCGTCAGCATCGGGCAGGTCATTGAGCATCTCTAGACCCAGTGTCCCTTGGCCCGCGATCACGTCGGGATCGTCGAATGCATGGATGTATGTCGCTCCCGATTTTTGCTGCAGTTCAAGGCAATGCTGATAGGCGTCGTCATACGTTAGACCGTGGAGCACCACCTCGGCTCCGTAGCCCTGGGTCGCTGTGACCTTTGCCAACGGCGCGTTTTGCGGCATTACAATCGTGCAAGGAATATTGTACTGAGCTGCTGCAAGGGCAACGCCCTGGGCATGATTGCCAGCAGAGGCGGCAATAACGCCAGCACGTCGCTGTTCCTCCGAAAGACGGGCTACCTTATACCCTGCACCGCGTACTTTGAAAGAGCCACTGCGTTGCATATGCTCGCATTTTAAATAGATATCAGCCTCGGTCATCGCACGCAGTGTCCGTGAGGGTGTAAGTGCTGTATGATGAAGAAGCGGCTTGAGAAATTTGTAAGCCTGCCAAATATCAGCAATGGTAACAGGAGCGAGTAGTCCCTCCTGTCCCTCTTGGATGATTCTGGTAGGTACGCTATTCTCTAATAGACGCATAACGTATATAATTTCCTTTCCTTTCCTCCGTGGAAAAGATCACTCTCATCGTGGTTACATCCCCAGGCTTCACTGCTTAGGTAGCACGAAAGCATTATACACCACATGTCGAGAGGTAACAGGGTGACTATGCTGTTGACTTTGACGAAATGCTTCTTCTCCCATAGGATATACCTTAAGGACGCTGCTTGCTAGTAAAAGGATCACCTATCACATGGAAACATACGGAAAGCACAAGTATCCAGGAAGACTATTTATCGTAGAAGGCGTTGACGGCTCAGGCAAAAGTACACAGATTGCGTTGCTGCGCCAGTGGTTAATTAGTGAAGGCTATACAGTTTTCTTCAGCGAGTGGAACTCGTCTCCTCTGGTGAAAAAAACGACGAGCAAGGGAAAGAAAAAGCAGCTCCTCACTGCCACAACCTTTAGCCTCATTCATGCTACCGATTTTGCCGACCGAACTGAGCATGACATTATTCCTCCGCTCAAAGCAGGCGCGATTGTACTGGCCGACCGCTACATCTTTACAGCTTTCGCGCGAGATGTGGCACGTGGGGTGGATCGGCAGTGGGTGCGCGAACTGTACCAGTTTGCAGTGCAACCAACGCTGGCATTTTATTTTCGTGTACCGTTAGACATATCTTTAAGCCGCATTCTGACGGGAAGAACTGAACTTAAATACTACGAAGCCGGTATGGACCTCGGACTAAGTAGTGATCGCCATGAGAGCTTCAGGCTCTTCCAACAGCGCATTGTCGATGAGTACGAAGCGATGGTCACAGAATGCAACTTGACGGTTATGGATGCCACACTGTCTATCCCACAGCAGCAGCGGCGTATGCGCCGACTGGTAAAACCATATCTACACGGGGTTCGTTGCCTGCGCAAACCCATTCAGGAGGCTATCGAGGTTGATGGTACAGTGATGGCTGACGCGGCAGTTTGTGTTGAGGGAGCAGGTAGTTCATGATAACGAGGGAAGCGTGACTAAGCTTGAATTTTACGGCATTGACGCCATGCATCTGATGACACGTGACGAGTTATTGCCAGGACGCCTGATCGTAATTGAAGGAACTGACGGGGTAGGCCGTTCAACGCAGTTGAACCTGCTGCGTCCTTGGCTCGAAGGTATCGGCTATGCAGTGGTCGACACAGAGATGACGCGCTCCGTGTTAGTGGGTAGTGGACTCAAACAGGCCAAAGAGGGACATACCCTCGGCTCTATCACGCTCAGCCTGTTCTATGCTACCGACTTTGCAGACCGCTTTGAGAGCCAAATTTTGCCCGCTCTGCGCGCTGGCTTCATTGTGCTCACAGACCGCTATATCTATTCGCTCATAGCACGTGCCCTTGTACGCGGGGCTGACCTGCACTGGCTACGATCCATCTACGGTCTAGCGCTCAAGCCCGATGTCATCCTCTATCTCAACATCAGCCTGGAGGAGCTCATCCCGCGTGTCCTCCAGCGCGGCGGATTTGACTACTGGGAGTCCGGCATGGACATGCGTCTGGGCAATGACCTCTACGAAAGCTTCATCAACTACCAGACACGTCTGCTCACTGAATATGACCGCATGACGGAAAAGTACGGCTTTCAGACTATTGATGCCACTCTGCCAGTTGAACGAGTGTTTGAGCAGCTCAAACAAGGTATTATTCCACTATTACCTCATGGATAAAACACTATTGACAAGCTCTTACTAATCGGTTATACTGCATGCGTCAGTCAGAGCAAATGATCCCTGATAGCTCAACGGTAGAGCGGCCGGCTGTTAACCGGTAGGTTACAGGTTCGAATCCTGTTCAGGGAGCTTCCTTCAACAAGGCTAGAAAGGGCCACTAGTGTTGGTGGCCTTTTTGCCTATCGAGTGAGGAAGGCAAGCACCTTTGAACAACACTTCCGTGAGCTATCGAACTCTCTTCACTAGTCTATTAGCAGCAATACCGCTCCCCGTGTTCGTTGTTGACCACACTCTTTCTATTCACTACTATAACCATCTTGCTGGCTGTCTTAATGAAAGCGTTGCGCAAGGTATGAAGCTGGATCAGGTCTTACAAGACCCAGCTATTCTACAAATCGTGTATGACAGCATACAAAGTAGTAAACCTCTTCAAGGTCGCTATGACAAAGGAACAGCCGACGAGAGTTGGAAAGTGTATGTAACTCCTCTCGCACATCGAGTCCAGCACGAATCAGCGACGAGTTACTTATACTTTGCCGTTGCAATTGAAGATATGGCGGAGCTGCTACGCTTGGAGAGTGCGCAACGGGACTTTCTAGCCAACATTTCGCATGAGTTACGTACACCGTTGACCTCGGTTCGCCTGCTGGCTGAAACGTTGGAGGATGCTATTGACACCGACCGCGAGAAGGCACAGACGTTTGTAGAGAAGATAGAGATCGAGGTGAAGTCTCTCTCGGGCCTTGTTTCAGAAATCCTCGACCTCTCGCGCATTGAGTCTGGTCAGATGCCGATGGTGATTGAGTCAGTGAAAGCAGAACAACTGGTGCATGAGGTTATGGCGCGCATGCTCCCCTTGGCGCAGCGTCATCGTGTGATACTACGCACGAGCATTGAGCAAGGCAAAAACCTAGTTGCCGCTGACAGTAAACAGATTGCTCGTGTCCTCGTCAATCTCGTCCACAACGCCATCAAATTTACCCTCTCTGGCGGTATGGTGGTCATCGGAACATCTCTGCACATGCAAGAGGGTATGCAGAATTTCTTTGTCCGCGACACAGGCGTCGGAATACGAGAGGAAGAGTTACCTCGTATCTTTGAGCGTTTCTATAAGATAGATCGCGCTCGCTCAAAAGCAGATTTTATTGGGCCAGGCGGTGGGGGTACAGGTCTGGGCTTAGCAATTGCTCGCCAGGTGGTAAAGGCTCATGGTGGACATATTGTGGCAGAGAGTAAACTTGGAGAGGGCAGCACGTTTACCTTCACATTGCCTCTGTTTCATTCGATCAACCCTCCCATGTCTTTGCTGCCATAAGAAGAGGCTACACCTAGATTTGTATCGTTAAAAACACCACAGTCCTATTTCTTAAGACAATCTTAATGCCATAGCGGTTGCTATCTAACGAATTTCTATGGTAACATCATTTGCGTGATACAGTTTCCCCATACTGTTGGATATAATTGGTATAGAGCGAGGGTGAGAGAAAGAGGGCACTCCTATGAGCAAATTCATCATGGTTATCGATGATTCAGCAACCGTACGCAAAATCATTGAAACGAGTTTGGGGCGGGAAGGTTTTGAGGTGAAAGGCTTCGTAGATGGTGTTGAGGCCATGCAGTGGTTTACGTCTCCGGAGGCGCGCAGGCCAGATGTTGTCTTGCTTGATATTGGTTTGCCCAAGATGGATGGCTACGAGGTTGCTCGTCATCTGAAAGCTAGACCACTGCTTAGCAATACGGTAATCGTCATGCTCTCGCGGCGCGATGGTGTGCTAGAGCGTCTCAAAGGCCGCCTGGTTGGGGCAAAGGATTATATCGTCAAACCCTTCAAGACGCAGGATATTCTCACCGTTATCCAAACCCATGCAGGTCTTTCACCTTCAAACTGAGCAAAAAGATAGGGCTCTTATAAGGAAAGTTTTGTGGTGCTCAAGAACACCACAAAACTTTCCTTTTTTTTAAGCCATGCTAGATGCGCGATAGGAGGCAGGGGCGAACGCAATAGCTCCCGTCTCAATCATAATCTCACGTAGTCGACGAGCATCGAGAGTTTCGTGCAGACGTAGCTCCTTGGCAATACGATCCAGCGTCGCACGTTGCTCTGCGAGCAGCGAGAGGGCACGTGTGTGAGCGCGCTTGACAATACTACTGACCTCCTCGTCGATAACCGAGGCTGTGCGATCACTATATTCACGGGAACCCGTTGCCAATGCTGTACCTGCAAAAGGATCTTCCCGCTCGCTGTATGAGATGTTGCCAAGGCGCTGACTCATGCCCCAGCGTGTGACCATTTGGCGGGCAATAGAGGTAACGCGCTGCAGGTCGTTCTCCGCGCCTGTGGTGACACGCCCAATAGCAACTTCTTCAGCAGCACGACCACCTAGTGCAGTAACCAGTTGCGACTCCAGGAATTCCCTTGAGTAGTTGTAGCGGTCATCCAGCGGCGTATACTGTGTCACGCCAAGGGCTTGGCCGCGAGGAATAATAGTGACCTTTGTAACTGGATCGACGTTCTCTTGTAAGAGTCCCGTCAAGGCATGCCCACCCTCGTGGTAGGCAACGACATTTAAGTCTTCCTCGCTTAGAATGAGAGGACGTTCAGCGCCGAGAAGAACTTTGTCCAAGGCATCATCGAAACAGTTTTGCGTTACTTGGTCTAGATTGCGTCGTGCAGCAAGCAGGGCAGCCTCATTGACAAGGTTAGCTAGGTCTGCGCCTACCATGCCAGGTGTGGAGCGAGCAATGCTTATGAGATTAACATCCCTTGCCAGCGGTACGTTGCGGACGTGAATCTTCAGAATCGCAAGACGACCGTTCCAGTCCGGGCGGTCCACCGTCACACGGCGATCAAAGCGTCCAGGCCGCAGCAGGGCTTTATCAAGTCCATCGGGCCGATTGGTAGCGGCGATCACCACAACAGCTTGACGTGCGTCGAAGCCATCCATTTCAACGAGCAACTGGTTGAGGGTCTGCTCACGCTCATCGTTGCTATTGATGCTTGAACCGCGTTGACGACCTACAGCGTCGACTTCATCAATGAAGATGATACTTGGAGATGCCTTCTTGGCCTGATCAAACAGGTCACGGACGCGACTGGCACCAACACCAACCAGCACTTCGACGAACTCAGAGCCGCTCATGGAGAAGAAGGGAACTGCAGCTTCGCCAGCGACAGCCCGTGCTAATAGTGTTTTACCAGTTCCTGGCGGTCCTACGAGCAACACACCACGTGGAATCTTGCCCCCCAGGCGTTGGAACTTCTGTGGTGTCTTGAGGAACTCGACAATCTCAACGAGATCGTTCTTGGCTTCATCGACACCTGCGACATCGGCAAATGTCGTACTCGGCCTGTCTTCTAACACCAGCTTGGCACGACTCTTGCCGAAGCTAAAAATGTTCTGTTGACTCTGCGTTGCACGTCGAGCAATGAAGACGAAGGCACCGACCAGTAGCAACAATGGCAAGAGGTTAATGAGCACGCCCACTAAAACACTGTTGTCATTAGCGGGCTTAGCCTCAAATTTCACACCATGCTGAATTAACAAATTAGTGAGCGCGGGGTCAGAATTGGGCAGTGCGGTAAAGTGATATGCAATGGCAGGGCCTTTTTTCATGCCATTAGCATCTATCACAGTAACCGGCTGCTTAAAGTTCCCCGTTACATCTTGACCTTGAAAAACTGCAGTTGCGACGTTGTTATTTTGTACCTCTTGGTAAAACTGGCTGTATGGTATTTCTACAACAGTGGAGCCAGAGTTAGCACTCGTGTTGCTTTGCGTAAAAAAGATTTGGAAAAGATACCAACCCAGCAATACAACAACGGCGATGAGGACAGAGCGCATGAGCCAAGATGAACCATTATCCTTGGGTGCCCTCCTATTTCCGTTGTTGCCTGTATTGTTAGGAACTTGCGTACCACGCTGATCATTTGGCGTGTTCTGGTACATGTATAACGCCTGACCATCCATTCAGTTCAGACCTGCTTTCTTCATACACTCCTGCAACTTTTGCTGTGGTAAATGTGGGCTACACCCACGCTTACCACAGCAAAAGTTATTAAAAACCCTTTTGAATAGATACGCTTCAGATCACTAAAGGGTTACGCCCTTGTCTTATCCCCCTTGACAACTTCCCTCTTTCATTATTATACTTATGACCAT
>Ga0213874_10000247_pt1 | contig 10241 bp, 10 predicted proteins | sample BarmaccomBMRX_R7_FD_160098 | JGI IMG/M metagenome (GOLD analysis project Ga0213874, IMG submission 160098) | Root-associated microbial communities from Barbacenia macrantha in rupestrian grasslands, the National Park of Serra do Cipo, Brazil - RX_R7 | ecosystem: Host-associated > Plants > Roots...
GCGTGGCAGTAGGGCACGATAAATCGAGCCCCTACGCGTTGCGAACGCTCACGGGAACATTCAAAGAAGCTCCCCCAGCATTTACGTTGTAGCTGACGGTTATATTATAGAGATTTTCTCCGACATGCACACCTATGCAGGAGAGTTGTAATGCCTTGCTATCTCCCGCTTGCCCAGATGGTGACAGCGTTCCCTGAGCGGTAGGTTGTCCATCAAGATGAATATATGGTTGATCCTTATCATAAGGATTAGCCGCCCAGATAATGGTCTGATTGCTCAGATTAATCAGGGTAAGCGTTGTAGGAAGACAAGCGCCACCGCCTTGAATGACAGCTATAATAGGATTGGGGTTGACCACGACCTCGATGGCTATATCTTGTACATACAGCAGCACGGGCACGATAACTTGTCCCTGGCCGACCACCGTAAAAACAACATCACCCTTATAGGCTTTATAGGGGGCAGATACTAAACCCGTCGAGTTGATACTGATGCCAATCTCATCTGTACCTCTGGCATTCAATTTGCCAGTGGTCCTATGATCGTCGATGAGCAGCCAATTGAGACCATCATTGGCCACAGGAGCTGCTGACCATTGCAAGGGAGTGTTGTCACTAACGTTGGTCAGAACGAGCGTCTCCCTAGGTGGATCAGCCTGCCCACGTATAGTTCTAAAAGTCAATGAGGAAAGCGGCGTGCGACCGTCAAGAAGAGAGAGGTTCAGTTGAGTAGTGTTGGTAAGATTAGTGGCAGCAGTAGGCAGCACCTGAAGGTCCAAAAAAGCACGCTTTTCCATATGCATACCTTGTGCTTGTAACGCGTACTCGCCTGCTGGCTGGCTAGAAGGGATAACTAGTGTGACATCAAAGGTGCCCTTCTTCGAGCTACTGACCCTTTGGTTCAACAGAGTAGTGGCCAGGGTAAAGGTAATACTATCAAGCGCTGCGAACCGCTCTCCATGCACAGTCAAAGATTGCCCTGCAGCCACTGTAGTCGTTTGGGTACCTGTAAGGGCTATGACGGGGTCTTGCCCTTGTGCCGCGGCAGCAACATGGTGCGAGAGCGCTGGCACACTAAGAAGATAAGTGGAGATGATATAGGCACTCAACCCACCAATCAAGCAAATCATCGTAATGATCGGTAGCCAGAAGCCAAGGTCTCTCCCTCGACTGTGTTGTTTGCGGCCAGATGCAATAACAGCGCGCATGCGCAAAATACTGTTCTGCATGGGAAGGAGGGGTTCAGGCACAGCGGCCTGCCCACGCGAGATGCCGACAGCCGGTCCCGCTTCCGCACGTTGGCGCTTGCGCCAACTGTTGTGCCACTGCTCAGCCGCCCTACTCGTAGCGACAAGGCTTTCCGGCCTGACAGGGACAGGGGGAGCAGGTATGTTTGCCGGTGGAGGAGCCTGCAGTGGAGCGGCGGCCATAGGTGACGGTGGTTGCTCTTGAAAGCCAGGGACTGGGAGATTGCCAAGGGTGATTTGATTCAAAGATACGATAGGCCGCTGCGGTGGCGTATATCGTGACTTACGTTGGTCTACCTGGTAACGCTGCATCAACGATAGCCCCTTTGCTTCTTGCTCAGCACTACTAGGGGATTGGACATGAGGAGCAGGTGGCGGCTCTAGGGATGGAGAGGGTTCCGCTGCCGTGGGCAGAGGCGGAGGCGAGGGCATTACTTGCTCTGACTCTAGTTGCTCCTGGAAGGAGGCTGCCGGCATCATTCCTATATGTGGTTGATCGAAACCACACTTATAGCAAAAGTGCGCTGTTACTGGTAGTTCAGTCTTGCACCTGGGACAAGTATACATGAGGGTTCCCTTTTCCTGCTGAGACTCTCCCGCATCAAACGCGGGCGGTTTCTGTTCCTACTCTGAGGCTTCCATTCTACTAGAACGAGACACTAAACTCGTATTACATCTCAGCAGGACTTTCGGGTAGGTGCTTGAGCGATGAGAGATGCTAAATCACGAAACGATAGCAGGTAGCCTCCGAATATCTACGCCACGGCTCAAAGAGCGGTTGTTGCTTTCTTCTGCTCACTTTCTGGTTTCTCCTTTGCTTGGCTACTGTCTGCTCACACGTCTTTTCTGCTGCTAAACTCCACTTCTAGTATGATGCAGAAGTTTCTCAAGTGGAATGACGGTACCTTGATACTTCCTTGACAAGATTTTATTGGATAACCTATATGCTGAACCAGATAAACCATGAAACTGTATATAACAACAGAGCATATAACGGTTGTCAGAGGACCTTATGCTCATCAGCCAAACAAAGTCAGCGGACGATTTACAGCGGCTCTCTGATTTCCGATTGGAGTTAGCACCCTGGGCGTCTAGTTCACACGCGCAGAACCTCGATGAGCAGATCATGGTGGTGCGGCTGGGCTTCGCTTGACTGATAAAAAATAAGCAGGGCTTTACAGCGGTTGGCATACACGCTCCACTCGCATGCTACACCTTCTAGGTTACACTAGCTAGACTCTAGTCAGAGCGGGTCTCTCTCTGCTCTACTGGCTCAAAGCTAACTCGACAACTCCACCACAGAGGAGTTTAGCCGTGAGGTGACTATGAGCAAGAAGCAACCAAAGAAAGACCAACAGCCCAATGCGCACTTGAAGCGCGAACGCGCACTGCGCTGCTGGCGCTTGCAAGACGTGGCCGACCGCCTGTATGCCTTGTGTGTGCAGGATGATGCCGATTGTGCCCTGATCGCCCCCGACACCGTGGGCCGCTGGGAACGGGGCTACAATGTCCCCAGTGCCTACTATCAACAAAACTGTGCCTGCTCTTCGCCAAGACGGCGACCGAGCTGGGCTTCCTGAGCACGCCGCAGGACTTGGCAACGCCAGCCAGCCAGCAAGACACACCAGCCGATAGCCCATCCAAGCCCTCTCTCCTTGAGACTCTCCTCAAAGAGAATAAAGAGGCGACTATTCTTGTTATCATCCAAAGGGGTGAGGTATCCACCATACGCATACCCAACATGCAAGAGGGAGGAACGAGAGCTTCAACAGGACAAGCAGAAAAGAATGAGGAGATGAACGAGATACCAACTAGACGTGAACTGTTGGGAGTCGGGGCTGAACTGGGAGCAGCTTTTGCGCTCCCTTCTGTGCTTAATGCTGATCAAGTGGACAGGCTTGTGTGGATGGTTGAGCAGCCATCGCGTCTGGATATGGAAACACTCAGCGACCTTGAGGCTATCACCGCACAGCACTGGCGGCTTTTTGTGAAAGCCTCCTCTATGCGTGATCTGCTCCCTGCTGTCGTAGGACATCTCCAGACAATTGCCAGTTTTCTACGTAGTTCACTTCCTACGCCCATTGAACAACGTCTTTCTTCCCTTGTCAGTCAACAAGCACAAATGGCTGGTTCTATCTACTTTGATATCCACCACTACGACAAAGCTTTGTCGTACTATAAGGTTGCTCTCCAAACCGCTCATCGGTCTGCCCATGAAGCCATCTACCCCGTCTCATTAGCACGGTTGAGCCTGCTGTTTACCTACAGCAACCAACCACAAGATGCCCTCTCTCACCTCTTAGCTGCCAATCGTTCAGTGCCACAAAGCGCTACGGTCACGACAAAAGTATGGTTAGCAGTAATGGAAGCTGAAGCGCATGCTAACTTAGTTCGCGCTACTCCTACCACGTCACCAGCTTCGTGCCTCAAGGCACTAGAGCGGGCCGAAGCCGTTGGAAGTCAACCAAAGACGGACGACGATCCCTACGGAACCTGTTTTTCCCCTGCTGACTTAGGAGCGTACAAAGGGGTCTGTTACCTCCGTCTGCATCAGCCAGAAAACGCGCAAGGTGCGCTACATGTGGCATTGAAGGAAACGAGTTCTTTTCGCAGAACAGCCATCATTCTTACGGAGCTCGCTGAAGCGTATGTCCAACAAGGGGAGATAGAGGAGGCGTGTAAGCAGGCAAGGCAAGCCTTAGAGATTACGTTACAAACGAAATCACTGCACAGTTTGCAGCGCGTCGAGACCCTACGTCCGCAGTTAGAGGGGTGGGCATCGACACCCTACGTCCAAGATTTGGATGATTGGCTTCTCATGACACGGCTACGTATGACGTGAAGTCTTACATGCAACGACCCCTATGTAAGTAGTACTTGTGGCTTCTATCTTGAGCGCAGGAAGAAGGTGCTTCCTCCCGGTACTCGATGGGACAAACCTTTTAAAGATCACTAAGGCAACAACCTGTACTACGAGGGAATGAACTATGTTTCGAGGGAGCCGACTGTTGAAAAGAGACAAGAAGACAAAAGATAACATAGGAAAAAATGCTTAAATTTACTATCGTAACCCTACTTACTGTTGCGTTCCTCGCGGGATCCGTTGCTCTTGCTACAGGTCTTTCACATCCGGTAGTGGCAGTTAACCGCATTATAGGTGTTCCGTCCCCAGGCCAACCTGCACCAACCGAGCCAAATACCAACACGGTAGTTGTCGCCACAGTTCAACCAGCAGCACCAACGGTCACGAAGACAATCCTTGAAAGCAAGACACTTACTTGTATTGACTTGTGCAAGAGAGGTCTTAGCGTGGTGCTCAACACGATCATTTGGTTGGCAGAATAATATGAGTCGTTTGCTGATGCAGCTTCGTGTTTATTTTAACACCATCGGCACGAACGAGGCGTGTTTGACTCTATTTGTGCAAACCTGAAAAAGGCTCACTTGCTGGTTCTAGACAGTTCTTCAGACTCGTGCCTGGGTGCAGGTTATGCACCGCTAGGTGCAGATGTTAGCATAGGCTAGATGCAGTCACAATCAATTGCATCTGGCAACAGAGTACGAAGAAAGGAGCCTTCACAATGGCAGAAACTACCCCAGGATCAGCCCCACAAGGTGGCCAGGTACATAGTCACACCCACGAACATGATGCGCTGGGCGTTCACACCCATCAGCACCAACATGCAAGTGGTGACCAACCACATACCCACGGCCCGGACGAGCTATCACACGAGGGGGTACATAGCCACAGCCATGAGCATGATGCGATGGGTGTTCACGTTCATTACCACCAACATAGTGGCGGTGAACAGTCACATACCCACGGCCCGGACGAGCTACCGCATCAATAGCATGCAAAGCCGTATGTCCACACCGCATAAACCCCTCTTCCATCCCTCGCCCCGCCTTCACTTTAAAAAATGTGCCCCTTTGTCCCTTCAATTCTGACGCTTCTACGACAAACACCTGAGAAAATATGCGGCGTTCTCCTAGATAACATAGGCGATTTACCTCTTGACTATTCGCAAAAAACTGCTAAAATCTCCATAGAATGGCAATTCTAGAGAGATTTACGAGGTTTCCATGCGTATTGTTGTCGTTGGCGTCGACCACAGCACCACACCCATCACCTTACGCGAACGTCTCGCCTGCTCATCCCGTCACATACCCCAATTGCTCAATGCAATAAAGCCCATAGCTCAGGAATGTGTACTGCTCTCCACCTGTAACCGTATCGAATTGTACGCAGTTTTTTCAGAATCCTCAGAATCTTCTGCGTCCTCATCAGAAGAGGACGCCCTCGCTCTGCTGCACATTCTGAGCGAGACACGCAATGTGCCATATGAGGAGCTTAAGGCATGTGCATTCACATTTCACAACGAGGCTGCTATCTCTCATCTGTGCGGTGTCGCCAGCGGACTTTACTCACTGGTGCCTGGTGAGCCGCAGATTCAAGGCCAGGTCGTGCAAGCGCTAGAAATTGCACAGGCCGGTGGGTACGCTGGGCCTATTTTATCGGCTCTGTTTCGCACAGCAGTAGTAGCGGGCAAGCGCACACGCAGTGAGACAGCTATCAGTCGTAACGCCGTATCGATAAGTCATGTGGCAGTACAGTTGGCCCGTCGTCTCTTCCCTAATCTGCATGAGGCCAGCGTTTTACTAGTAGGTACAGGAAAAATGAGCGAACTGGCAGCACGCAACCTGCGCGATAATGGCGCGAGACAACTGGTTCTTATCAACCGTACTCAAGCTCATGCAGTACAGCTCGCGCAATCTCTGGGTACACGCCATCGCCCGTTCAGTGAGCTTGATGAAGCGTTGCTAGAGGCAGATGTGGTGATTAGCTCTACTACAGCGCCGTATGCGATCATTACTATGGAACTCATGCAGCGCGTCATGGAGTTGCGTGCTGGTCATTCATTACTGTTAATAGACATAGCCCTGCCGCGTGATGTAGAGCCTGCGGTCGCTACGCTCCCAGGGGTCTATCTCTACAACTTAGACGATTTGCAGGTAGAGGTGAAACGCGGCATCAGTCTGCGTATGCAAGAGGTCGAGCATGTGCAGGCAATTATCGCAGAAGAGGTTGCAGCATTTCAGCGCTGGTTCGCCTCGCTGAGCATTGTGAGTACCATCAGCAACCTGCGTCAGCATGTAGAAAATGTGCGGCAGCAGGAGTTTGCACGTACTGTACGACAACTTGCCCCTCGTCTCTCTGAGCGTGAGACGGTCGCCATACAGGAGCTTAGCACACGACTGGTAAATAAATTGTTACATACACCTATGCTACGATTGAAAGATGCGGCGGCGGCTGGTCAGGGACACGCGTATGCCGAAGCGCTGCGCTATCTGTTTGATTTGGAAGATAAGGATGAAGCGAATAACGATAGGAACACGCAGCAGCAAATTGGCGATGATACAAACGCAGTCGGTGATCGAGCGGTTACAGAGGCTACAACCCGATCTTGAGCTATGCATCGAGCCAATTCGCACAAAGGGAGATCACATCACGAATGTACCATTAACCCAGATAGGAAGCGATGGTGTTTTCGTGGCAGAGATAGAGCATGCTCTGCATGAGCGACGCATTGACGTGGCTGTGCATAGCCTGAAAGATGTGCCTACCGTGCAACCTGTAGGTTTGCGGCTGATCATAGTCGGGCCACGGGAAGATGTGCGTGATGTACTCGTTTCACCCATGACGTTTGCCATCTCAACGCAGGGACTTTACCCGATCAGCGACAAGAAGCAGGATCCAGTGCCTCCGCGCATCGGTACGTGCAGTTTGCGCCGATGCGCTCAGATGCAGCACCTGTGTCCAGATGCACAGATTTTACCGCTCAGAGGGAATGTAGACACGCGACTGCGCAAATTGGAGCAGGGGGAGTATGACGGCATTGTGCTGGCCTGTGCAGGACTGCACCGACTGCATATGCAGGAGCGTCTTGCTGGTAAGCTTACCTATCTGCCGGTTGAAGTGATGATGCCAGCTCCAGGGCAGGGTGCGCTTGCTCTGGAGATACGCGACGAAGCGGAGATGCTTCGCCTATTGGCACCCCTCAATGACGTGGGTACACAGGCAACGACCAGCGCCGAGCGCATGTTTATGCGCCGACTTGGCGCGGGCTGCTATTTGCCTGTAGCCGCTCATGCAGAAATCGTCGCTGATCTTCTCAGCCTACGTGGGCTAGTTATCAGCCTTGATGGCCGTCGCCGTGTCAGCGTGCAGCAGCACATGCAATGGACGCCAGCGACAAACATCGAGCATGCTGAGCAGCTTGGCGTGAGGCTAGCTGAACAGGCGCTGACCCTGGGAGCCTCTGACATTATTCGCGAGCTAGCAGTTAGAGAGCAGGAGGGTCAACGTGTTTGAACAGCATGTAGCAACATCAGCTCTACAAGGTAAACGCGTTCTTGTCACACGCACGCGCAATCAGGCTAGTACGTTTAGCCAAAAGCTGCAAGCACTGGGAGCAATTGCTGTAGAATTTCCTACGATTAGTATCGTTGCGCCACAGGATTGGTCACAACTCGATTCCGCATTGCAGCGGTTGTATGTGTCTGCTCCCATCGGAGCAGGCCATGCGCAGGGCAAGCACGAGCAATGCCCCTACCAGTGGCTCGTGCTTACCAGCGCCAACGGGGTCACTATCTGCTTTGATCGGTTGCAGGCTCTAGGCTATGAACCACGTGCCATGCACAATGTCCGCATCGCGACGATTGGGCCTGCTACAGCGGCGGCCTTACAGCACTATGGTGTAAGCGCTGACCTCGTTCCAGACGACTACATTGCCGAGGGAGTCGTGCGCGCACTGGTGCAGGATGCACAGCAGCATGGCACATCCCTGCTGGAGCAGCACATCCTGCTGGCGCGAGCTGCCGAAGCTCGCAAAGTGCTGCTCACTGAATTACAACGCGTGGGGGCGCTCGTTGATGAAGTGCCTATCTACCACACAGTAGCAGTCGCTCACGATGACGAGCGTGGACAGCACATACTGGCTTTGTTGCAACAGCAGCAGCTCGATATCTTAACGTTCACCAGTTCCTCTACGGTTCGCAACTTTGTGGCCTGGCTGCAGAGTTGTGAGCAGCATGAGCACGCTTCAGCCATGAGTCTTGTGGCACAGTCCACTATTGCTTGCATTGGCCCTATTACCTCACAAACGGCGCGTACACTTGGTCTGCATGTAGATATCGAAGCACGAGAGTTTACGATTGACGGTCTTGTGAAGGCGATTCTTGAGCACGAGGAAGTAGAATGACAGAACAAACTTTTGCAACTCAACATGACATAGTACAGACGGAACACGTTCCTGCCCTTGCCAAGCCCAAGCCGAAGCAGCCGCGTCAACTGGTACGTTTTACTTTTTACAAACTTGATTCTCAATGGCTACAGCTTCCCGCTGACAGACGCGAACGAGGTAAGCAACAGGTGCTAAAGATCGTAGAGGACTACGAGCAACACTCTCTCATTCGTAGTTACGGCCTCTATGGGCTGCGCCGCGACTGCGATTTTATGCTGTGGCAGGCTACCTATGACATTGAGGACTTACGCGCATTGAGCAGCCAACTGCGTCGTAGCGCTATGGGACCCTATCTGCATGAAACGCATGCATTCCTGTCTATGACCAAGCGTTCTGTCTACGTCGGCAAGAATGCCCGTGGCACGCATGATCCGCGTCTAGTCATCAGTCCACATGACAAGAAGTATCTCTTCGTCTATCCCTTTGTGAAGACGCGGGCCTGGTATGCACTCCCGCTAGAGGAGCGCAAGCGCATGATGAATGAGCACATCCGCGTTGGATTGACTTATCAGTCGGTCACGATCAACACGACCTATTCCTTTGGTCTGGATGACCAGGAGTTCGTCGTCGCCTTCGAGACCGATGAGGTCGCCGATTTCCTTGATCTGGTGCAAGATCTTCGTGAGACTGAGGCCAGCAGCTATACGCTGCGCGACACTCCTATGTTTACCTGTGTCACACAAGCGCTTGGCGATATTCTAGAGGCTATTGGGGCATAGCAAGGGTCGGGGAGCGCCGTAGATGGGCAGGACACGGCAACCAGTGACTTTAAGGAGGGATTCTATGACCGTCAATCTCAAACTGCTCACGGCAGAAATCGTCGGTACGTTTGTGGTCTTCGCTCTGGTCCAGTTTCTCGCTGCGGGCACCATCGTGTGGCCCGCGGGGTGGGCCTTCCTGATTCTGTTCTTTGGTTTCACTATCACCCTAAGCCGATGGTTGCTCAGGCACAATCCTGGATTGCTGACTGAGCGCATGACAGGAATCGGCAAACCCGATCAAAAGACCTGGGATAAAGTGTTCTACCTGATTGTGACCGTGATCTTTCTTGCTTGGCTGGTCTTGATGCCGTTCGATGCTGTTCGTTTCCACTGGTCGCAGATGCCGGGCTGGCTCCAGGTGGTAGGAGCACTTCTACTGCTGTGTTCGTTCTACCTCTTTTTCCTGACGTTTCAGGAAAACCCGTATCTGTCGCCCGCCGTCCGCGTCCAAACCGAGCGCGAGCAAACAGTGGTATCTACCGGACCATATCATTATGTGCGCCATCCAATGTATGGCACTTTTATCATCTTCATGGTTGGCACAACCCTGTTACTAGGATCATGGTATGGGCTATTCTTGGGACTGATCCTCGTCGTGGCAATAGCACTGCGAGCGGTGCTGGAGGAGCGCACGCTGCGAGCAGAATTGTCTGGATATGATGAGTATATGGCACAGGTGAAATATCGCCTCATTCCGTATGTCTGGTAAGTAGCAATCTGATGTGGTCAGACCGTGCGTCCATTGAGAGAGGATCAGGACCTTATGGCTAATCAAGATACTATGGGAAGTCATCTCATGCATACTCATTCGCATGCACTGTTTCAAGAAGCACAACAACTATTGCCCGGTGGCGTGAATAGTCCTGTGCGTGCCTTCCGTGGTGTGGGAGGAACACCCGTTTTTATTGACTATGCTAAGGGCGCGTACCT
>Ga0213874_10000248_pt1 | contig 10229 bp, 8 predicted proteins | sample BarmaccomBMRX_R7_FD_160098 | JGI IMG/M metagenome (GOLD analysis project Ga0213874, IMG submission 160098) | Root-associated microbial communities from Barbacenia macrantha in rupestrian grasslands, the National Park of Serra do Cipo, Brazil - RX_R7 | ecosystem: Host-associated > Plants > Roots...
CCCGGCATTGGGCTTGATCCAGACGGGCACGCTGGTTGCCCGCAGGAACTCGTGGACGACGGTGTCGTTGTCCTGAAGCGAACGGCCGCAGTTGGCGCCGATCGCCGCCACACCCAACGGCTCGAAGGCGGCCACCACGTCGACGGGGCTGAGTCCCATCATCGTCCGCGTTCCCTGATCGAAGCTGAACGAGATGATCAGCGGGAGCTCGGTAGTGCTGCGGATCCCATCGACCGCCCACAACGCCTCCTCGAGCGCGAAGAAAGTCTCGAGCACCAGCACGTCAACACCGCCGTCCACCAGCGCCTGCGCCTGCTCAGCGTAGGCGGCCTGGCCCAGCTCGCGGGTGAGCGGCCCGTATGGCTCTACGAGCTGGCCGGTGGGCCCGATCGACCCGCCGACGAGCCCCTCCTCGCCGACGACTTCCCTGGCCAGCTCGGCGGCGCGGATGTTCAGTTCCCTGGCTCTGCCGGCAAGCGGCCCGTCGGCCAGCCGCGGAGCGGTCGCGCCGAAGCTGCACGTGAGCGTGAACTCCGATCCGGCCCGCGCGAACCGCGCATGCAGCTCCCGGACCCGGTCGGGGACCTCGAACACCCAGTCCTCGGGGGCCGCACCGGGCGGGAGACCCATCTGCTGGAAATTCGTTCCGGTGGCGCCGTCGGTGAGCAGCACATGCCCGTCGGCTAGGCGATCGAGGAACGAGGGCATCGTCCCAGGCTAGCCATCGCTGGATAGTGGTCCGATCATGACGACGAGGACCTTGTGAGTCGGATCCGCACGACCCTCATCGGAGCGCCCGCCCGGACCTGCCGTTCGCATCGTCCCGGCGGTGGGCGACCGGGGCCCGGATTGGTCGGCCCCATGGACGCCGCGCGAAGCGCGGCCCCCAAAACCCCAGCCGGATGCCGGTCGCTCAGAGCACGTTGAAGCAGCCGTAGATCGTGTACAGCGGGTTGATCACGCTGTGACCGGCGGCGTCGCGCATCGTCTGCTGACCGATGAACGCCGGCGGCGACTGAGCCTTGTAGCAGCCGTTTGACTGGACGCTCACGTCGTAGGTCACCGCGGTCGGCTGCGGCGGCAGCGAGCCCTGGGCCGGGATGATCACGTTCACCGTGCAGACCCAATCGCCGGGCCCGCGGGGCGCGCTTCCGCGCCGGCTGCACGTCGGGAGCACGATGTTGAGCCTGGCCCCCGGCGCCACCGGGCGGCCGAGTGCGAGCTGCTGGAGCACCGTGAGGTTGTTGAAGGCGGGGATCAGGCTGCCCTTCAGCCGGTCGGCGGTCACGCCGGCCGGTCCCCAGCCCCCGGCCAGCGCGAACAGTACGATGACCGCGGTGAGCGCGAGCGCCACCCGCCCCGCCGGTCGCCACCCGCGCCGCCGGGCGACCGGCGCGCCGGCGAAGTCCCGGCGACGGACGATCGCCCACGCCGCGGCCACGGCGGCCGCCGCCCACGCCACGCTGACCAGTACCCCGGCGATCAGCGGGCCGTAAAACGGGTGGGCGGTAAACAGCGCCGGCCAGGTGGTGAAGGCGAATCCGAGCAGCAGCAGGTGCGCCCACACCCCGGCTCCGACCAGCAGCAGCAGCTGCATGGCCAGCGCGGCCAGGCCGGGGCCGAACACGCCGACGATTCCGTTACGGGTGGCGACCGACAGAACCACCGCAAGGGCGGCCAAGGCGAGCGCCGGAGGCACTGTCAGCAGCCACGCGAGGAGCACCAGGAGGAGTGAGCGCCCGGAGGACATCATCGTGCCGCTCAGGCTGACCAGCGGCTGGTGGCCGACCAGCACGATGCCCGCGGCGAGGCTGGCGACCGCGGTCAGGGCGATCAGCGTCAGCGAAAACGTGCCTGCCGCGAGCAGCTTGCCGAGGAACAGATCACGGCGCGAGCAGGCGCGGGTGAGGACGAGCTTCCAGGTCCCGTAGCGGTCCTCGGAGGAGAAGAGGTCCCCGGCGACGATGCCGACCACCACCGGCACGCCCCACGAGCCCGCGAACGACAGCACGACGAGCGAGAGCGCGAATCCCGACGCGTGAACCCATACCCCGTAGAGCGTGTCGGTGGGGCTCCCGGTCTGGATTTTCAGGATGGCCGCGAACAGGAACGGGGCGAGGACGCAGATCAGCGCCAGCAGGCGGATGGCCGGCTGCGCGCTCAGCTTGCGGCGCTCGACCCGGTAGACCGCCCGCACGGCGCCGGCGCTCGGGGGCGGCCGCGCCCGGTCGGGCGCCCTGAGCTCCGCGGCTACGCTCACGTCAGGGCCACGATCCGGTCGACCAGCTCCGCCGGGTGGCTCGGGTCGATCGGCTCCTCCGCGGTCAGCGCGAAGAACATCGACTCGAGCGGGCTGGCCAGCAGCTCGAGCCGGCGGATCGCCACGCCGGCGTGTCCGAGCGCGAGCGATAGGCGTCGAGGCGGCCGCGCTCGGCGGTGAGCGTGAGTCCGCGGCCGCTCGCGTCGCCGCGGACGCCTGGAGTGCGGGCGGCGAGCGCGAGCGCGTGCGCGTCGTCGCTGGTCTCGAGTGCGAACGCCGACGCCGGCGCCTGCGCCCGGAGCGCGGCCACAGTCCCGTCCCACACCGCCCGGCCGCGGCGGACGATCGTGAAGGTGTCGCACACGTCCTGCACCTCGGAGATCTGGTGGCTGCTCAGCACCACCGCCACGCCGTCGGCCGCGAGCTCGCGGATGAGGCCGCCGACCTCCCGTACGCCGGCGGGATCAAGGCCCGCGGTTGGCTCGTCGAGCAACAGCAGGCGCGGATCGCCGAGCAGGGCTGCGGCGATGGCCAGGCGCTGGCGCATTCCCGACGAGTAGCCCGCCAGCCGGTCCACGGCGCGCGAGGCGAGGCCGACCCGCTCGAGCACGCGCTCGATCGGGGCGCCGGCGCCGCGGTCGAGCTCGGCCAGCAGCTCGAGGTTGGCGCGCCCGGACAGGTACGGGTAGAAGCTCGGCTCCTCGACGAAGCCGGCCACTCTCGCGAGCGCCGGCGCCTGCGCGGGGGGTCGGTCGAACAGCTCGACCGAGCCCGCATCGGGGCGCACGAGGCCAAGCAGGATGCGCAGCAGCGTGGTCTTCCCGGCGCCGTTCGGCCCGAGCAGGCCCCGGACCTCTCCCGGCGCCACCACGAGGTCCACCCGGTCGAGCGCGCACGTCGACTCGAAGCGTTTGACCACGCCGCTGGCTCGTACCGCCGCCACGCGGGCCTACGTTATCGAGGTGCGACGGCGGCCTCCCGCGGCGCCGGCGGCGGGGCCTCGGGCGGAGCCTCGAGCTGGCAATCGCGTCCAGCCGCCAGCCCGGCCACCAGCTGAAGCGCGACCAGCACGAGCAGGAGGACGAGCGCGGGCGTCCACGAGCCCGACAGCCCGTGGAGCTCGCCGACGGCCAGCGGCGCGAACGCGGCCAGCGCGTAGCCGACCGACTGAGACAGCGTGGACAGGGCCTCGGTGGAGGCGACGGTGCCGCCCCGGAGCACGATCAGCATCAGGGCGAGCGGAAATGCCGCGTTCTGGCCCAGGCCGAGGAGGACCGTCCACAGGTACGGCGCCGACATTGGAGCGAGCAGGATGCCGAGCAACCCGGCCACGATCAGCACGCAGCAGAGCGCCACGAGCCTGCGCTGATCCCGCGAGCGGGCGGCCACGCCGGGGACGGTCAGCGCGGTCAGCACGCCGACCACCATCGTGATGCTGAGGAGCAGGCCGGCATGGGCCTCGCTGGCGCCGTGGCTGCGGAAGATGCTCGGGAGCCAGGCCAGGGTGGTGTAGAAGCCGCCGGACTGGAAGGCGAAGAACAGCGTCACCTGCCACGCCAACGGCGAGCGCAGCAGCGCGCGGGCGGTGGGAGGCCGGTTCGCTCGGCCGTCGGAGGTGGGGGCGATGGGAGTCTGGTTCGTTCGGCCGTCGGAGGTGGGGGCGGTGGTTGCCCGGTTCGTTCGGCCGTCGGAGGTGGGGATGGTCGGAGGCCGGTTCGTTCGGTGTGGGGCGTCCGGAGACAGCAGCGCGGGCGCCCATGCGAGCGCGGCCAGCGCCGCCGGGGCCGCCCACACGGCCAGCCCGGGCCGCCAGCCGCCCCCGAGCGCGTCGGCCAGGGGGACGGTCACGCCGGCCGACAGAGCCGCGAAGCCGATCAGCGAGGTCGAGTAGATCGCCATCGCCGTGCCGGTGCGCTCCGGGAAGTCGCGCCGCACGACCACGGGGACGAGCACGTTGCCGATCGCGATTGCGGCGCCGGCGACCGCGGTGCCGAGGAACAGGAAGCCGACGCCCGGGACCAGCCGCAGAAGCATTCCGGCCACCAGCGCGGCCATCGCCGCGGCGATCGTCGTGTGCATGCCGACGCGCCGGGCCAGCAGAGGGGCCAGCGGCGCCAGCAGGCCGAAGCACAGCACGGGTAGCGTGGTCAGCGCGCCGGCCCAGCCGGACGACAGGCCGGTGGCGGACTCGATCCGGTCGAGCAGCGGACCGACACTGGCCGCGGCCGGACGGAGGTTGATCGCGACCAGCACGACACCGGCGGCGAGCAGCGCCGGCGCTGGCTTCCTCCAGTGGTGCACCGTATAACCGTAGCCGCCCTCGCCGCGACGGCCGTCGCGCGGCGGGGTTCGGGCCCGGTTGAGCGCGCCGTGAGTCCGCAGAGCCGGTTCGCGTGGAGGGGCTGCCGGAGCCGTCCGTGGATTGAGTCGCGTGTCGGGAGTGGTTCAGGCTCGGGCGAGCAGGGCTCGCCACGCCGCGAGCACCCGCTCCGCCATCCGCACGGCCGAGTAGCGCTCGGCGACCGCCCGACCGGCGACACGGGGGTCGGGTTGCGCCAGCACCGCGTCGAGTGCGGCCCGCCAGCGGACGCGGTGGAACGAGCCGCAGTAGGTGCCGGCGAGACCGGCCAGGGCGTCCGGCGCGATCCCCACCGGCGTGGCGATGACCGGCACCTCGCAGGCCAGGGCCTCGAGCACGGAGAGCCCGAAGCTCTCACGCTCGGAGGGGACGAGCACCGCGTCGGCGGCGTTCACCCACAGCGGGACCCGCCCCGGCTCGACCATCCCGAGGGTGAGAACAGTGGCCCCGCCGGCGATCTGCCGGGCGCGGTCGTAGCGCTTCTCGCGCCGGGCAGGGTCGGCCGGGAAGAGCGCATAGCGGTCCTTCTCGTCGAGGCCCAGCGCGCGTCGGGCCTCGGCGCGGGGAATCGGGTGAAAGCGGTCGAGGTTGACCCCGCAGGGAAGGATCTCGACCCGGGCCCGGGCGGCCCGTGCGGGCAGCAGCGCGGCCAGCGACTGAGACACCGGGGCGGCGAGGTCGACGAACCTGAGCGCGGCGAGGGTGATCGCGCGGGAGCGGGGGTGCGCGAGATCGGTGCCGTGGAGCGTCACCGCGTGCGCGGTGGCGGGTACGGCGAGGGCGGGCCACGCGGTGAGCCCGAAGTGGGCATGGACGATGTCGAAGCGGGTGCGCCGGTAGCGCCGGCGCAGGTCGTAGGCGGCGCGGACGTAGGGTCGAACGCCGCCGGGGTCGAAGGCGAACAACTCGAGGTCGACCCCGGGCATGGCGGCCAGGGCCTCGACCTGGTCGCGCACGAAGACGCCGCGGGCCGGGGCGCGCGCACTCGGGTACATGCTCGTGACGACCAGCGCGCGCATCCGGCGGCGAGCCTAGCGGGACGCCCCGTCGGTGGAGTGCGCGGGCAGGCGGCGGACTGGCCGCTGCGGCGGCGCCGCGGCGGCGCCGATTACCCTGCCCAGAATGCGAGTTGAGCCCCAGCGCCGGACACCCCGATGAGGATCTGGTTCGACATGACCGCCTCGGCCCATCCGGTGGTGTTCCGGCCGGTGATCGCCAGGCTGCGCGACCAGGGGCACGAAGTCAAGATCACCGCGCGCGACTATTCGCAGACCCTCGGGCTGCTCGACCGCCTGGGGCTCGACTACGTCGCCGTGGGGCGCCACGCCGGGGCGTCCCGGGCGAAGAAGGTGCTGGCGCTCGTGCAGCGAACCTCCAAGCTGCATGGCTGGGCCCGCGGCTCCTTCGACCTGGCCGTCGCGCATGGCTCGAACGACCTCGCGCTGGCGGCGGCGTGGTCGGGGATTGCGGCCGTGAACATGTTCGACTACGAGTTCGCCACCCAGCAGCACAACATCGGCTGCCGCCTCGCCCGGCGGGTGATCACTCCCGACGCGATCCCGCCCTCCCGCCTGGCCCGCTTCGGGGTCACTGCGGAGAAGCTGCATCAGTATCCGGGGCTCAAGGAGGAGTACTACCTGGCCGATTTCCAGCCTGATCCGGCGATCCTCGGCCGTCTCGGGGTAGATGCCTCCCGCGTCGTGGTCGTCGTGCGGCCCCCGCCGGACGTATCGTTGTATCACCGCAAGTCGAACCCTCTGTTCCCCCGAGTGCTCTCTCACCTAGGCAATCGCGAGGACGTACAGGCCGTCGTGATTCCCCGCACCGAGGCCCAGCGCCGGCACGTCAAGGCGCTCAGCCTCCCTTCGGTGGTCTCGACCGAGGGCGCGGTCGACGCCCAGAGCCTGATCGCCGCCTCCGACGTCGTCGTCTCCGCCGGCGGCAGCATGAACCGCGAGGCGGTGGCGCTCGGCGTGCCCGTGTACACCACTTATGGCGGTCGCCTGGGCGGGGTGGACGAGGCGCTGATCCGAAGCGGCCGCCTGCGGCCGCTCACCGATCCGCGCGCGCTCGTGCTCGAGAAGCGCACGGAAACGCTGGACTGGCCGCGGCGCGACCCGCAGGTCCTCGTCGATCTGATCCTCGCAACGGTGCGATGATGGGCGTACGGACCAGGCGGAGCGACGTCCAGGGCGCTGCACCCGGCCTGGCGCCCGCGGGGCGGGCGACGCCGGCGCCGTCGATGCCGGAGCGTCACGACACGCTGGTCGAGCAGTACGCGGCGATGGCGCACGCGTTCGAGCCCCGCGCCGTCGATCACCTCCTGCGCGTGCTCGACATCCTCATCGCGAGCGCCGCCGCGGTGGCGAGCGCTCCGCTGTCGCTGCTGATCGCGATCGTGCTCAAGCTCACTTCGCCGCGTGGCCCGGTGCTGTACCGCGGCTGGCGCGTCGGCCGCGGCGGCCACCTGTTCCAGATGCTGAAGTTCCGCACGCTGGCGCCGGACGCCGAACAGAGGCTCGGGCCGTATCTCGGCCCGCAGCTCACCGAGCTCACGCAGACCGAGGTGACCCGGTTCGGCCGCGTGCTTCGAGGCTCGAAGCTCGACGAGCTTCCCCAGCTCTACAACGTCTTGAGGGGGGAGATGAGCCTGGTCGGTCCCCGTCCGATCCGCCCGACGTTCTTCGCCGAGCTGTGCGTGGGCATCCCCCAGTACTGGCAGCGGCTGGTCGTGCGCCCCGGGGTCACCGGGCTCGCACAGCTGCGCCTGACCCGGGAGATGACCTGGGCCGAGAAGCTCGCCCACGACATGGAGTACATCGCCGACCGCTCGGTCAAGCTCTACCTGTCGGTGATCGCCACCACCGCCTGGCTGATGATCGTCCGTCCGGCGAATCGGCGCGCCACGCTCAACCGCCTGCCCTGACCGGGCGGCGCTGCCATGTGCGGAATCTGCGGCAGCTATGAGTACGCCAGCGGGCGCCCGGCCGATGCCGCGGTGCTCGAGCGGATGAACGCCGCGCTCGTGCACCGCGGGCCCGACGCCGGCGGATTGGTGGTCGAAGGCTCTGTCGGCCTCGCGGCGCGGCGCCTGGCGATCATCGACCTGGCGCACGGCGACCAGCCGATGGTGACCGACGACGGCGAGGTCTTCGTCGTGCAGAACGGCGAGATCCTCAACCACCTCGAGCTTCGCGCTCCGCTCGAGCGCGACGGGATCCGCTTTCGGACGAGATGTGACACCGAGGTGCTGCTCCATCTCTATCTCCGGGACGGTCCGGGCTTTGTCGAGGCGCTCCGGGGCATGTTCGCGCTCGCGCTGTGGGACCGGCGTGAGCGCCGGCTCCTGCTGGCGCGCGACCGCTTCGGGATCAAGCCGCTGTACTACGAGCTCGGCGGCGGCCGGCTCGCCTTCGCCTCCGAGCTGAAGGCGCTGGTGCGCCAGCCCGCGTTCTCGCGCGAGGTGGATCGCGAGGCCCTGCACGCGTACCTCGCGTTCAACTCCATCCCGGCGCCGCTGACCATCTTCAGGTCGGCTCGGAAGCTGCCGCCCGGGCACCTGCTCACGTGCACGGAGAGCGGCGCGAGGATCGAGCGCTACGCGCGGCCGGCGCCGGCCGCCGCGAGCGTGCTGCGGCGCGAGGGCCCGGAGGCCCTGGCCGAGGAGCTGCGCGCGCGCCTGCGCGACTCGGTCACGGCGCACCTGCTGGCCGACGTGCCGGTCGGGGTACTCCTCTCCGGTGGCGTCGATTCCTCGGTGCTGACCGCACTGGCCGCGGAGGGCAGCTCGGAACGGGTCTCGACCTTCTCGATCGGCTTTCGCGAGCGCTCGTTCGACGAGCTCGATCTCGCGCGGGAGGTGGCCCGTCGTTACGGGACCGCGCATCACGAGCTCGTGGTGGAGCCCCGGATCGACGAGCTGCTGCCCGAGATCGCGGCGGCGTTCGATGAGCCGTTCGCGGACTCATCGGCGGTCCCGACCTACCTGGTCTCCCGGCTCGCGGCCGACCACGTCAAGGTCGTCCTGTCGGGAGAAGGCGGCGACGAGCTGTTCGGTGGATACGAGACGTACGTCGCCGACCAGCTCGCGCGCTGGGTCGGCCCGGCCGCCGCGCGCCTGGCTCCGCTGGCCGATCGGCTGCAGAGCTCGGACCGGCGGGTCAGCTGGGACTACCGCGCGCGGCGGTTCGCCCGGGCGGCGGCGCTGCCCCCGCTCGAACGCCACCACGGCTGGAAGGAGATCTTTTCGGCGGCGGCCCGGGCGCGGTTGCTGCGCCCCGACTGGCAGGACCGCCACGCCGACCCGCTGGCGCCGTGGCGGCAGCGGTTCGCCGAGACCGCCGGCGCCCCGCTGCTGGCGCGGCTGCAGGACGTCGATCTCGGGATCTACCTGGTCGACGATCTGCTCGTCAAGACCGACCGGATGAGCATGGCCCACTCGCTCGAGGCCCGCGTGCCGTTCCTCGATCCCGTGGTGGCGGAGCTTGCCCTCGCCCTCCCGAGCTCGCTCAAGGTCCTCGGCTGGGCCAAGAAACGCCTGCTCCGGCGGGCCGCGGCCCCGCTCATCCCGCGCGAGATCATCGCCGCCCGCAAGCGCGGCTTCTCGATCCCCGCCGCCGCATGGCTCCGGGGTGAGCTCGAGCCGTTCGCGCGTGAGGTGCTCGCGCCCGAGCGCACGCGCCGCCAGGGCTTCTTCGACGCCGACGCGGTGAGCGCCGTCCTCAACGACCACGTGGCGCGTCGCCAGGACCACAGCCGGCAGCTGTGGGGCCTGATCTCGTTCTCGCTCTGGGCCGAGCACATGGACGAGGTGGCGGGCGCGCCGCCGTTAACGTCCGCGGTCACCGGGTAGTGGGTGAGCCGATAAGCCACCGGCCGACCGCGCTCGAGACGCTGCGCCGCGGCGCCGGCGCCGGGCTCGCAGGCGCGCTGGCCATGAGCGTCTCGACCAACGTCGAGATGCGCCTGCGCGGACGGGAGCCGAGCGACGTGCCGGCCAAGGCACTCGAGCGCCTGCTCCATTGGAAGCCGGAGAGCGACCGCGGCGAGCGACTGCTCGTGACCGCCGCACACTTCGCCACCAGCCTGTCGCTGGGCATCGTGGGCGCGGCGGTGCGCCGGCGTTCCGGTCCGGCCGTGACGGCGGCGACCCTGATCGCCGCGTCGCTCACTCCGGAGCTGGTCGTCGTGCCGGCACTCGGCGCGGCCCCGCCGCCGAGCAAGTGGTCGGCCGCCGAGACCGGCGTAGCGGTGATCCACCACCTCGTGTACGCGAGCGCCACCACGCTGGCGCTCGGACGATCCGTCACCCGCGACGCCCGGCTCGAGCCCGTCGGGGACATGCAGATCGACCCGGCACCGCTGGCCGGCGTGGAGAGCGCACAGCCCGTGGCCGGAGATCGAAAACCCGAGTCGCCGCCTCCGGGTGACGCGCTGCTCGAGCCGACGCCCGGCGCGCCGGCGTCCCGGGAGCCGAGCTCCTCCGGCGGCCCGCAGGTCGAGCCGACCGCCCCCAGCGGTGTCGAACTGCGCGCGGGCGATGCGCTCCTCGACCCGAACCCGGCCGAGCGGAGCGCGCCGGCCGAGCGGATCGCGCCGGCCGAGCCGAGC
>Ga0213874_10000249_pt1 | contig 10218 bp, 19 predicted proteins | sample BarmaccomBMRX_R7_FD_160098 | JGI IMG/M metagenome (GOLD analysis project Ga0213874, IMG submission 160098) | Root-associated microbial communities from Barbacenia macrantha in rupestrian grasslands, the National Park of Serra do Cipo, Brazil - RX_R7 | ecosystem: Host-associated > Plants > Roots...
ACGCGTCTTCCCCGATAAGCCAGTTACCGCCAAGCCTGCAGAGACGCGCATGGGTAGCGGTAAGGGCGCTCCTGATCATTGGGTTGCTGTCGTCAAGCCAGGGCGCATCATTTTCGAGATTGGGGGCGTCAGTGAAGAAGTGGCCAAGGAGGCAGTTCGTCTGGCAAGTCATAAGCTGCCAGTGAAAACACGTTTTATCGTACGAGGGGAGGCGGAAAGTGTCGAAGCTTAGTGAACGCCGTAAGCAGGTGAGCGAGTATACCGCCGCCGAAGCTCAGAGAGAACTTAAAGAATTACGCTTGAAGCTGTTCAATCTCCGTTTACAGAAGCAGCGCGGTGAGGTGAAAAACAATCGTGTCTTCGCCCAGACGCGTAAAGACATAGGACGCCTGCTGTACCGCTTAAAACAGTTGGAGAATGAGCAATGACGCAACAAAGCAGCAACCACGCTCCAACAGGACAGATAGCTGAGAAGAAAAGTCGTCGCCAGCAGAAAGTTGGGCGCGTGGTAAGCAATAAAATGGACAAAACGATTGTCGTTGTCGTTGAGACCTTAAAGAAGCATCGCATTTATAAACGCACGTTTAAGCAGACGAAGCGCTTCTATGCACATGATGAAGAGAATACTTGTCAGATCGGTGACTTGGTACGTATTGAGGAGAGCCGCCCATTAAGCAAGCTGAAGCGTTGGCGCATGATCGAAATCGTGAAGCGTGGGAGTGGGATCGTCCCTGTCGAAGAGGTATTGGTCAGAGTTGACCCCGACCGGGAGCAGCTAGAGGAACCAGCACAATCGACAGAAGCAAGAGAATCGCTCGAATAAGGAGGCGATAAGATGATTCAGCCACAAACACGTCTAAAGGTCGCCGACAATACTGGCGCTAAAGAAATTATGTGCATTCGTGTCATGAGTGGTTCCGCTAAGCGTTATGCAGAAGTCGGAGATATAATTAAGGCTTCTGTGAAGCAAGCTGCACCCAATAGTCAGGTGAAAAAAGGTGAAGTTGTCAACGCTGTAGTAGTGCGTGTTGCAAAGGAATACGCACGTGCTGATGGTTCACATATTCGCTTCGACGAGAATGCAGCCGTCATCATCGCAGCAGGGAACAACCCACGAGGCACGCGTATCTTTGGTCCAGTAGCCCGCGAGTTGCGCGAACGAAACTTCATGAAGATCATTTCGCTTGCGCCCGAGGTGCTGTAGGGGCCTAATTCATTATGCCCCGCTTTCGGGAGGAAGAAAATGGCAACAAAACAGAAACAGAAAAAACCTCTCCACCTCGCCAAAATGAATATCAAGAAGGGCGACACCGTCCTGATTATTACCGGCAAGGATAGGGGGAAGGAAGGACTGATTTCGCGGGCGATGCCACAGGTCAGCAAAGTCATTGTTGAAGGCCGGAATATAGCAAAGAAGCACATTCGCCCGCAGGGTCAGACACGACAGGGTGGCATAATAGAGAAGGCAATGCCTATTCACGTCTCGAATGTCATGCTCAAATGCACTGAATGTGGCCAACCTACTCGTGTTGCCCATGATCGTCGGCCTCTTGGTACTGACGGCAAGCTACGCTCTGTACGTATCTGTAAGAAGTGTCAAAAGGTGATTCAGGATCGGACGAGGAGCAGTTAAGATATGGCATCACGATTGAAAGAGAAGTATCGTCAGGAAGTTGTGCCAGCCCTGCAGCAGGAATTTAACTACAAAAATCCGATGCAGGTGCCTAGTATTCACAAAGTAGTTGTCAATATCGGTATGGGTGAGGCCATCCAGAATAGCAAGGCAATGGATAGCGCCGTTGCTGATCTTACCGCCATCACGGGGCAGCGCCCCGTGATTACTCGTGCTAAGCGCTCGGTCGCAGCTTTTAAACTGCGCGAAGGCATGCAGATTGGCTGTATGGTAACGCTGCGCAGTGAGCGCATGTATCAGTTTCTCGATAAGCTAATGAACATTGCCTTGCCTCGCTTACGCGACTTTCAGGGCGTTTCCGCCGAAGCTTTCGATGGCCGTGGCAATTACACACTAGGCTTGCGTGAACAGTTAGTATTCCCCGAAATCGACTATGATAAGGTCGATAAGGTGCGTGGTATGGAAGTGTGTATTGTCACCACCGCTCGCACTGACCAAGAGGGACAAAGGCTGCTCAGATTAATGGGCATGCCCTTTAAGAAGTAGCGCTGGAGGGTGAAATGGCAAAAGTCTCGATGATTGTAAAATCACAACGCAAGCCCCGCTTCAAGGTACAGCAGCACAACCGCTGCAAGGTGTGTGGGCGACCTCGTGCATACATGCGCAAGTTTGGTCTGTGCCGTATCTGTTTCCGCGAACGCGCACTACGCGGTGAGTTGCCCGGTGTGACAAAGTCGAGCTGGTAGTCGCGAAGAGAAAGGGCTAATGGAGGAACATCCATGAATATGACTGATCCCATTGCCGATATGCTCACGCGCATTCGTAATGCGGTTACAGCACGCCATATTCGCGTGCTCATTCCGGCATCGAAGATGAAGCTGGCGATAGCGCGTGTGCTGAAAGAAGAGGGATATATTAAAGATATCGAAATTTTGAAGGATAACCCACAGGGAACGCTTCGCCTCACGCTGCGCTATGTGGACAAAAAGCCGGTGTTCACGCAGCTCAAGCGTGTGAGCAAACCTGGGTTGCGCGTCTACACGAAGCGAGCTAACATCCCCAGGGTTCGTGGTGGACTTGGCATAGCTATTCTATCGACGCCGCAGGGACTTATGACCGGTACTCATGCCTATCAAAAGGGGCTGGGCGGTGAAGTCATCTGCTATGTCTGGTAGCCAGGAGGTAGGAAATGTCTCGTATTGGGCGTGCTCCGATTCCAGTGCCAGCAAATGTGCAGGTGAACTGGACCGAGGGTAATCTGGTGACGGTCAAAGGCCCCAGGGGTGAGCTTTCGTATCAGGTCGATCCCACTCTGCAGTTGAAGCTTGAAAATGGTATACTCTCCGTCGCTCGACCTTCAGATAGCAAGGAGCATAAAGCAAAACACGGCTTGTATCGCACCCTCATCAACAATATGATCGTGGGTGTAACCAAAGGGTACACCAAGCAGTTAGAAATTCACGGAGTAGGCTATCGTGCCGTGAAAGTAGGCGAGAACCTAGTCATTCAAGTAGGTTACTCTCATCCTGTTGAAGTGCAGTCACCCAAAGGTATCGTCCTCAACGTTGATGGTGTGGACCCCTCTACCAAAGCGACGAAGCTGAGTGTGAACGGCATTGATAAACAACTTGTCGGTGAGGTTGCGGCGACAATTCGTCAGATTCGCAAGCCGGAGCCATACAAGGGCAAGGGCATTCGCTACGCCGGTGAGGCTGTACGGCGTAAAGCTGGCAAGGCTGGTAAAGTCGGCGGTAAAAAGAAGTAGGGGCACAATTTATTATGATTAAGCAATTTCATGCAAATAAAGCACGGCTGCGGCGGCACCGGCGCATACGGAACCGTGTAGTGGGCACACAACTTCGCCCACGCTTAAGTGTATTCCGCAGTGGCAACCATATCTATGCTCAGATCATAGATGATACGACGAGCCAGACACTTGTCTCCGCGTCATCACTTGATGAGCATCTACGTGACTTTACACCGCCGCAAGTAGAGAAAAAGTCAATCGCAGAAGAGAAAGTAGGCGAAGCTGCTCAAGCCGTGGCAGAGCAGGCAACCGGGGCTCCCGCCAGCAAAGAGAAAGGAGCTAAGGCCGCCTCTAAGGGTGGACAGCCACAAAAGGGTGCCCCTGCGGGTAAAGGCGGTAAACCTGGGCAGACCAAGACGGTACTACCTGGCGCGCAGAAGAGTCAGGCCAAAACCCCTGTAGAGGCACTCGCGGCAATTGCACACAATAGGAAAGTGGCAGTAGCACGCGAAGTTGGTAAGTTGGTTGCTCAGCGCGCAAAGGAGAAGGGCGTCGGTCGCGTTGTCTTTGACCGAGGCGGCTATGCCTATCATGGGCGTATCGCTGCACTTGCCGAAGGCGCTCGCGAAGTAGGCTTGGATTTCTAGGACCGCTCTTATAGAGAAGGTCTCTCGGAGGAATAGGACGAAGAGAAAGATGGCAAGAATAGACGCTTCAAAGCTAAATCTAGAAGAGACACTGGTTGATATCAGCCGTGTCTCCAAGGTAGTCAAAGGCGGGCGACGTTTCAGCATCCGTGCCCTGGTGGTAGTTGGTGATCGCAACGGCCATGTCGGCTTCGGCTTTGGCAAAGCGAGTGAGTACACCGAGGCCATTCGCAAGGGAGTAGAAGATGCCAAGAAGCACCTGATCCAGGTACCATTGGCAGGGACGACTATTCCCTTCGCAGTCAAGACAACCTTCGGGGCCTCTGAAGTGCTGCTTAAACCTGCTGCTCCTGGCACGGGCGTCATTGCTGGTGGGGCCGTTCGTGCGGTAGTTGAGTCAGTGGGCGTACGCGATATTCTCACAAAGACGCTTGGTAGCACCAACAAAGCCAATACTGTGCAGGCATGCCTAGCAGCTTTACGTGAACTGCGTTCACCTGAAGAAGAGGCTGCACTACGTGGCAAGACTGTCGTTGAAATTGTCGGCAAGAAGCAGGCCGCAAGAATTGCTGCTGCCTCTGCCAGCGCTGCCGAACAGGCCGCCGCTCTACGGGCAACCCGTGAAGAGGCTCAAGCTCGCGAAGGAAGAAGCTCATCACGGCGTTCCGAGCGCGCCGACCGTCGCGGTGGCGAACGAGGTGAGCGTGGCGGTGGTGGTGATCGTCGTGGCGGCAGTGAACGCCGCCGATAGGAGTAAACAATGGCAAAACTGCGTATTAAGTGGGTGAAGAGCGCTATTGGCTACCCTAAAGACCAGAAGGCAACGATTGCATCTCTGGGATTGCGCAAGCTTCAGCATACTGTTGAGCACGAGGATCATCCCGCGATCCGTGGCATGATACGCAAGGTCGTGCATCTAGTGCAGGTAGAGGAGGTCATCAATGAAACTCTCTGATTTGCGGCCAGCTCCTGGTTCGCATAAGCGCGAGAGGCGCGTTGGACGTGGACATGGCTCGGGGCGTGGCAAAACAGCAGGTCGTGGCAGCAAAGGGCAGAAGGCACGCTCAGGAGGCGCAATTCACCGCGCCTTTAGTGGTGGTCAGACGCGTCTGTCGAAGCGTTTACCATTCCTGCGCGGCGTCGGTAATAGTAATGCTCCCTTTAGAAAAGTGTATACTATTATCAACGTTTCCGATCTTGAACTTTTCGAGCCAGGGACGCATGTACAGCCAGAAGACCTGGTCGCGCAGGACTTGATGACTCGTGCCCAAAGCCGCGGCCTGATCAAGGTGCTCGGCGACGGGGAAATCGGACGCGCCCTGACGGTGCGTGCTCACAAATTCTCTGAAAGCGCACGGGCAAAGATAGAAGCTGCTGGCGGCAGTATTGAAATCATTCCTGTCAAAGTGTACGAAAAGACCAAGCGCCGTAAGGAAGACAAGACACATAAAGGAGACTCCCATGTGGGAACGCCTGCGCAGCATCTGGACCGTTCCTGATCTACGCAACAAAATTCTTTTTACGTTGGGAATGCTACTGCTCTATCGCATCCTTGCTAACATTACTGTTCCTTTGAGTTCTGCTGAACAGCAGCAGCTCGCTACTTTGTTTGCTCAGAACAAAGGTCAAAACATAGGTCAGTTGCTTGGGTTGCTTGATGTCTTTTCTGGTGGGTCCTTGCAGCATTTTTCTATCGCTGCACTGGGAGTCTATCCCTACATCACTGCCACCATTGTGATGCAGCTTTTGCAGCCTATCATTCCTGCGTTGCAGAACTTGGCAACGCAGGGAGAGGCAGGCCGACTACGCTTTAGCCAGATCACACGTTTTATTACTGTACCTTTGGCGTTTCTCCAGGCGCTAGGCCAAGCCGCTCTCTTCCAACGCTCCCAGGTGCTCACAAACTTCAGTCTCATTGACCCAAAATACGCGTTGGAGTCGTTCAGTATTCTGATCACCTTGACGGCTGGGACGATGATTCTGGTCTGGTTTGGTGAGCTTATCACGGAGAAAGGCATAGGTAACGGCATCTCGCTGATTATCTTTGGTGGTATCGTCAGTCAACTTCCTTCTTATATCAACCAGGGCTATACTGCTAGCACGACGAGTGGTGGCGGTGGTGCTGGCGTTGTTAGTATCGTAGTCTTGCTGGCTATCGGTCTGGTGACGATTGTCGGTATTGTGTACATCTATCTGGGACAACGTCGTGTTCCTGTGCAGTATCCGACCAAGCGTATGGTGGGTCGAGGCATGCTTGTCGGTTCTGCACAGACAACATACATTCCTATGCAGGTAAACAGCGCGGGGATGATACCGCTCATCTTCGCTCAATCCATGCTCATCTTCCCGACCATCCTTTCTCAGTACCTGTCCGCGAGCAGCGCACCCGTACTGAAAGATGTCGCAAACTGGGTAGGGACGTACGTGGTAAATCAGGCGTTGTGGTGGTACTGGCTGATTTTCTTTCTGCTAGTAGTCGCCTTTACCTACTTTTATGCCTACGTAATGTGGCAGCAGCAGAATATTCCTGAGAACTTGCAGAAGCAAGGTGCGTTTATTCCAGGGTACCGCCCCGGTCCACCTACCAGTAAGTACCTGAGCAGCATTCTCAATCGTATTACGCTTGCTGGCGCGCTTTTCTTGGGCATTGTAGCTGTTTTACCCTTTGTTGCACGCGTCGGTGGTAACCAGCTTCTGGGTAGTGCCGCCCTGCTCATCGCTGTCGGTGTAGTGTTGGATACGGTCAGGCAACTCGAGGCGCAGATGGTCATGCGCAACTATTCTGGGTTCTTGTCATAATAGGACTGATAGATAGCCCTGTATAACATGAACGCGATGAAGCGTTCTGCTCTGGTAAACACTTCCATCGAAGGAGCAAACGTGAATATTATCCTGATCGGTGCTCAAGGGTCGGGCAAAGGAACGCAGGCGTCGTTGCTTGTTCAATCCCTTGGAATCGTCCACATTGCTAGTGGGGATTTGTTCCGTGTGGTATCCCAGGAGCAAACGGAGCTGGGGGAGAAGATAAGGTCTTACCTTGACAAGGGCGAACTTGTTCCTGACGAAATTACCGTCCAGATGATCCTCAATCGCATTAGCAAGGCTGATTGCGCTTCGGGAGTGCTGCTGGATGGCTTCCCACGTACGGTAGCGCAGGCACAAGCATTGGATAAAGGTTTGCAAGGGGCTGGTCAGTACATAGATATGGTGATCTACCTGAAAGTTCCTCGTGAAGAGCTGATAAGTAGACTCTCTGGCAGGTATATTTGCCAGGCTCAACAGCACGTATACAACATTTATAGCAATCCCCCTAAGGTACCGGGGCTGTGTGACATAGATGGAAGTAAACTCTATCAACGCTCCGACGATAGAGGTGAGGCGTTAGAAAAGCGCTTAAATATATTCTTTACTGAGACTATCCGTCTTCTTGATTACTATAGAGCTGAAAACAGGCTAGTGGAGGTGGATGGTGAGCAGGCAATTGACCAGGTGCATGTGGAACTCATGAAAATAATTAAAAATTGGGATCGTTCACCACCGAAATGAACATTACCACTAGATTTATAGCAAGATGTGTGCTATAATTCATAGTTGGCGGCAGCAGTGGTCACTGCTGCGCTTTTGCACTCTTTTGAATCAACAAGTCTCCCATAAGGGAAAGGATGCTATGCCGAAAAAGGATGAGATCGAGGTGGAGGGTAAAGTGCTGGAGGCCCTCCCCAATGCCATGTTTAAAGTTGAAATCGACGAGAAGCATCAGGTTTTGGCTGTTCTTTCAGGTCGTATTCGGATGAACTTCGTGCGTATTGTGCCTGGCGACAAAGTGAGAGTCGTTCTATCACCATACGATCTAACACGGGGGCGCATTACATGGCGCGTAAAATCATAGAGTAGTGGCATCCTGACGTATATTCTATAAATTTTTTGTCATGAGGAGGACAGGCTATGAAAGTACGTGCCTCGGTCAAACCGCGTTGTGAATACTGCAGGATAATTCGGCGCAATCGCATTGTGATGGTTATCTGTAGCAAAGATCCAAAGCATAAGCAGAAGCAAGGCTAATTTCGGGCGTAAGCCTAGCTACGTGACCCGGAGCTGGAGGAAAAGATGGCTAGAATCGCTGGCGTAGATATTCCACGCGAGAAACGCGTGGAAATTTCGCTATGCTATATCTACGGAATAGGGCTTAGCACAAGCCGCAAAATCCTGGAGCGGACACGCATTAACCCGGATACACGGGTGAGAAACTTGACTGAAGAAGAAGTCAACCGTCTGCGCGAGGTGATCGACCGTGAGTACAAGGTCGAGGGAGATTTACGCCGCGAAGTAGATATGAACATCAAGCGGCTAATCGAAATTGGCTGCTATCGTGGTATGCGCCACCGTCGCAACTTGCCAGTACGCGGCCAACGTACACGCACGAATGCACGCACACGTCGCGGTCCAAAGAGGACAGTCGCCGGTAAGAAAAAGGCTGTAGCCAAGAAGTAGGGGTCCAATTTATTGTGCCCAAGAGGTATTGCAAGTATGGCAGACAAGAAAAAAACAACGGGCAAAGTAAGGCGGCGTGAGCGGAAATCCGTTCCGCGTGGGCAAGCCCATATCCAGGCAACGTTCAATAACACAATCGTGACTCTTACCGATCCCAATGGAAATGTTATTTCCTGGGGTAGCGCTGGTGGTCAGGGGTTCAAAGGCTCGCGTAAGAGCACTCCCTACGCTGCTCAGGTCACTGCTGAGTCGGCTGCACGCAAAGCAATGGAGCACGGTCTACGCCAGATTGAGGTCTATGTCAAAGGTCCTGGTTCTGGTCGTGAAGCGGCTATTCGCTCATTGCAGACTACGGGCCTTTCCGTCACCTCAATTACTGATGTCACACCTATTCCACACAATGGCTGTCGGCCACCAAAACGGCGTCGTGTGTAAACTGGGTAGACTAGCGCACCCATTGGGTGTGCATGAGGAGGATTCAAAGTAGATGGCGCGTTATACTGGTCCCGTCTGCAAGCTCTGCAGGCGTGAAGGGGTAAAACTTTTCTTAAAAGGCGACAAGTGTATTACTAAATGCACGTTTGAACGTCGGAGCAGCAAGCCAGGACAGCATGGTACGAGTCGTGCTCGTAAAGAATCTGGTTATGCTAAGCAGCTTCGTGAGAAGCAGAAGGTACGACGTACCTATGGTGTGTTGGAGCGTCAGTTCCGCAAGCATTTTGTTAGCGCAGCTCGCCGTCCGGGTAAAACTAGTGAGAATCTGCTCCAAATTCTGGAGATGCGCTTAGACAACTTAGTGTATCGTCTGGGTTTTGCCGATTCTCGTGCTCAGGCTCGCCAGCTTGTCTGTCACGGCCATTTCGCTGTGAATGGTCGCAAGACAGATATTCCCTCTTTTATAGCTAAACCTAATGATGTCATTGCTGTACGCGAACGAAGCAAGGGGACAGAATACTTTAAAACTCGTGCTTTGCTCCTTGCACAAAAAAGTGTCTGTTCCTGGCTAAGCCTGGATATAGATACGATGACGGGGCGTGTTATCACCATACCCTCACGAGCAGATTTGGAAATGCCGTTTGAGGAGCAGATGGTGGTTGAATTTTATCAGCGATAGTCTGGCGAAGATATCTTGGACTACCAATGTTTCTCCTTTCTGGGCCCTCAGCATTATGCTGAATGAAGTTTATGATGTACCCGAAACGGAGAGTGGTGGAAAAAGAAAGGCAGGATAGAACCTTGCTAGATATTACTCTGCCTCGCATTAAAAATACAAAAACACAGGGAAATTATGCGAGTTATGATATTGAGCCATTAGAGGCGGGGTACGGAATGACCCTGGGCAATGCGCTGAGGCGTGTATTGTTGTCGTCCTTGCCAGGGGCAGCAGTGACCTCGATTCGTATCGAAGGCGTCCAACACGAATTTCAGGATATTCCAAATGTCGTGGAGGATGTGACGGATATTGTGCTGAATGTGAAGAAGCTACGTCTTCGCTCATTCTCAGACCGTCCCGTGCCTATACGTCTGGAGGTGAGCGGTGAGCGTGAGGTAATGGCGGCGGATATCGTGCCTCCCAGTACTGTAGAGATCGTGAATCCTGAGTTGCACATTGCAACCCTTGACAATGAGAATGCTCATCTCGATATGGAGCTAGTGGTTGACACTGGAAGAGGCTATATTCCTGCCGATTCAAAAGAAGG